>Ga0153960_1000049_pt1:15000-35000 | contig 51110 bp, 43 predicted proteins | sample TSFL044MetaG_FD_102274 | JGI IMG/M metagenome (GOLD analysis project Ga0153960, IMG submission 102274) | Attine ant fungus gardens microbial communities from Florida, USA - TSFL044 MetaG | ecosystem: Host-associated > Fungi > Mycelium > Unclassified | place: USA: Florida...
GATTGTATAAGCGGAAATCACTTCCTTATCATTCAATGAGCATCTTGTATTTCATAAAAATTAGGGGCAATATAATCCTTTCGTAAAGGCCATCCTAGCCAACTTTCAGGCATTAAGATACGCTTCAAGCGCGGATGATTATCATAAGAGATTCCCAACATATCATAAGATTCTCGCTCTTGAAAATCCACGCCCTTCCAAACCCAGAAAGCGGACGGAATTCTAGGATCCCTCCTTGGGGCAAATACTTTTATGCATACCTCTTCCGGTTGATCTACACCATACTCTATTCTGGTAAGATGATACACACTAGCTAACAGTCCACCGGGCGATACATCATAAGCACATTGGGAGCGTAGATAATTGTAACCATATACATATAAAATGACAGCAATGGAATGCCAATCCTCGGACTTTATTTGTAAGGTCTCTATTCCTTGATAATCAAAGCCCAAAGATCTATGAATTATTCCATGCTTGACTAGCCAAGCAGACAAACGACCCTGCATCTTTTTTCTCTCCCGCATTTTTATTTAGAAAATATTGCACATTCTCGATCAAATTGATGAAGATTGACCCACTACTTGTTATTCTGTACAAAGGAGTCCTGCCTAGTTCCTAGTTCACTAATTCGTGAGAAGATACTGAACTTTTATATTTAAAAAAGGTTTCAGTACGGATCTCTGAAGTAGATGGGGGTTGATAGAGGAATCCTTGATCATAATTTCCAGTATTCATACTGCGTCCACCATCAAATTTGTGGTTAGTCGTAAAACACCGATTTACTTGTTGAAATCTAATTCTATCTTCATAGATTTCTCGAGATATTTTCTTACGAAGTTTTGTTATAGCATCTATAACTGCTTCCGGTTTAGGGGGACAACCCGGCAAATAGACATCTACAGGAATTAGCTTATCAACTCCCCGAACAGTACTATAAGAATCGGTACTAAACATCCCTCCTGTAATTGTACAGGCCCCCATAGCAATAACATATTTTGGTTCGGGCATTTGCTCATATAATCTCACTAAGGAGGGGGCCATTTTCATTGTTACTGTTCCGGCTGTTAAAATTAGATCTGCTTGTCTAGGACTCGATCTTGGTACTAGTCCATAACGATCAAAGTCAAATCGTGATCCTATTAGTGAAGCAAATTCAATAAAACAACAACTGGTACCATAGAGAAGGGGCCATAAACTAGAGAGTCTTGACCAATTTGAAAGGTCATTTAATGTAGTTGAAATAACGGAATTTTCGGCTGTTCGATCAAGTAAAGGAAACTCAATGGAATTCATAACCCTTTCAATCCTTTTTCCTTTTTCTTTTTATTGTCTGAATATTCAGGAGCTAAGACCATTCCAATGCCCCCTTTCGCCATGCATAAACTAAACCAACAATTAAGATAAGTACGAAAATGAAAGCTTCTATAAATACGGATATACCCAATACATCGAAACTCATTGCCCATGGATAAAGAAAAACCGTTTCAACATCAAAAACAACAAAAACTAGAGCAAACATGTAATAACGGATTCGAAATTGTAACCAAGCGTTGCCCATTGGTTCTATACCCGATTCATAACTGGAGAGTTTCTCCGGTCCTTTCCTAAGTGGGGCTAAAATCCCGGAAATGAAAAAAGCCAAAATAGGAATAACACTTGATATTATTAGAAATGCCCAAAAAATATCATATTCGTAAAGCAAAAACATAGACACACTCCTATAAACATGGAAAATAGACCGGATTGATCGACTCAAATTGAAGTTCTAAAGACATCCAGAACTGTATTAGTCAAAACAAGAATTTATTTTCACCAAATGGGGGGAATGGGGATATCTCATTTCAAGGTTTATCGACTGACTTGATAACTTGACAGGGATCCTGTTTCCAGTCTACTTCCAGTTTACTGTATTTTTTTATTTCAATTTTCTTTAATTTCTTTAGTTAGTATAACTCTATATGTTACGCTTAGACAAATTTTCTTGTTTTCACCTAGGATTCCGGCTAAAGAAAGCGACTTCCAAATTTTCCAAATAAGAAAAAAATAGAATTATTATTTTGTGTTTAAGATTATTATTCTTTTTGGTCTTTGAATAAAAAGAGGTCTTTTTGTCGTTTTTTATTATTTATTAATGGTTTAGAATGAAATAAATATTCAAATGTAAGAGAATCGATAGGTATTTCCATCTCAGGATTTCGAATATCTTAATCTTAGTGTGTGTATATTCCTAGAATCGGGGTAGGGTTTTCTCTTGATTGAATAGAGAAAAAGAAGATCATTCCCCCTTTTTTTGTTGTGCTTCGCTAGGTCTAGCTAAGGTGTACGAAGAAAAAGCTTATTTTAGTTGACACAGAAACTAGATTCTTTTTTCAACAAACTTTAGCTTGTCCCCTATATCGATGTGAATAACTCTTTTGAGTTTTTCGCCAGACGCATGTCTTTTACTTCTTAAATTCATTAAGGTTAGCTATACCAAAGAAAAGTAGAATAACTAATTTAACCCCTTGATTATGGTGGACAGGTAAATTCATATAGAATTTTCCCCCGAAGATTAAGATTAATAGCGAAAGGTTGGTTTGTTTATCCACGATTGGATAGGGATAGATTCCATCCCTTGAGATACGTTTTTATTTGAGTTTTCTCTTCTGTTTAAAATGATTCCTGCGAGTGAGTTTTTAAGAAGAATGTTCTTTGGACAAACCAACCGGTCAGTTACAAGTACCAAAAAAGAATGAAGATTTGCAAATCTTCATTCTTTTTTTATTTTCTATTTAATATTTATAGGGCTCTAGGGCTATACGGACTCGAACCGTAGACCTTCTCGGTAAAACAGATCAAACTGATTATTATCAAAATGATCTGAACTGTTTCAAAAACCCAACATGCATTTTTTTGCATTGGGCTTTTTCATTAACTGATAGAAATATCAGCCAATCCACCATATTTTTTTCTTGACAGAAAAATAAGATAAGAAGATGGCTCCATGTGCTCTGATTCATTATTTGGGATTCTGGTCCAGGAGCACTACCAAAGTGTTTCAAGGGTGGGATTATCTTGACGTAGGTCTGCCTCTGGGCTAGATCGTTTTAAGTTAAATGAAGTCTCTATCGTTCGTTTTAAAATGAAAATCAAATATGAAACTCCATACACCTTAAAGTTCATAGGACGAAAAGAGATTTTTTGAGGACCTTATACTCATTATGCCTAGCATTGAATGCACTGGTATTCACCTTATCAATATCTCAAATCAACGATAGGGCCTGTTTGTCACCTAAAATAATAAAAGGGCACAAAAATCGGACCGAATCATTTGTCAGGCTATTGTTCTCTCAAAGTTATGGAGTAAGACATCGATTTCGTAATAAAATCAATTTATTTGAGTGTATGATGGATTCCCCCGAAAAGCATTGGCGCGTGTGTAAACGAGGTGCTCTACCAACTGAGCTATAGCCCTTAGTACTTTTGATGCGTATTTTACCATGTATATAATTTCTTGTCAAGGCGAATATTCTATGATCCAACATCCGAAATTTTTGAGTGGTATTGCCTGGATTAGTATTGCTTTATTATTGCTTATAAGGAATATGATATTTATAATCCATCGATGGGATGGGTTTCATTTGGTTATCTTTGGGATGATAAATTACCTACTTAACTCAGTGGTTAGAGTGTTGCTTTCATACGGCGGGAGTCATTGGTTCAAATCCAATAGTAGGTAGGACTTATTAGATACCAGGGACTCCGGTATCTAATAAGTTTTTTGCCCTACTTTCTTTTCTTTTTATTGATTTTGTATTCTTATTGATTTCTATTTCATTTTTGAAATGTGTTATAGAAAAATTGGACTCTGTCAAGTGAATCCAATCAAGCAGAATCCAATCGAAATAGGGTTTAGAAAACGAGCCTCCTTTGATTATTCGAACGCACCAACTGCTTATGAAATCGCATTGACAGCCTCTACTCTTGTCCTAGCTCGTCGGAGAGCTAGATTTGCCTCAATTATTTGTCTCTTTCCTTCAGCTTTTCTAAAATTAGCTTCTGCTATTTCAAGAGTTTGCTGAGCTTCTTGCGGATCAATATCACTACCCTTTTCCGCATCATTTACTAAAACAGTGATTTCATTATTGCCTATTCTAGCAAAACCACCCATCAGAGCCATCGGTAACCATTGGTCCTTAAGGCGTATTCTCAAAATCCCTATATCTACAGCTGTAGCAATAGGGGCATGATTTGGTAATACACCAATTTGACCGCTATTGGTAGATAAAATGATTTCTTTCACTTCTGAATCCCAAACAATTCGATTAGGGGTCAGTACACAAAGGTTTAAGGTCATTTCTTCAAATTGCTCTCCATTTCTAAGTTCATAGCCTTCGCGGTAGCTTCATCAATATTACCTACCAAATAAAAGGCCTGTTCAGGAAGACCATCTAATTCTCCCGAAAGGATCAATTGAAACCCTCTAATGGTTTCTGCTAGACCAACATATTTCCCAGGAGAACCGGTAAATACTTCGGCTACAAAAAAGGGTTGTGATAAGAAACGCTCAATTTTTCGCGCTCTTGCTACGGTTAAACGATCCTCTTCGGATAATTCGTCCAACCCCAGAATCGCTATAATGTCCTGAAGCTCCTTATAACGTTGTAAGGTTTGCTTAACTCTTTGTGCAGTTTCATAATGTTCCTCACCAACGATCCGAGGTTGAAGCATGGTTGAAGTTGAGTCTAAAGGATCTACTGCTGGATAGATGCCTTTGGCAGCTAATCCTCTTGATAGTACGGTAGTAGCATCTAAATGTGCAAATGTCGTAGCAGGAGCGGGATCGGTCAAATCGTCTGCAGGTACATAAACTGCTTGAATAGAGGTGATCGACCCTTCTTTGGTAGAAGTAATTCTTTCTTGTAAAGAGCCCATTTCGGTACTCAGGGTGGGTTGATAACCAACCGCGGAAGGCATTCTACCCAATAAGGCCGATACCTCGGATCCTGCCTGGACGAAGCGGAAGATATTGTCGATAAATAGAAGTACGTCTTGTTCATTAACATCTCGGAAATATTCCGCCATTGTTAGTGCAGTCAACCCAACTCTCATACGAGCTCCCGGCGGTTCGTTCATCTGACCGTAAACCAGGGCCACTTTTGATTCTGCAATATTTTCTTCGTTAATAACTCCCGATTCTTTCATTTCCATGTAAAGATCATTTCCTTCACGAGTACGTTCACCCACTCCGCCAAATACGGATACACCCCCATGGGCTTTGGCAATATTGTTAATCAATTCCATAATGAGTACCGTTTTCCCAACCCCAGCCCCACCAAATAGTCCGATTTTTCCCCCACGGCGATACGGGGCTAAAAGATCTACTACCTTAATTCCTGTTTCAAAAATAGATAATTTTGTATCCAATTGGATAAAGGCAGGCGCAGATCGATGAATAGGAAATGTTGTACAAGTGTCTACAGGACCCAAATTATCAACAGGCTCTCCAAGCACGTTGAAGATGCGTCCCAGAGTTGCTCCACCGACGGGAACACTTAGAGGAGCTCCTGTATCAATCACTTCCATTCCTCTCATCAGACCGTCTGTAGCACTCATAGCTACAGCTCGAACTCGATTATTTCCTAATAATTGCTGTACCTCACAAGTCACATTAATTGGTTGACCAACAGTATCTCGACCTTTGACTACCAGAGCGTTATAAATATTAGGCATCTTGCCCGGTGGAAAGCCTACATCTAGTACCGGGCCGATGATTTGGACGATACGTCCCAGGTTTTTTTTTTCAATCGTGGAAACCCCAGACCCAGAAGTAGTAGGATTAATTATCATAATATCTCATAATAATAAATAAAAAAATATCGAAATTTGTGAAAATTAAAATTATCAAATTCAAAATAAACGTCCGATAGCATGCCGATCTGTTAATTAATTCAATAGGAAATGGGAGTTAGCACTCGATTTCGTTGGTGCCTCGAATACACTTCAACTGTTTACTTATTCAAATTCAATGGGGTAAAGTTGCCGAGCTATTTTGAAAATTTCAAGTGGATGAGATTTTGAGAAAGTTTTTCATTTGTCTATCATTATAGACAATCCCTTTTAGATTCTAAAAAAATATTCTATGTAATTTGGATCCGAATTCTATTTCCATTACGATTCATTATTTCTATATTTATCTTATTGGCTCTTCTTATTTTTTATTTCAGCATATTAATTTAGGCCTATATCTTTTCGTTTTTTAGACTCTTTCGTGGATGAATTGCGCCTATTTTGATATCTAGGATTTACATATACAACATATACCACTGTCAAGAGGGAATCTTTTATTAGTTGGGTTAGTTATTTCGACTCCAAAAAAGGTCAAAACGAAAAATGGGGTTGCGCTATACATATGAAAGAGTATACAATAATGATGTGTTTGGTAAATCACATGGTCTAATAATCAATCTGATTAGTTGATAATATTTAGTATTTAGTATTAATTGGGAAGTTTTTGAAAAATTCCTATGAATAGTTTCATTAACGCCTAATTCAGTCGTGTCGAGTAGACCTTGTTGTTGTCAGAATTCTTAATTCATGAGTTGTAGGGAGGGATTTATGTCACCACAAACAGAGACTAAAGCAAGTGTTGGATTTAAAGCGGGTGTTAAAGAGTACAAATTGACTTATTATACTCCTGAATATGAAACCAAAGATACTGATATCTTGGCAGCATTCCGAGTAACTCCTCAACCGGGAGTTCCACCTGAAGAAGCAGGGGCCGCGGTAGCTGCCGAATCTTCCACCGGTACATGGACAACCGTGTGGACCGATGGACTTACCAGCCTTGATCGTTACAAAGGGCGATGCTACAACATCGAGCCCGTTCCTGGCGAAGCAGATCAATATATCTGTTATGTAGCTTACCCTTTAGACCTTTTTGAAGAAGGTTCTGTTACCAACATGTTTACTTCCATTGTAGGAAATGTATTTGGATTTAAAGCACTGCGTGCTCTACGTCTGGAAGATCTGCGAATCCCTGTTGCTTATGTTAAAACTTTCCAGGGTCCGCCTCATGGGATCCAAAGTGAGAGAGATAAATTGAACAAGTATGGTCGTCCTCTGCTGGGATGTACTATTAAACCTAAATTGGGGTTATCCGCTAAAAACTATGGTAGAGCGTGTTATGAATGTCTTCGCGGTGGACTTGATTTTACCAAAGATGATGAAAACGTGAACTCTCAGCCATTTATGCGTTGGAGAGATCGTTTCCTATTTTGTGCCGAAGCAATTTATAAATCACAGGCTGAAACGGGCGAAATCAAAGGGCATTACTTGAATGCTACTGCGGGTACATGCGAAGAAATGATGAAAAGAGCTATATTTGCTAGAGAATTGGGAGTTCCTATCGTAATGCATGACTACTTAACAGGAGGATTCACCGCAAATACTAGTTTGGCTCAGTATTGCCGAGACAATGGCCTACTTCTTCACATTCACCGTGCAATGCATGCAGTTATTGATAGACAGAAGAATCATGGTATGCACTTCCGTGTACTAGCTAAAGCATTACGTATGTCTGGTGGAGATCATATTCACGCTGGTACCGTAGTAGGGAAACTTGAAGGAGAAAGAGACATCACCTTGGGCTTTGTTGACTTACTGCGCGATGATTTTATTGAAAAAGATCGAAGTCGCGGTATTTATTTCACTCAAGATTGGGTCTCTTTACCGGGTGTTATTCCCGTGGCTTCAGGGGGTATTCACGTTTGGCATATGCCTGCTTTGACCGAGATCTTTGGGGATGATTCCGTACTACAGTTTGGTGGAGGAACTTTAGGACACCCTTGGGGTAATGCGCCAGGGGCCGTAGCTAACCGAGTAGCTCTAGAAGCATGTGTACAGGCTCGTAATGAAGGACGTGATCTTGCTGCTGAGGGTAATGCAATTATCCGTGAGGCTAGCAAATGGAGTCCTGAACTAGCTGCCGCTTGTGAAGTATGGAAAGAGATCAAATTTGAGTTTAAAGCAGTGGATACTTTGGATAAATAAGACCAAGATAAAAAATAATTATTCTCCGTTCTCTTAATTGAATTGCAATTAAACTCGGCCCAATCCAAAAGGATTGGGCCGAATACAACGATTCTATTGCATCTATTAAATAGATATATCTTCTAGATATATAAGATTTGAAATAGAAAATCGTAGACTCAAATGTTTCTATTGTCATTGTCGTCTTGGATCCACAATATGGATCCTCAGGATTGGTATATTCTTTATAGATCCTGTGCTTTCCCTGAATCAAGCGAAGTATCACAAATCTTTCGACCCATCCTGTATATTGTCTTTTTCGTTCCGTGTTGGAATAGACCCTTAATTTATTACTTCATTATCATTAATCATTATTAGTTAGTTATTAGATTATTAGACAAGATTTTACAAACAAATTCTTTTTAGCATCGAACAAAGATTTCTTTTTTGTTCGGTGCGAGGGCGAAAACATAGGAAAAAGCACTTTTTATCATTCTATTTAATTTCCAATGAAAAGGGATTCCATCATATGAATATTGAATATATAGTAAAGTCTTACCTCCGGATTCATACAAAAGAAAAGAGAATCCCTTTTCACACTTCTTATTAGTAATTTAGTAATGATTGAATTTCGCTAGTTAGTCTGATGGGGAAATAAGCTATTCAAATAAAAATAAATAATTGCGGATCGAATGACTATTCATCTATTGTATTTTTATGCAAATAAAAGGGGCAAGAAAACTCTATGGAAAGATGGTGGTTTAATTCGATGGCGTTTAAGTTTAAAAAGGAGTTAGAACATAGGTATGGGATAAAGAAATCAACGCCCAATTCTGGTCCTATTGAAAATACTAGTGAAAGTGAAGATTCGAATAGAAAAGGTAGGGCTAAAAGCATTCATAGTTTGAGGAATCATGACAATTCTAGTTACAGCGGTGTCGATCTTTTATTTGGCGTCAAAGACATTCGGAATTTCATCTCTGATGATACTTTTTTAGTTAGGGATAGTAATGGAGATAATTATTCTATCTATATAGAAAATCAGATTTTTGAGATTGACAACAATCATTCTTTTCTGAGTGAACTACAAAGTTCTTTTTCTGGTTATAACAATTCTAGTTATAGGAATAATGTATCTACGAGTGAAGATTCCTTATACAATCCTTATATGTACGATACTCAATCTAGTTGGAATAATCACATTACTAGTTGCATTGACAGTTATCTTCAGTCTCAAATCTCTATTGATACGTCCATTGTAAGTGATAGTAGTGGCGGTTACATTTCTAGGTGTGTTTTTGATAAACGTACAACTAATAATGAAAGCGGGAGGTCCAGTATAGGAACCGGGGAGAAGAGCAGTGATTTAACTCTAAGGGAAAGGTCCAATGATCTTGATGCAACTCAAAACTACAGGCATTTGTGGGTTCAATGCGAAAATTGTTATGGATTAAATTATAAGCGATTTTTGAAATCAAAAATGAATATTTGTGAACAATGTGGATATCATTTGAAAATCAGTAGTTCAGAGAGAATCGAAGTTTCGATCGACCCCGGTACTTGGGATCCTATGGATGAAGACATGGTCTCTCTGGATCCCATTGGATTTCATTCGGAGGAGGAGCCTTATAAAGATCGTATTGATTCTTATCAACGAAAGACAGGATTAACTGAGGCTGTTCAAACAGGTATAGGTCGACTAAATGGTGTTCCCGTAGCACTTGGGGTTATGGATTTTCAGTTTATGGGGGGTAGTATGGGATCCGTAGTCGGGGAGAAAATTACCCGTTTGATTGAGTACGCTACCGATCGATTTATACCTCTTATTATAGTGTGCGCCTCGGGGGGGGCACGCATGCAAGAAGGAAGTTTGAGCTTGATGCAAATGGCTAAAATATCGTCTGCCTTATATGATTATCAATCAAATAAAAAGTTATTTTATGTCTCAATCCTTACATCTCCTACTACTGGTGGGGTAACAGCTAGTTTTGGTATGTTGGGAGATATCATTATTGCCGAACCCAACTCCTACATTGCATTTGCGGGTAAAAGAGTAATTGAACAAACATTGAATAAAACAGTACCCGAGGGTTCACAAGTGGCTGAATATTTATTCCAGAAGGGCTTATTCGATCTAATCGTACCGCGTAATCTTTTAAAAAGCGTTCTGAGTGAGTTATTTAAACTGCACGCCTTCTTTCCTTTGAATTCCAATTCCATCAAGTAGGTCGCACTAAGTTCAATTATTTTATTTGTAGCGAACAAGTAGTTAACTTTAACTTATCGGAATCAAAGTAACTACGAATGGAGTTTTCTTTAGTGACCTAAGATCGAATTGTAGAAAGAATCAAAAGTTGCGGATAATTCGTTTTTTTACCTGGATTCTCATTTACTAGATTAAGAAGTCTGCTAAAAGCGTGAGTTCTTTCTTTCGTGAAATTAGGCAAATAAGACGAATTTCGTATTCCGTATATAATCAAATTTAAATCAAATATAGAAAAGATAGATATAGAATATAGAATTTTCTATCTTTCTCCATCTCCCGAAAATCCCATTTTCACTAAAAATCCTGGTTGTGTGACATTCTACCGAGTCTTTCAATAATTTGTAAAAAAGTCTTTCTTTAGTAAATTAGAAGCCAAGAACAAAACACAACGAAATAAAGAAAAATGATCAAGTTGATTATCCTGCCTATCTTTCATGTAGAAAGATGAATAAGTTCCTTTTTTTAGTTCTACATTCCTTTGATTTATTCTATATACTCACTTAGATCTAAGTATCTATATATAGATACTATATAGATACTTAGATCTCTAATAAGAATTTTCAAGTTAAATGAATTAATAATAACTATAAATTCCTAATAATTCACAATTCTGAATTATAATTAGTATAATTATAAATTATAAAAAAAATAATAACAGGTACAATATAGTAAATCGAGGTACCATTTTATGACAGCTTTCAATCTTCCTTCTATTTTTGTGCCTTTAGTGGGTTTAGTATTTCCGGCAATTGCAATGGCTTCTTTATTTCTTCATGTTCAAAAAAATAAGATTGTTTAGAGCTGAGAAGACGCAACCTCATGCGTTTTTTTGAAACTGCGGCATAACACAGATGTTTATTTCGGGAAATAGAATATAACCGTCGAACATAAAGGAAAAAGCTCTTATGCCTGCAGAAAATGATCTATGGATAAATGAATTCTAGCTAGTTTCAAATAGATCAGGATCGCTGGATGCCGAAAATGTAAAGTTAGTGGATCCATACATAGATTTGAATCCTATGAAGGGTATGTTATTATTTTAGATCTAACAAATTTGATGAATGACTCCTAAAGCTTCACATCAAACTAGTGCTAGTTCACATCAAACTAGTGCTAGTTGATGAAAGTTCCTTTGGAAATAAAAAAGGAAAAGTGGGGTATTCTCTCAATTCCAATAAAATACAATCGGATTAAGTATGAGTTGGCGATCAGAACATATATGGATAGAACTTATAACGGGGTCTCGAAAACTAAGTAATTTTTGCTGGGCCCTTATCGTTTTTTTAGGTTCATTAGGATTTTTATTGGCTGGAACTTCCAGCTATCTTGGTAGAAATTTGATATCTTTTATTCCGTCTCAGTCAATCGTTTTTTTTCCACAAGGAATTGTGATGTCTTTCTACGGGATCGCGGGTCTATTTATTAGTTCCTATTTGTGGTGCACAATTTCGTGGAATGTAGGTAGTGGGTATGATCGATTCGATAGAAAGGAAGGAATGGTCTGTATTTTTCGTTGGGGATTTCCCGGAAAAAATCGTCGCATATTCTTCCGATTCCGTATAAAGGATATTCAATCCGTTAGAATAGAAGTTAAAGAGGGTATTTATGCTCGTCGTGTCCTTTATATGGACGTCAGAGGTCGGGGGGCTATTCCGTTGACTCGTACTGATGAGAATTTGACTCCACGAGAAATTGAACAAAAAGCCGCACAATTGGCCTATTTCTTGCGCGTACCTATTGAAGTCTTTTGATTTTGAGAAAAGGAACTCGGCTGAAGAACGAATTTTTTCTCAGCAGGAGGGAATTCGGTTTTTTATCTAACATAACTTAAATGAAGTTTCGTCAGAACGTTCAGTCGAGCCAAAACCGACGTATATGGAACAACCATATTTTATGTGTATCCAAACCTATTCCAAATCTATGCAACTCAATTGAAACAAGTAAGAAATTGAACTACTAGATTCAATCCATTCATCTCATATATCAAACCATTTTGAAAAAAAAGAAATCTCTTTTTTTTTTTTAAGTTCTTGTTGGAAGTGATCCTTTAGATTTTAGATACGGATAGATCATATCTTGTAATTTAGTTCCTTTTTGTCAATCGACCTCCTTTTATCCTTTCATTTGTGTTCTTTACTAACCAATAATGGGTTTTCTTAATAATGATAACTGGCCCGTTTCTGTCTTGTTTGGTTTGTTGCTCCTTTTTTTGATCATCACACTATCTTTCTCTCAATTATTCTATTCTTGACTATGGTGAATCGTTGGAATCTTTTTTTGAAATATTGGATATTTTGATAGAAAAGGAGTTCCTTCGTCTCAAAATATCAATAATATTCATTCCTTAAAGTGCTTCTTTCGGTCATTCATCGAAAGAAGCACTTTAAGGAATTTGATGAATCGAGATATCTGGAAACAATATTTTTGATTTTTTCTTCATTCGAATTCGAAGTGGAGTCTTAGCCTATTTCTCTATTCTTTCTAAAAATCACAAATAAAAATAAAATAGATTCATAGATTTGATACCTTATCTAGAACTCATATTTGAAAGAAATAGTTGATCACAAAGAGCCGACAAATGAAGTGGGTTAATTCAAAATTCACAGGTGAAAAATGGCAAAAAAGAAAGCATTCACTCCTCTTTTGTATCTTGCATCTATAGTATTTTTGCCCTGGTGGATTTCTCTCTCATTTACTAAAAGTCTGGAATCTTGGGTTACTAATTGGTCGAATACCGGTCAAACCGAAATTTTTTTGAATGATATTCAAGAAAAAAGTATTCTAGAAAAGTTCATAGAATTAGAGGAAATCCTCTTCTTGGACGAAATGATCAAGGAATACTCAGAGACACATCTACAAAAGCTTCCTCTAGGAATCCACAAAGAAACGATCCAATTAATCAAGATACACAATGAGGATCGTATCCATACGATTTTGCACTTCTCGACAAATATAATCTCTTTTGTTATTTTAAGTGGTTATTCTCTTTTAGGTAATGAAGAACTTGCTATTCTTAATTCGTGGGCTCAGGAATTCCTATATAACTTAAGCGATACAGTAAAAGCTTTTTCGATTCTTTTATTAACCGATTTATGTATCGGATTTCATTCACCTCATGGTTGGGAACTAATGATTGGTTCTGTCTACAAAGATTTTGGATTTGTTCATAATGATCAAATTATATCTGGTCTTGTTTCCACTTTTCCAGTTATTCTCGATACTATTTTTAAATATTGGATTTTCCGTTATTTAAATCGTATATCTCCGTCACTTGTAGTTATTTATCATTCAATGAATGATTGATAAATGATCCACCGATATTTATTTAATCAACTCGAATTGTTCTTACTTTGTAGTTCTACATAAGCATTAAAAAAGTTCTATTCGGGGGATTTTCATCCCAGTAAAATGATTCCAGTAACTAGCAGAATCGTGGATAGGGAACTATACTAGCAACCTACCCAATTTATTGTATAAATTTTTCGGATCAATGATTAGACCATGCAAACTAGAACTACTTTTTCTTGGATAAAGGAAGAGATTACTCGATCTATTTCCGTATCGCTCATTATATATATCATAACTCGGGCATACATTTCAAGCGCATATCCCATTTTTGCGCAGCAGGGTTATGAAAATCCACGAGAAGCAACTGGGCGTATTGTATGTGCCAATTGTCATTTAGCTAATAAGCCCGTGGATATTGAGGTTCCGCAAGCGGTACTGCCTGATACTGTATTTGAAGCAGTTGTTCGAATTCCTTATGATAAGCAAGTGAAACAAGTTCTTGCTAATGGTAAAAAGGGGGGTTTGAATGTTGGGGCTGTTCTTATTTTACCGGAGGGGTTTGAATTAGCTCCTTCCGATCGTATTTCTCCCGAGATGAAAGAAAAGATAGGCAAGTTGTCTTTTCAGAACTATCGCCCTAATAAACAAAATATTCTTGTGATAGGACCTGTCCCCGGTCAGAAATATAGTGAAATCACCTTTCCTATTCTTTCCCCCGACCCTGCTACGAAGAAAGATGTTCACTTTTTAAAATATCCTATATACGTAGGTGGGAATCGAGGAAGGGGTCAGATTTATCCCGACGGAAGCAAAAGTAATAATACAGTTTATAATGCTACAGGAGCGGGTATAATAAGTCAAATCATACGAAAAGAAAAGGGGGGATATGAAATATCCATAACGGATCCGTCGGATGGACGTCAAGTGGTTGATATTATCCCCCCAGGACCAGAACTTCTTGTTTCAGAGGGTGAATCCATCAAATTTGATCAACCATTAACGAGTAATCCCAACGTGGGTGGATTTGGTCAGGGAGATGCAGAAATAGTACTTCAAGATCCATTACGTGTCCAAGGTCTTTTGTTCTTCTTGGCATCTGTTATTTTGGCACAAATCTTTTTGGTTCTTAAAAAGAAACAGTTCGAAAAGGTTCAATTGGCCGAAATGAATTTTTAGACTCACGGATTTATCGATATCAGGCTCGTAAAAAGAACAAAATTCTTGTTGTCAATTATAATTATGGAAAAATTAATTCTGAAAAACTTTCTTTTTTTACGAGCTTCGGGGAATCCCTTCTAACGCAGTCCTAGTCATAATAGGTAGATTTTTGTTTGAAGAAGACTATGTTATTTGACTTTATGACATTGGAATCCGGCAAAAGGAAAAGTAAGCGGGTAATAGAGCGAACTAGAAATGTGGGGAACAAATAATTCTAGGAGGTATTATTTATTATCCTCTTAGTCTTCGACACAAGAAAGGGGGTGTTTAAAATCCCTTTTCTTGTGTTGAAAGAGCAATGATTTTTCTTTTTGATCCTGTTCGTCAAAAATCCCTAGTCTGGGTTTCAGTTTTCCAGAAGTATCAGAACTCTTTTTCGATTTTTTAGGCACATCGAAAATGATAATAATAAAGTGGTGGACAAAGAAAAAATAGAACTTAATCAATGAACTTATAAAAAATCTTAATTTTTCTGATTTTCGGATATACTAAAATCAACTAAATAGGGTAAGAGTATAGAAAGTATTTATACGATATCTAATCTCCAGAAATATCTAGAATCCAGGCAATTGAGTGATTCCTCCCCTGTTCGGACTTGAAAAGAACCCATACATACTCTCAAGATCAAGGAAGAGATGTTCTGAATCAATCAATGAAGTTCGTTTTTCAAAAGCATCATCAGAAAAAATGGAGTGGAGTTTTTTTGAAACAGCAGAAAAAGAAATCTACTTTGTCATTTAGACGAAAAAAAGACTCTGATTCTTACGAACACAACGGGCCCCTCCCCTCGAATCAAACAAACAAAGAAGGGAATCCCGTTGAGTTCCTATGTTTTCATGTCTACAATTCAATCCACCCGAGTACTACAGGGATGAACCTAATCCGGAATATGAACCATAAAAGAAAATACCTATTAAACCGATCACAAGAATACCAGTTACAGTACCTATTATCCAAAGAGGAATCCTTCCAGTAGTATCGGCCATTTACTCCACTTCCCCCCAATTTTATCAAGTGGTCGTGCTAGAGACATAAACAGTCATGGATAATTATGAGATGAGATCCTTCCGAATGGGCTAAAAGAATGTCTAGAATTTTGATTTATTTTCTTTCGTTTTCCTAGTTGAAAAAATAATTGGAAAATAAAACAGCAAGTACAAAAATGAGTAATAACCCCCAGTAGAGACTGGTACGATTCAATTCAACATTTTGTTCGTTCGGGTTTGATTGTGTCATAGCTCTATAAATTCGGAATTAGGTTTATCGTTGGATGAATTGCATTGCTGATATTGACCCCAAAAAAAAGACGGTTGGTACAGCTAGTCCGTGAACAGCCAACCATCGTACTGTAAAAATTGGATAGGTTCGATCTATAGTCATTTGATTAGGACCTCCTAAAACGATCTACTAAATTCATCGAGTTGTTCCAAAGAATCAAAACGGCCAGTTATTAATGGAATTCCTTGTCGGTTCTCTGTGAAATACTCGTTTGGCCGAGGGCTTCCAAATACATCGTAAGCTAAACCGGTACTGACGAATAACCAACCCGCAATAAATAGGGAAGGTATCGTAATGCTATGAATGACCCAATATCGAATACTGGTAATAATATCAGCAAAAGAACGTTCTCCTGTGCTTCCAGACATGCTCAGCTCCACATATTCTTGTACAGTCAAAGGGGATCGATTCCGTAAAAGATGAGATCAGTAAAAGGCAATCACTGAAATTGGATCTTTGTAGGATCGTCAATAGTGTACCGAGGGCGTCTTTAGAGTATACCGAATCAGTATAACTATCCTTCTTCTGACACAGCAACGCAATTTGAATCAGTATCGAAAACAAGTGCTAAATAATATATTTCTTCCTTTCCTTTACCTGTTGATGTAAAATGATGCTGTATTTAATAGAAAATTCTTACAATGAAAGAGATTATCATATTTCCACAATTTAAGTAGATGCGAGATACAGAAATTTCCCTTTCATGGTTGTAGAGACAGTTTTTTGTTCTTTTTTCATTTTAAGGAATTGGTTAATCGTCCAGTACGTCCAGTAATAAATACGAGTAGTAAATCCTATTCGATGAAAGAAAGCGAAGAAAGAATAAAAAAATTGGAATCAATAATTGTAATTGGATCTCAACCCAAATCTTGATCTAACTGCAAGAATGAGGCTTAAAAAAAAAAAGAAAAGAAAAAATGTAAAAATCGTATTCCATAATAATGGAATTCACAAATAATTTAAAAGGAGTTTCATTTTATATGCCTGTCACTTTATCTTTGTTCGTGTCACCTCTAATGATAGATAAATCAAAAACTTTCAATTGAAATTCTTTTTTCAATTCGTGTTTTTGTATATCCTCCTATTTAAAAAAGGGGGAAACTCAGGTAAATGCTTTCGAAACATATGTATAAAAATACCACATTTCATTTAGCCCCTTCATGCTTACTATAACTGGTTATTTCGGTTTTCTACTAGTAGCTTTAACTATAACTTCAGCCTTATTTATTGGTCTGAGCAAGATACGACTTATTTAAAATTTCTATTTGAAAGAAAGAATTCAGAAAGGAAATCTTTCTGTAAGATTCCATATATTCTATAGTTCGATATCACGTCAATTTTCAATTCTTGGTTGTTGAGATTCACGTCAATTCTGATTAATATTTAGGTATAGATATTTCCTCTTTTTTTTCTCCTTTTCAAAAAAATGAAATGATTGAAGTTTTTTTATTTGGAATCGTGTTGGGTCTAATTCCTATTACTTTGGCTGGATTATTCGTAACTGCATATTTACAATACAGGCGTGGTGATCAGTTGGACCTTTGATTAATTTACATTTCTTTTTTCCCCTTCTTTAATCTCCAGAAGGTCAATGCTATGCAAATGATTGAGCCTAATTCGATCTACGAAGAAAAAATCACGCTCTGTAGGATTTGAACCTACGACATCGGGTTTTGGAGACCCACGTTCTACCGAACTGAACTAAGAGCGCTTTCTTATCAGAATAGAAAAGACTGTAAAGAAAAAAGGATTCTGTTTCTAACCCTAATCCATTTTATTTTGTATGCATATATTCTATAGTTTCATAAAAAGTTTCATAAAAATGAATGATTCCGCGCAATTGGAATCAATCTCAATGGATTCCTCGTTACTGCTCAAAGGAGCAGTAATAGGTAGGGATGACAGGATTTGAACCAGTGACATTTTGTACCCAAAACAAACGCGCTACCAAGCTGCGCCACATCCCTTGAATCTCTCTATAGTGTCATTGTAGAGAATTCCCGTCTTATTTTCCACATGCCTATTTCCTCCATTGAGCAACACAACTTTGCTACCCCATTTCGTCTTTTTTGTCTCATTTAACTTATAATAATAAGAAAAGGAAAATAATAAAATAAAAAGAAAAGGAAAACCTTATGGATCGTTGTAGATTTGAATTTGAATTAGGGATTCTGTGTACAACTCTAAGTGTCCCTTAACCACATATGCATCTGATCATATATGCATCATCTTTATGTATTTAAATAAATAAAAAGGAGGTTTTTCAATGCGAGATCTAAAAACATATCTCTCCGTTGCCCCAGTACTAAGTACGCTATGGTTCGGGGCTTTAGCAGGTCTATTGATAGAGATTAATCGTTTTTTCCCGGATGCGTTGACATTCCCCTTTTTTTCATTCTAGTTATTGGCATCGGAAGGAATGAAGAAGATTAGAGATATACTCAAATATCTGTAACTAATCCCTCCTCCTCCCCCTTTCTCTTTTTTCCCTTTTTCGAATTTTAGAATAAGGGACGAAAGAGAAAGTATAAAAGTGAATTCAACGTCTGCGAGACTCGGGTTCAAATTCGAATTAGATGAATATTAATAATAGAACAATAATAGAGGTAATAGAATAGGAAAATGTGAGTCTAGGGCAAGAATACAGGATCTTTAACTGAGATCCTGTTCTTCGAGTTGAAATAGAAGTGTTGAGTAAATCAAAAATCAAAAGGAGATTCATGGCTAAGAGGAAAGATGCACGCGTAACGGTGATTTTGGAATGTAAGGGTTGTATCCGAACCGGTGTTAAGAAGGTATCAACGGGCATTTCCAGATATATTACTCAAAAGAACCGGCACAATACGCCTAATCAATTAGAATTGAGAAAATTCTGTCCCTGTTGTTCCAATCATACGATTCACAGGGAAATAAAGAAATAGATCGAATCTTAGTCTTGAAATCTTAGCCTTTCAAGGCTAAAAATAACATTATATAGAACAACATAGAGCAGATTGAAATCTAAATAGAACGTATTTTAATATTAAAAAAAATCTTATTGTGGGTTAAAAATTAAGAAATAGGATTTTCGGGATAACAAATAAACTAAACAAATAAACCATGGATAAATCCAAGCGACCTTTTCTTAAATCCAAGCGATCTTTTCGTAGGCGTTTGCCCCCGATTCAATCGGGGGATCGAATTGATTATAAAAACATGAATTTAATTAGTCGATTTATTAGTGAACAAGGAAAAATATTATCTAGACGAGTAAATAGATTGACCTTGAAACAACAACGATTAATTACTATTGCTATAAAACAAGCTCGTATTTTATCTTTGTTACCTTTTCTCAATAATGAGAAACAATTTGAAAGAGCCGAATCGACCGCTAGAATTACTCGTCTTAGAACCAGAAAAAAATAGGCTTATTCTTTGTTCACTTGAATCAGAATTCCAATCCGAACTCAAGCGTGGATTGGTTTTTTGTTTGACACAGATCCGAGAAGCCCGATTTTATTATCGTGTATGTCATAAGAACAAAACGAAAAAAAGATATTTTTATTGAACGTGTTCATTTATTTTTAGGCTATTTTCTCATATTAATTGCGACTCTACCTTCCCGGAGTTCATTCTCCGGGGAACTCCATAAAATTATTCTATTTTGGTGTATTCTTTACAATCTACTTCTTTTCTGATTTCGTTGGAAATCATATAAAGACAATTTCTATTTGATATAGCTATTTGGGCTAGTATTTTACGATTAAGACGCAACTCTCTCTTGTATAGATCATTTATTAATACACTATAAATGGAGTATACCCCCCCTTCTCGAATTACTGCGTTTATCCGAGTGATCCACAAACGACGAAAATTTCTTTTTTTCTTATCCCTATCCCGATGAGCCGAAACCAAAGCTCTTATTTTCTGTTGAGTAATAGTTCGAGTCAGTCTTGAA
>Ga0153960_1000049_pt1:42500-50000 | contig 51110 bp, 43 predicted proteins | sample TSFL044MetaG_FD_102274 | JGI IMG/M metagenome (GOLD analysis project Ga0153960, IMG submission 102274) | Attine ant fungus gardens microbial communities from Florida, USA - TSFL044 MetaG | ecosystem: Host-associated > Fungi > Mycelium > Unclassified | place: USA: Florida...
TTGAAGGGAATTTTCCGAAGAGAAAATGGATTATGGGAGTGTTTGACTTGAACTATTGATTGGTCTGTGTAGATATATGTCTGCCACATTGTAATTGACAACAAGATGTGTCTTTATTCCAACCACCGTGTAACCCCTATACATAAGATAGGCTGATTCACTTAAAGAGAATCTTTTCTATGATCAGATCCGAGTCGTGTTGTACATGAACAGGCTCCGTAAAATCTAGTATAGTTATAGTTAAGTGAAATAGATAAAATAAATCGGAATCTTCATTTAGTTCACTTACTAAATTTCTTACTTAATACTTAAAATACAATAGTATGTAGATGCATTCATTTCCTCTGCATTGATATCATCGATAATACTATCGGAGTGAAACAAGAGATCTAAAGAGAAATAAAGGCTAGACTAAATTAGTAACAAGTAAACCTTTTCTGTGCGTATCTCCAAAAAAGTTGGAGATAACATAGTAATTGTAAAGTCTGAGACGACCCAGAAAGCACTTGATCATATCATGATCAACCCTGAAAGCCGACTTGGGTGTTGAGTATTTACTTAGACTTAGAACCGGATTCTTTGTAATGGGTAGTTGGAATTTTGGAAAAGAGTCCAATTTTTCCTACATTGAATCATTCATATATGTGTAAATATAGCCAACACATAGATTTTTTATGAATTCATTTGGTTCTTTTGAGTCTTGCTCGAGCCGGATGATAAAAAATTATCATGTCCGGTTCCGTCGGGGGATGGATCCCCAAGAATTCACCTATCCCAATAACAAAAAAACCAGATTTGAATGATCCTGTATTAAGAGCTAAATTGGCTAAAGGTATGGGTCATAATTATTACGGAGAACCCGCATGGCCCAATGATCTTTTATATATTTTTCCAGTAGTAATTCTAGGTACTATTGCATGTAACGTAGGCTTAGCGGTTCTAGAACCATCAATGATTGGTGAACCAGCAGATCCATTTGCAACACCTTTGGAAATATTACCTGAATGGTATTTCTTTCCCGTATTTCAAATACTTCGTACAGTGCCCAATAAATTATTGGGTGTTCTTTTAATGGTTTCAGTGCCTGCGGGATTATTAACGGTACCTTTTTTAGAGAATGTTAATAAATTTCAAAATCCATTTCGTCGTCCGGTAGCGACAACCGTCTTTTTGATTGGTACTGCAGTCGCTCTTTGGTTGGGTATTGGTGCAACATTACCTATTGATAAATCTCTAACTTTAGGTCTTTTTTAATTTGATTCAATTGTGAAATAACACGACGTGTGTATCTAGGGAATAGTCGTTTCAAAGCGAATTATCCCTAGATACATCTATTCAATAAAATTCTGAATTTCTTTCGAATAGATGAATTAAGATTCAAAATAGGCAAAAAATTTCAATAGATTTAAAACCTCTTTTTTGGTAAATCAATTGCGAAATGTTTTTCTAAAATGCCCAATATCTCTTTTATATCTTCTAGGGAAAAATGTTCAATTTTTCTAAGATCTTCTTGACTGTTATTCAAAAGGTCCGATAATGTATATATATCGGACCTTTTCAGGCAATTATAGACCCTGGGAGAAAATTCGGATTGATCAATAAAAATCGATTTCAATGCTATTTTTTTTTTGTTTTTTCTGAGTTTATCCAATTTCTCGTGAAAAGAAAAAGGGGATAAAGGAACCTTGTGTTGATTGTCCTCTAAGGGTAAGTTTTCTTCTTCCTTTTGGAAAAAGGGAATACACAAATCAATCAAATTACGGAAGGCTTCATGAAGTGCTTCTTTCGGAGTTAAACTCCCATTTGTCCATATTTCGAGAAAGAGTATTTCTTGTTTTTGATTCCCATTCCCATACGAATGAATACTATGATTCACATTTCGAACAGGCATGAATACAGCATCTATAGGATAATTTCCATCTTGCAAGTTATGCGGCATTTTTAGAAGATAGCCGCGATTTCGTTTGATTTCTAATCCAATACATAAACTAATTGGTTCTGTCAAGCTAGCTATATGTTGTGTATTGTCGACGATTTCTACATAAGGCGGTAAGATTATATCTTGAGCAGTTACATCTCCAGGACCCCTGACACAAATAGACGCGTCACAAGTTCCATAGAGATTACTTCTCAATACAATTTCTTTCGAATTTATTAAAATTTCATGGACCGATTCTTGAATACCCATTATAGTAGAATATTCATGGGGGACGTTCTCAGATTTTACACGTGTGATACATGTTCCTTCTATTTCTCCAAGCAAAGCTCTTCGCATCGCAATGCCTATTATGTCGGCTTGGCCTTTCATAAGTGGAGACAGAATAAAGCGACCATAATAAAGACGTTTACTTTCTATTCTTGATTCAACACACTTCCACTGTAGTGTCCGAGTAGATACTGTTACTTTCTCTCGAACCATAGTAATAATTTGATTTGATTGAATTATTTATTTCTCTTGTTTCTCGTGAAATTTCTTCATTGTTCATTCCTACACACGTCTTTTTTTCGGGGGTCTACAGCCATTATGTGGCATAGGGGTTACATCCCGTATGAAAGTTAATAGTATACCACTTCGACGAATAGCTCGTAATGCTGCGTCTCTTCCGAGACCGGGCCCTTTTATCATGACTTCTGCTCGTTGCATACCTTGATCCACTACTGTACGAATAGCATTTGATGCTGCGGTTTGGGCGGCAAAAGGTGTCCCTCTTCGCGTACCCTTGAATCCACAAGTACCGGCCGAGGACCAGGAAACCACCCGACCCCGTACATCTGTAACCGTGACAATGGTGTTATTGAAACTTGCTTGAACATGAATAACTCCCTTTGGGATTCCACGTGCACTCTTACGCGAACCAATACGTACATTCCTACGCGAGCCGGTTCTCGGTATAGCTTTTGCCATATTGTATCATCTCCTAAATATATGGATATATCCATTTCATGTCAAAAGAGATTCTTTTTTTGTATATTGAGTCCTTTAGCAAGTCTGATTATCCTTGTCTTTGTTTATGTCTCAGGTTGGAACAAATTATTCTAATGCGCCCCCGCCTGCGGATTAGGCGACATTTTTCACAAATTTTTCGAACGGAAGCTCTTATTTTCATATTTGTTATTCCTTATCTTAATTCTGAATCTATTTTTTTGGTAGAAAATAAGTTTCTTGCAATTTTTCATCTCGAATCGTAGTGAATAAAAATTATCTAATCTTTCGAATCCTTGTTTCGGAGTCGATAAATTATACGTCCTCTGGTTGAATCATAACGACTTACTTCAATCTTTACTTTATCCCCCGGTAGTATCCGTATAAAACTACGTCGGATCTTTCCTGAAACATAACCTAGAATCAAATCCTCATTATTTAACCGAACCCGGAACATGCCATTGGGAAGTGATTCAGTAATTAAACCTTCATGAATCCATTTTTGTTCTTTCATTCCAGGTAAAGTCCCCCTCAAGTATCAACTAATGGAGAAGAAAGGATATTAGACAGCCGATCCTTTTTCTTTTTTTTACAAATAGGAAGAGGTTTCGGATTCAATTTGGATATTAAAAGGATTACCATATATAACACAAAATTTCTCCGCCGATTCCTTCTAGTCGAGCCTCCCGGTCTGTCATTATACCTCGAGAAGTAGAAAGAATTATAATTCCCATCCCACCGAAAATTCTAGGAATTCGTTGAGAGTTGGAATAGATTCGTAGACCCGGCCGACTAATCCGTTTTAAATTTAAAAAATTTCTATAGGGTCTTTTCCTATTCCTTCTATGTCGCAGGGTTAAAACCAAAAAATATTTGTTTTTTTCTCGATGTTTTCGGACGTTTTCGATAAACCCCTCTCGGAAAAGTATTTTAACAATATTTTCGGTAATATTTGTAGATGCTATGCGAACAACTCTTTTTCTATCCATATCACCATTTCGTATAGAGGTTATTATCTCAGCAATAGTGTCTCTACCCATGATGAATTAAGATGATTGGTGCTTTCAAATTGTATAGAATCAACATGTTTTTCTGTTTTTAGTGGTTTTGAAATAGGAATTTTTCAAGGTGTATACGTGAGATACAATATTACGAATTAATTTAGTTCTTAATCCCTTTCTGCCAACTAAATCAAAGATGTTACAATCTTATCTTATAATACCTCGGGAGCTAATGAAACTATTTTAGTAAAATTTAATTGTCTTAATTCCCGGGGAATTGCACCAAAAATTCGAGTTCCCTTTGGATTTCCTTCTTGATCAATCACAACTGCAGCATTGTCATCATATCGTATTATCATACCGCTATCACGTTTTAGTTCTTTACAGGTACGAACAATCACAGCCCTGACTACTTCTGATTTTTCTAGGAGCATATTAGGTACTGCTTCTTTTATCACACCAACAATAACGTCACCAATATGGACATATCGGCGATTACTAGCTCCTATGATTCGAATACACATCAATTCTCGAGCCCCACTGTTATCCGCCACATTCAAATCGGTCTGAGGTTGAATCATGTCAAAATTTTTCTATTCTTACAATGCAAAAGATGAAGAAAATAAAAGAGATATTGTTTGTCAAAAAAAACAAACCTGCGATTTTGTTTTATTCCCAAAACTCGTTTCTGTTGGTTCTACATTTTTAGAGCGAAATAAGAAATTGAGTTCGTATAGGCATTTTTGATGCTGCTATTAAAATGGCCCTTCTAGCGATATTTTCGCTTACTCCGCCCATTTCATATAGTATTCGTCCCGGTTTAACAACAGCTACCCAATATTCAGGGGATCCTTTCCCCGAACCCATACGTGTTTCGGCAGGTCTTACTGTAACCGGTTTGTCTGGAAATACACGGACCCATATTTTTCCACCACGGCGTGCATTTCGTGTCATTGCTCGTCGACCCGCTTCGATTTGTCTAGACGTGATCCAAGCGGGTTCAAGTGCTTGAAGAGCATATTTACCGAAACAAATATGATTACCTCGATAAGATATTCCCTTCATTCTTCCTCGATGTTGTTTACGGAATCTAGTTCTTTTGGGGTTATAGTTGATAGTTGGTGCGAAATTCCATCTCTACTACAGAACTGGACATGAGAATTTCTTCTCATTCAGCTCCTCGCGAAGAAAAGGATTAAAAATTGAATTTCTATTAATTTGAATAGATATTCGAACGTTTTTCGAAATAATTTTCGAAATAATAGTTTTTCTAACGTTTTAATAAATCTTTAGTTTCTTTTATCCTTTATCCAAGTTTACCAAGTCAAAGAAAAAAGCTTTCGCGGGCGAATATTTACTCTTGCAATCTCTATATTCAGTCGTAGCGCTTGGTCCTCACTTCTCAGAATACATGAATTGCTTTCCGGTTCATTTCGCCATCCCTACTAGTGAATGAGTAAGATTCGTTTGTTCAAAAATTCTTTTGCATTCACAGGTCCCATCGTTCCCACCGCTTCGTACTTAAATGGTTAGGTCAGAATTCTACAACGGAGCTCATAATACAACTTCTTTTTGAGTCAACCCTCTTAGTCTTTATTGGCCCTAAGCTCTTGATATTCTTAATATATGTTAATATATTCATTTATTATTTCATTATCGATCCATAAATGTAGTATTCATGCTTTATTACACTGTCTTTTCTGAGAGGATTCATAGACCTTACATATTGGAATTCTATATCATAGATATTCTTTTTCTCCCTTTCTCTCATTCTTCCATTTATTCGCACCTTTCTTCTGTATTTTGTTTTAAACTTAGAATTCAAGTTTATTCAAAACAATTGCAGTTGCTACAAAGATATGAATGATTTATCATATCTTGACTGGTTCTTTAGATCCAGATAATACGAAGTGATGAGTTGGCTTTCATACTACTGACCCTAAAAAAACCAACGAGTCACACACTAAGCATAGCAATTATATCACAAAGTCAATCGACTTTTTATTCAATCCTATAGAATTAAAAATTAGTTTGATGGACCAGAAAAAGAATGAAGGCCTTCCTTTTTTTTCTTCAATCTATGCATAGACGGGAAAAATAATTCAAGTTTTCTTAATCCTTTTCCTTGTCCATAAAAATCCAAATTTTTATGCCTAATACCCCATAGATAGTCCGCACTATATAGGAACAATAATCAATTTTAGCGCGAATGGTTTGTAGGGGAACCCTACCCTCTCTGATCCATTCAACACGTGCAATCTCTTTTCCGTCGATACGCCCTGCAATTTGTATTTGAATTCCTTTTGTGTCTGCTTGTTCAGTTAATTCAATGGCCTTTTTCATTGCTTTTCGAAATGAAACTCTATTCTTTAATTGTCCAGCTATAAATTCTGCAAGAATATTAGGGTTTCCATAAGGTTTTGCAATTCTTGTGATAGCAATATTAAGTTTTCGGTTCACATAATGAAATTCTTTTTGTAGATTCATCTGTAATTCTTCTATTCCTCGGGGTCGACTTTCAATCAATAACTTTGGGAATCCCATATAGATTATCACCTGGATCAAATCGATTCTTTTTTGAATCTCTATACGGGCAATTCCCTCGGTGCCGGAGGATATTCGCATATTTTTTTGTACAGAATTTTTAATAAAATCTCTTATTTTTTGATCTTCTTGTAGACCCTCAGAATAATTTTTTGGTTGTGCAAACCAAAGCGAATGATGACTTTGGGTTGTACCAAGTCTGAAACCAAGTGGATTTATTTTTTGTCCCATACTACCCCACTACTATATACATTATGATATACCATAGTTTTCTTTTCCCATCTAGGGTTTTTTAATGAATCTATCTCTTCATATTCATCTAAAGATATATCTTTCACTACAATAGTTATATGGCAGGTAGTTCTTTTTATTGCATAACTACGTCCTCTAGCTCGGGGTTTGAATTTCTTCACATTAGTACCCTCGTTAACCTGAGCTTTAATAATTCTTAAATTGGCTTCGTCGGAACCCAGATCGTAACTAGCGTTTGCTGCTGCAGAATAAACCAATTTAAAAATTGGATAACATGCTCTATAGGGCATGAGTTCTAGTATCATAAGTGTTTCCTCATAGGAACGTCCGCGAATTTGATCAATTACTCTTCTTGCTTTGTTCGCGGATAGAGTTACATATTGACCTAAAGCGCGTACTTCCGTTTTTTTCTTTTTTAGCCTCTTTAGCATAAGGTTTCTCTCCTACTAATGATATCTATATGCTTTTTAAGATAAGATTAACGACGAGATCGATTATCGCTTTTTGCATGTCCTCGGAAATTAAAAGTGGATACAAATTCTCCCAATTTCTGACCTACCATACGATCTGTTATATAAATAGGTAAATGCTCCTTACCATTATGAATAGAAATTGTATGCCCGATCATTGTGGGTATAATGCTAGATGCACGGGACCAAGTTACTATGATTTCTTTTTCTGATTTTTGATTAAGATTATCAATCTTTTTTAATAGATGAAGGGCTACAAAAGGATTTTTTTTTAGTGAACGTATCACAGCTTACTCCTATTTTTTCTTTT
>Ga0153960_1000050_pt1 | contig 50598 bp, 37 predicted proteins | sample TSFL044MetaG_FD_102274 | JGI IMG/M metagenome (GOLD analysis project Ga0153960, IMG submission 102274) | Attine ant fungus gardens microbial communities from Florida, USA - TSFL044 MetaG | ecosystem: Host-associated > Fungi > Mycelium > Unclassified | place: USA: Florida, Withalacochee...
GGCCAGCTTCTCCCCGGGCGGCAGCGCAGGCACTTCCGCTGGTTCATCCGAGTTCGCAGACATCCTGGCTTCAGGCATGGAAGTGGTCTGACACCCACCAAGAAGCAGGCCGAATACGAGCAGGATCGCGATCATTTTTTTAGCCACGTACAAATTCATCTCCATTCTCCTTCCTTAGCCCCGGAGTACAAGTTCCTGATAGATGGTGGCTGCAAAGGACACAATCTGCTGCACCAGACTGAAGAACAGCAGGCAGAGAAATGCCATGAAGGCCATGGCAACCAGCGTCAGAAGCATGGTCAGCACCGTTTTGGCGGGTGTATATTGATGCACCGTCATATTGCCGACAAATAACAGGTATACCGTCCAGACCGTGGCAGCCATGTTAAAGAAATAATAAAAGGCGGTTTCCTGCCCGGAAATGACCAGGCTGAGCCAAATCCATGGAAACTGAATCAAAATCAGTGGAACCAGAGCAAAACATGTGGACATGAAAATTTCCGAGAATTTGCCCTCTCCATCCATCAGCGTGGTCAGTGACCAGTTCGCTATACACCAGAACAGCACCGGAACAATGACATAGACGATTTCCAGCAGGCTGTTCAATCGTTTCGGGTTGTTAAAATTGACCAGGAATCCGCTGTACTGGGCCTGAAGGATCGTTGTTACCGTTAACAAACCCAAAATAGCCAAAGCGATCATGAGTGTTGTTCTCTGATTTCGCTCGTATTTCAGCTCCCAATACCCGTCAAACGGATGAAATATGAGATGCAGCGGATATTGGATCAGCTGTCTACTTGATGCCTGCATTTGTTGTCCCCCTTCTCTGTCTGCGAACGATGCTCACGGTTACCAGCACGGCAACAATCAGAAACAGTCCGGACATGATCCATGAGAAATGCTCGCGGAGCAGTTCTTTGCGAAACAGGAGAAACGCTTTGGAATACCCTTCCCGCTCCATGCTTCGCTTAAAATATTGCGCAGATTGCGCATAATCCTTCTGGCGCAGCAGCGCCTTTCCGATGCCTGCGTAAGCATATTCAAGATTGGCATTCATATCTGCAGCTTTTGCAAAACTTGCCGCTGAGCCCTCCTCGTCTCCATTGAAATAACTTCGAACCGCTTCATACAGTGTGCGTCCATATTCTGTCGTTTGAAACACGGTAATCTCGCCTAGTGCTTTGTCCAACACTAGCATTCGGTCTCCCGCACGCTCCAGCGAAACTGGGGTGTTGAATTGGCCCAACCGGTTCCCAATGCCTCCGAACATGTGGAGCAGATATCCATCTCCGTTATAGGTAAACACCCGCCCCATCTTGGCATCAAGCACGGAATACATATCGCTGTCCCCTACGTCCACATCAACCAGCCGGGAAGGACCTTTCTCATTGGTGTACAGCAAATCCCCCTGCGGCGGATAGTAACCTTCCCTTCTCAGGATGTCCGCACCCTGCGCATTCAGTTTCTTGATTGGCAATCCCTTCAAGTCCCCGCTCGTTGCATAAATGAAACCTTCTTCGTCAATGTCCATATTGGTGAACTCGGTTGGCGTGAACATGACCATTTGGCTGCGCTGCTGACGGGTTGCGAATCGTTTCCAGAGATACTCCACCGGGTCAACCGAGACTCTGTTGGCTCCGATAAAGGAGGCAAAGGAGCCGTCGGAATTAAACTCCATGAAGCCGTCAAAAACACCTTCCGCCATGACGTAAATCCGTTCGCCTTTATCCATAACAACCCGGAGCGGCTTGAATTGAAAGTCCGCTTTCAGCAGGTCAGATTGCGGCTGATCCACAATTTTAATCAACTGCCCCTGCGCATCCAGATGAACCACCCGCTGATGATCCGAATCCGCAACGAGCAGCTGCCCATTGACGGATACGTACAATCCCTGGGGATTTTTGAAATAATCCTTCTTTCCGTCATGATCAAATGAATCGATAACCCGTATCAGCTTCAATTCCCGATCCAGCTCGACGATTCGGCTGTTGCCTGAATCCAGCACGTAAACCCGCTCATCGGCTGTGACATGCATGTCGTTTGGTTCCTTGAATGTGCCAATCTTCAGCTCGGTGCCCGTCACTATTCGGGTTGCCTCATACGCAGCAGGAGAGCGAACCGCCTCTCCCCAGTAGGAGTAGTTGTACGCATCCGTCTGACCATCGGCAAATGCCGTTGCCGCTGCATTTCCCAAGCACAGGAGGCAGGCAAGACCCATCGTGAGCCATCCGCATTTTTTCCACATGTTTTTCAATATGTCGCTGCCCCCTTCTACTCTTTCATACCGGAAGTTGCCATCGTCTGCATGACACTGCTCTGGGAGATGATGAACAGGACGATCGGCACGATCATGAGCAGAAGCGCTACCGCAGCGCCGACGCCTGCACGGGCAATTCCTCCCTGGGTAATCTGACTGAGCGCATAATGCAGCGTTTTCAGATTTTCACTGTAAATGAAGCTTCCGCCATCGGTCCCCCACAGCGCCGGAAACTGCAAAATCATAAGTGTGAGCCAGGCTGGCTTCACGTTAGGCATTACGATACTCCAGAATATCCTGTATTCGTTGGCCCCGTCGATTTTTGCAGCCTCCAGCAGCGCATCCGGTATTTGCTCCATGAACTGCTTCATCAGAAAGAGTCCCAGGGAAAAGGCGAGTGAAGGCACAATAATGGAGGCATGTGTGTTGATCCATCCTAGCCAGGACATCACCATGTAGTTCGGAATCGCCGTGACGTGTGGTGAGAACATCAGGGACAGGATGACGATGGTAAACAGCACCTTTGAACCGGGAAACCGGTATTTGGCCAGCGGGTACGCTGCTGCGGAAGCCAGCAGGATATGGCCCGCCGTTCCAAGCAGCGTAATAATCAGCGTATTGGCAATGTATCTGGACAGAGGAACCCAGGAGTTGCCCATCAGATTGATCAGGTCCGCGAAATTTTCAATCGTCGGATTGTTTACCCAGAAGCGCGGCGGAAAAATAAACAGCTCATCCAGTGGTTTAAAGGCATTGTTAATCGTATAGATCAGCGGCAATACCATGAATGACCCGAACAGAGCCAGCAGTGCAAACAGCATCAGGCTGACGGTAAATGACCGATTCAGTTTTCTGGACATGCCGAAGACGGCGCGTACCTTGCTGGTCATTGTCATTCACCTATCTTTCTCAGCATTTTTTGTGTCAACATGTTCGTTCCGAGCATCATGGCGAACAAAACAGTCGCAATGGCGGACGCATATCCCATCTCAAACCGGATGGTGCCATAGTCCATCAGATGTGTAACGACGGTATGTGCCGCATAATTGACGCTGGGAAAACCAGCCAGCGCGATGGAGATTTCGGCCACGGCGAACGAGGCCGTAATCTGCATAACGGCGCCGAACATTAGCTGCGGTCTCATGGAAGGCAGTGTAATGTACCATAGCTCCTGCCAGCGGTTCTTGATACCATCCACAGTACCCGCTTCAACCAGCGATCGGTCGATCGTCTGGAGGCCCGCAATGAAGGCCAGGAAGCTCGTGCCAAGGCTGAGCCACAGCTGTACGAGGATGACGATTGCCAGCACGTACTTCTCGTTGGCAAGCCACAGGATCGGCTCCAGAATAACGCCGAGGCGCATCAGAAAACCGTTCATGTATCCATAGCTGTCTCCAGAAAAAATGATCAGCCAGATGAAAAAAACGTTGCCTGAAATGGAAGGCGCATAGAACACAAGTGTCATGACGGCCCGAATTTTGGGCGACAGCTCGTTGATGATCCACGCAAACAAAAAGCAGGCAATATAGCTGACAGGACCCGTAATTACGGCAAACAGCAGCGTATTTTTAAGAGCGATCAAAAAAACATCGTCGTTCAGGAACAGCCGCGAGTAATTTTGCCAGCCAACAAATCGGGGCAGCTCCAGCATGTTGAAATGAAAAAAACTGAGGCCTAGCGAGAGGCCGACCGGAATGACCGTAAACAAGAAAAAGATCAGCATAAACGGTGCCATCAGTACGTAATAATGTCTGCTTAGGTACAAATCCCTTTTCAAAAGGGACCACCTGCTCGCCTGCCTGGCATTAATGGCAGGCGCAGCGGGGGCCTTGGTGGTTTCTGCTTGCAACCGTTACCCTCCCTTCCTTCTACTTCAGATTGAATTCCTTGCGCTTGAGCTCGATTTCGTCGTCAATGTACAGGACGTAGTCAGACAAGGCTTCGCGCGGATTTTCGTTCGCATTGACCACCTTGCGGAACGCGTTGTCGAGATGCCGACCCGTAAAATATCCGCCGGGTACCTGGGGAATGCCCTTTACCCATTCCCACTGCTGCTCCAGGTTTTGATAATCCTTGACCGGCCAGGGCAGCTGCTCCAATGCTTCGATATTAGCAGTTGGATAACGCGCCGCGGCCCCCATCAGTCCTTCCATTTCCCTGCCATATTCAATCTGGGTCTGCTTGTCGGTCCACCATTTCATGAAAGACCATGCAGCCTCCTTGTTCTTCGCGTTTTGCAGCATCATGACCGCACTTGTCGTGCTTGCAACCTCATGTCTTACAGAACCGTCCTCCAGCTGCGTGCCCGGAACGATGGTGAAATCCCACAGATTGCGGATCTCGGGAGCCATAACGGTCAACATGTTGTAGGTTGTGTAATCTGCAATGCCAAGCGGCATCTCCCCGGTACGGAAGCGGTTTGGAAAATCAGCTTTAAGCGGAAATTTGTAATTGGTATAAAATTGCGTCCACCGCTTGAACGCATCCATGGAAATTTCCGAATCCAGCGCGCTCTCCTTTTGATCTTCCGAATAGAACTCGCCATCGTTCTGATATAGCAGCATGGCGAAGGTGGCGTTGGGTATCATGTTGGCATTGTTTGTTGTATCCTCGATTGGCAAATAGAACTCCATATTGTGCTTTTGCAGCACCGAGATGGCATTATACACGTCCTGCCATGTTTTGGGCGGCTCGAGGCCAAGCTCGTTCAGGACATCCTTGCGATAGAACAGCATCGGAAAATGCTGCTGCTCCGGAAGAGCATAGACCCCGTTGTTATAGCGGTAAGGCGTCAGTCCACTCTCGCGAAATCGGCTTGAAACCTGCTCAAAGTCCGGGAATCCGCTCAGGTCGGCTGCCGCATTACGCATCGCGTAATTGACCGGAATATCCTCGCCCATCTGCATCGCTACATCCGGGCCTTCTCCAGCCAGCGTCGCAGGCAGCAGGATATTGGGCGGAACAAGTCGCAGCTGCACGGAAATATCCGTTTCCGGTGTGAAGGATTCATCAATCAGACCTTTCAGCACCTGAGCCTGGTCACGTCCGGTCGTAATCCATACCGTGATGGAATCCTTTTTCTGCTCCGTGTTGCCGATGCTGTCATAATCCTCGGTATAGGAAGCGACGTAGGCACCCACTTCGTGCTTCATTTGCTGCAGCAGAGTAGCCCCGGCCTCTGGCAGCTTCTGATCCGGTGAGGACACCAGGAGGTAATCCAGTGCAATAGGCTGTTCACGAACGGATAGAATCCATGTTCCCAACCCGCCCACATTGATCTTGAAGGTATCCAGACGTTTGGGCACCGTTTCCGGTCTTGCCGCCATATCCTCAAGCTGGACGACCATCGCATGCAGTACGGCTACCTTGTCGCTTTGCTCACCTGTCGCCTGCTCCAAATAGTTGGCAACCGAACGGAGGATGCCTGCCTGCTGCTTGAATACCTCGGTCATCTCGGGAATGCGCTGTTCAAGCTGGTAATCCCTCAAAGGATCAGGCTTGTTGGATGTAATCATCAAAATTTTACGGTACATTTCATTAAGATCCAGCACGCTGGATTCCACCGTTCGCAGCAGCGGAGCGATATCCCCCAACGTAACCGTCATTCGCAAGCGATGTGTTCCTTTTGAGAGCCGGAACAGGTAAGGCTCGCTTTCGCCCAGTACCCGTGTCTGCCATTCGGGGCTGTAGGTAAAGCGAATACGTTCCATTTCCTTAAATGGAACCTTGCCGTCAATCATCAGGCTTCGTGTCGCATACACACCGCGAAGCTGGTCCTGCTTCACCTTGAGTGCTATCTGGTACAGGCCATCCTCCGGCACGTCTACATCCCATTCGATCCATTCGCCGGGCAGCTTCCAGTTGGTGCCTCCAATAGCATTGATCCGGATTTTGGATACGTCGTAGGGCTCGAGGGAAGGACTCGACCGATCCGAGATCGGTGCAAGGGTTGGTGACGATTTACTCACCGCCTGTTCTCCCTGTACCTTGAGCATGACAGCTTCAGCTGGCTTCAATCCGGCCGATGCATAAGCGGTCTGCAGCTCTGCGTAAGACGGAATGTTCTCTTCCTGGTACAGCTCGATATAATCGATCGCCATGCTTTCGCGCAGCGAGGTCAGTGACAGCTTTTGTTTTCCCTTTTCAAAATAAAACTGGTACGGCTCCTCGAAGTAACCGGCGCTGTCCTTGAAGGCGGCAAGCTGCCAAACGGGCTTCTCCACCTGCCGTGGCCTGAGATCATTGCCGCGATCATCCCTTCGCACGCTGTCTTCCCGGTTCCCCCATACCCTGTCAAATAACAGCACATCGGCTCCCCTGAAAGGAACCTCACCGTTAAGCGTCAGCTTCCGTTCAATGCCGGAGCTTTTGCCCGTGACAGGATAATAATGAATGCGGATCTGGTATAATCCGCTCGCCTGTACAGGGACTTCCCAGCTGATAGTGCCAGCTTCCGGGGTGATGACCGCTTTCCCGTCCAGTCCGGCATATCCATCGACAGTCTCGAACTCACCTTCGGCAGCGTGAATGAAGGATTCTCCTTCGATTCGCACAGCTTGCTCCGGCTTGGCTGCGTCTGTGTAATTGGAAAGGTAATGCTCATAGCTGCGTGGGTCGTCTGTACCTGATACGGCTTCAAAATCCTCGCGCGCCTGAGCTATACCCGGACCGCGATCCCGCGCAGGGTAAATGCTCCATATGGAGAAGATCAACGCAATGACGAGCAGCAGGATCAGTCCTTTTTTCTTTCGTGACCGCATGTTCCAAAATGTCCCCCTTCCTTCTGGCGTGGAGCATGGCTAAGCTGTGTTACTCTCCGGGACAGTGCGTATAGGGCCTTGCATCCGTTCCGGAGAGAACCGCATCATTTCTTTTGCTTGTATACCTCATCGATAGCAGCCTGGAACGGTGCCTTGTATTTTTCAATGACGGTTGAAACGGAAACACCATCGACCAGCTCACCGTTGAAATCCCAGAAAGGCAGTGACGGGAACGTATTGTGATCAAGCACCAGCATGCCGTCGGCAACTGTTCTGGCATTTTCGATGTCAGCTTCGTCCGCCAAGTGGGTCTCCAGGGTTGATTGTCCGGGGTAATCGTAAATTGAATCGATCTCGTTGATTTTTTCCCAGATATACATTAACTGCTCTGGATGCTCAACTGCTTTCGGAATCGTCAGTGCCTGATATTGCGACTCGCCAGAGTGGTACGCGGTTGCACTTGGTCCTTTCGGGAAAGGCAGGAAGCCGATATCATAGTCCTGCATATCTGTTTTGATGCCTTCGATCTCGTACATGGCGCCCGAATACATCAACGTATTGCCCTGACGGAAGAACGTGGCAGGTTCAGTCCAATCCCCGCCTTCCGAGGCTCTGCCGACTTGCTCGGTAGCCATTCTGGAAACAAAGCTCAGTGCTTCTTTTGTTTTTGGATCATCCAGATTTTGCTTGTCACCATTGGTCAGTGAGGCTTCGTTGGAATACAGCACCGGTTCAAGCAGTCCCCTTTGGGCTAATCCCCAGGTATCGAGCTTGCCGTCGTTATTGCGGTCCTTGTTTGCCTTTTTGGCTACTTCAATAAACGTATCCCAGTTCCACTGATCTTCGTCCACATATTCCTGCAGCGGCTTCATGCCGAGTTCCTGCATAAGTGTGCGATTATAAAAAATACCACTGATAAATGAAGATTGATCCTCGGTAAATCCGTAACCCCTGCCTTCGTACTGCATGTATTGGTTGGTCGTTTTCTGGTTAAACACCTTATCGTTCTTGGTATACTCATCCACTGGCCATAACAGATCTTGCTTGGTCAATGCCGGGATAGCGTAGCTTTTGCCCAGCCGAACAATGTCCCCTAGCGGTTCTCCCGCCATCAGGGAGGCCACGACCTTCTCCTGGTACTCGCCAAAATCGATCGAAATGTATTCGATGTTAAAGTTGTGCTTTTTCTTGAGTGCTTCCAGATTCTCGATGCGCTGAATGTTGTCCGGGTTGCTATCGGTCATTTCCATGTTCCACCAGGCAACCACCTTAATCGTTCTTCCCCCCATGTCAAAATCCATCTCCGGCGTTGATGTCTCATTCTTGGGTTCTGTTTCGTTCGTGGCCTGCTCCTCCTGCGGTGCTTTCGTTTCCGGCTCTGTCTGTGCGCTGGAGCCGGTACTGCACGCGGTAATCAACAGAAACATTACAAGAACAAGGCTAATCATCATGAACGTATTTTTTCTCATCGTTGTCCCCCCTTGAATATGTCTTACCATTTTCCATCAAAAGTGTAGCTCTTGAATGAAAGCGTTAACAACCTGTTAAAGTAAAGGTGTTTACCCTGTCAAAATATAGGTTTTGGCCATTTGAATCCAAGTTAGCGTATTTTCAACATTAATTGGTAAACAAATGGACCATCTGCAAAGAAATGCACATTGTATGCGCTTTCTTTTATTCCCATAATGAAATAAAGACATGAGTCATACTGGTTTCAAGAGGGTTTGAGGCTCAGAGGGATTCAAATCAAGCGAAAGTGAGGTTTCCTTCATGCATAACATCTTGCTTGTGGATTTCAACCGCCATGCTTGCGGAGAATTACAGAAGCTGCTGGAGCGCTACAGATCCGATTATGCCATCGGAGATTGTGTAGTCTCTGCACAAGCCGCTTTGCTGGCTTTGGCAGAGCGGGAATTTTCTGTCGTACTCGTGAACACCGGAGGATGTGCTGCTGCAGGTTTGTGGGTGTGCCACTATATTCGAAAGAAAAGCCAGATTCCGATCCTTTTCATGGGCGGAGTGGATCATTTCAGACTTGTACGCAAAGCTTTGGCGTATCAGATCAGCGATTATTTGCCGGGCCCCGTCCGGGCCTCCGCCCTCCTCAACAGTCTGGATCAGCTCAAGTTCAGGCTTGACGCGGAGCCCGCGAAGAGATTTCCATCCACCTTCAAATCACCTATTCATCTGGAAGGTAAACATCTGCATTCCGGCCAGGTGATCAAGATTGTAAAAGCATATGTACGTGATCATCTGAGCAGTGACATTACACTGAAGAAGATTTCCGACATGCTTCATTTCAATTGTGCGTATCTTGGTCAAAAATTCAAAATGGAAGAGAACATATCCTTTAATCATTATTTAATGCAGCAGCGGATGGAAAAAGCCAAGCTTCTGTTGATATCCACCAATTTGCGGATTTACGAAATTGCCAGCGAAGTTGGATATACGGATACAGACTGGTTTTATAAAAAATTCAGAGCATATACCGGGGAAAGTCCCAATGTCTATCGAAAGCAAAAAACGTTCACCGCATAGTTTTGAAGCCGCACCCTTTACGATTCGGATAACAAAAACAGAAGCAAGACCACAGGTTCATCTCACCTGAGGTCTTGCTTCTGTTCATATTCACTTCTATATTAACGGACCAAAAGAGATTCCCGAAATTCCTGGGGAGTCATGCCTGTCACTTTTTTGAAAAAGCGTGTGAAGGAATGCGCTGCCTCATAACCAACCTGGAGTGCAACCTCCCGAACCATGAGATCGCTATTCCGCAGCAGCTCCTTTGACCTTCGAACTTTCAATTCGTCAATAAATTCGGAGAGGTTGATCCCCATCTCCTGTTTGAAGAAACGGGAGAGATAGGATGGATTGAAATGATGAAGCTCAGCCAGTCTCACCAGGGAAAGGTCTTCTTCCAGATGTTCCTTGATGTAAGTACACAGGGAATGAATGACCGCATTTGCTCGCTCCTGCTCATCCAAGCCCTTGAAGCGCACGAGCTGGTCAGTTGCCTGATACAGCACCTGCACCGCGTCCTTCATAGACGCATACTCGCTCAGACGAAGCAATCTGCGCTGATCGGGAATATCCTGATGCAGTCCCCATCGATTGATGGTCGAATACAGGTGCAGCGCCAGATTATAATAGGTTTCCATCGCCCTCTCCATCGTCACATCCTGTTGAAGCAGTTCATTGCCCAGCTCTTCAAACACTTCGTAAAATTGCTGGATTCGCCCGGTTTCCAAATACCCTGACATCACCTCAATTCGGCTGCTGACCCGTGTAAGCTCCCTATGGTCCGGATTCGGCAAAGCATCTTCATGATCGGTGAGCACCATGGAAATGCCATCTCCGATCTTCATCCAATGCAGCTGCCTCAATCGCTCGTATTGCCGGGTAATGTCAGACCAGTTGCAGCTTTTCCCGCTTAACGCAAAAGCCACAGATATGCCAAGCGAAGCCATGCAGGCTTCCTGTACCAATTCGAGTGTGCCCTCCAGATATCGGACCAGGGAATGGGCTGGCTCCGCTTCTGGCTGTTTGGATTGAATCAGCCACACCACATCTCCATAATGGTCTGCCACGCTGGCATGATAGGTGTGCTCATCCAACAGGGAAGAACCGATCTTTCGTACTGATGCCTGAATCTGAGCGCGCTCCACATGCAGAGGTTTATCCTTATAATCCAATCGGCCCACTACAACGTACACAGGGGCCGAGAAATGCAAACCAATGTCACGCCTGGCCCATTCGTCCTGAATCTCACTTGAGCCCGCTGTATATGCTGTGCAGTTCTGAAGCAGGTTCCGCAGATACTCTTCCTGCTGGAGCTCCGCCAGCTGACAGGTGACCTCATGGGACTGCTGCAGCAATTCGTGCATGCGGTGACTCTGCCGAATCTCTTGCATCACTTCCTCAACCACAGCCATGATCTTGTCATACCCTTCGGTTTTGAGCAAATAACGTACATTCGGCATTTGAAATGCCTTGTAGGCATAATTAAAGTCGCTGTATCCAGTGAGGAAAATAACGCGGCAGTGTGACCAGTACGCCTGGATCTGCTCTGTCAGTTCAAGACCGCTCATGCCAGGCATACGAATGTCTGTCAACACGATATCGATCCTTGAGCGTTCCATCCAGGTTAAAGCCTCCTTGGCTGAATAAGCCTTGCATACATCAAGCCGTTCGGGCATATGGCATACAAAGGTTTCGTAGAGACTGTCCGTAATAATTTCCTCATCATCCACAATCAAAAGTCGATACATCCGTCTTCCCTTCCTTCCATTTGAATTCGGATCGTGACCTTCAACCCCTGCATCTGCTCGCTTCTGGTCAAAAACAGGCCGCTTCCTTCCCCGAATGTCAGCACCAGGCGCCGATGAATATTCATGAGTCCGGTCATTTCATCCGAGCTGCCGTCTTCAAGCAAGCGCTGCTGAAGCGCATGAATCTGTTGATCCTTCAACTCGTGCCCATTGTCCTCCACAATGATTTCTGCGATATGCTCCTTCATGCTGAACCGGACTCGAAGCATGCCCTGATCCGTCTTTTTCTCAAGACTGTGCTCATACGCATTCTCAATGATAGGTTGTATGATTAACCTTGGAACACAAATGCGCTTCATATCCGGTGGCAGCTCCCCAAAGTCGGCCTGTATTCGTCTGGAAAAACGCAGCTTCTGAATTTCCGTATACACGCGCGAATGGGCAGCTTCCTCATCAAGACTTACATGATCTGTTTCGTTTCGCGTAATGAACCTGAAATACTCGCCAAGCATGTTGGCAAATTGCTCAATGCGCGCTGTATCCCCCGTTCTTGCGAGCGAATTGATAATGAAAAAGCTGTTGTACAAAAAGTGAGGATTAATCTGCGACTGAAGCTGCTTCAATTCGGCGCGCTGCATCATCATTGTCTTTTTGAAATCCCGATCAATCAGCAGCTGAAGCTTCTCAAGCATCTGATTGAACCGGGTGTACAGGAAGCCAAACTCATCCTTGCGCTTGTGCACGATGGGGATATCCAGCACACCGGTCTCCATTTTTTTGAATCTTTTGACGAGCAGCAGCAGTGGAATATGAATGAGCCTGTAGCTGGAATAGAGATAAGCCGATATCGCGACGAAAGATGTCACTGCAAACAGCCAGGCCCAATGATAGAACTTGCTTAAGGGCCTCTTCACACTTTCCTCCGGCAAATACGTTGCTACCGACAAGCCCAATGAACTCATTTTGCTCTGACTCACATAATAGCGTGTACCCTCCACCTTTACCTGAAAGCCGCCAGGATTGCGCTCGACAATGTGATCACGATAGTACGGAAGGATGAAATCACGCTTCGATCGGTCTGTGATAATATGACCCGTCTTTTCCTCAATAAGAAAAGAGCCGCTGTCCGGGTACAGATTAAGCTGGGTTAGTGCATTTTGAAATTGCTCTGTATCCAGCTCGACCTGGACGGCAAACAGCGGTTCCTCTCCCTTTTTGCCAGTCAGGCGCACGGCACTTAGGTTCATGGTGCCCTCTTTCACCGTAAAGCGAGTGCCTTTTCCCTGCTTGCCGGAGCTGAAGTATTCATAGGAAGCTTTGTCATAATCATCGATGCCATGGGTGGCCGAGATGCTCTTGCCAATCGTGCGGATATGCACATGAACGTTCTTGATGTAAGCACTGCTGTTCTTGAACGTAGCCAGCCGCTCGGACAAATAGTTCAAAGTATCGCGGCGCTCTACCTGATCCATCATGCCCCACAGAATGGCGAGCCTGTTCAGTTTCCTGTCCTCAACGATGTCGAACTGCTGCAGCTCCAGCCATTCGATTTCCCGATTCAAATCATCCAGATATCGGGCAAGCCGTCTTTCTGTTGAAGAGGATATTTCCTGACTAGCGTTGTCATAGCTCCAGTTGTACAGATACAGGCCCAGCAGAATCAGCGGAAGAACAAAGATCAGATAGGTTACAACCAGCCGGGCAAAAATGCTGCTGCGCCAGGATTGGGCAGGGAATTTAAGCAACACATCCCCCTCCATCGCAACAGGCTGGATGGTTTGTTTGCACATTTTGCAAATGAATACACCCTTGAGGAACGGTCAGCGTTCCAGTGCTGTTTTGGTTTTGAGCCACGTATTAACCTCCGTTGTGATCTGTTCTCCGCCTAATTTGAGCCAATTCTTCACAAACTGGTCGAACTCTTCAATCGGTCTGCCCAGAATAATGTTCATGTATGCCTCAAGCTGAAGATCATTAAGGATCATCTGCCGATCGATCATCGTTTCGGTAATTCCTCCCGTGAATTGGTCGTATAAAAGCTGTCCGTTACGCTCGTAGCCATCGGCTATGCTGAAAGCGCCTGTCGGTCCGTAGGTTTGATTCCAGCCCCAGCCGCTTTCGACACCTTCCGTCACATAGGCTTCGATTCTTTTCTGAATAGCGGAAGCTTCATCCTGAAGAACAGCAAGATTGCCGGATCGCTGAGCCTCCCGAATTTGCCGATAAGCGTCAAGATTTTTGGTCCCTGGAAAGGGAGTCACCGGCGAAAGCATCCACACCGCCTTGGAATCGTCATTGTAGTACGTTTCGTACTGCGCCTGCTCGCCCCAGTTCGTCTGCAAATGAAGATTCATGAGCTTCATCACCACTTCAGGATGAGCGTAACCCTTCCTGACGGCGAAATATTGCCAGGCATTGGTGCGAAGTGGTACTTTAACCTGCCTGCCAGATTCGGCTACTATGGGGTATGCCTGCCAATCCGCTTCTGCATCGTCCTCTCGGCTCGACTGGATCATGAAGGGTGTCCACTGTTCTCCGTACAGCATGCCGATTTTCCCATCTTTGATCAGACGAACGGCTTGCGTACCCTTTTTATAGCTAAATTCGGGATCAAGCTGTCCCTCCAGGTACATCGTTTGCAGAACCTGCAGCGCCTCCCGGACTTCAGGCTGGATGCCGCCATAAACGAGCTTGCCATCTGTATCTTTGATCCATATATTCGGGTATGCCCCATATCCGGCCATCAGACCGGCAACCCCCATCACCGGGTCCCACAGATGATTGGTTAGCGCAAGGCCGTAGGTGTCAGGTTCACCGTTGCCGTCGGGGTCCTCTCTTGTAAACGCTTTCGAAATATCAAGCACGTCCTCCATCGTCTCGGGTGGTTGAAGTCCCAGACGTTCAAGCCAATCGGTTCTGACCCACAAGTACTGGGCTGTCTCGATGGAGGAGGCCGTTTCTGGTATCGCCATCAGCTTGCCATCAATGGTGGCGGCATCAAACGGCCCGCTTCCTTCTGCCTCCAATATGCTCTTCGCAAACGGCGATGCATACGTTGTATACACCTCGGACAGATCCTGGATCAGCCCCGCATTGCTCAGCTGCCTTAATTGGTACGGATTCACCTTAACAACGTCCGGAATGCGACCGGAAGCAAGGGAAACACCCAGCTTCTGACCGTACACGTCTCCTTTGGCAATCCAGTCATAGCGAAGTTTAATCCCCAGGTTTTGCTCATATAACCGGGTCCAGCGATTGTCCAGCAGTGTCTCTCCCGGCAGCTGGCTGATCATCCGCTCCAGATCATCCCCGGTCTCCCTGACAAAAGATACTTCTACAGGAGAACTGTATTTTTCGAACATGGAATGAGTCCCGGATGGCTGCTCATCCACGACTGCCAGGCGTTGTACCGAATATCCGCTCGTATGGTCTGTTGGTATACATGCACTGAGCAAAAGAATGACGACCCACTTTGTTTTGGTTAAAGCAGCACTACGCACATCATGCACCCCGATTCGTCTGTAAAATATAATTTCCAATATTGGAATCTTTTTTTATAATTGTACAATAAAAAGCTCCAGTTGAAGCAGAAACACCTGTTCTATTGCAAAAAAGCCGCCGGCTCGGCGACTTCTATACAGGTTTGTTCTCGTCCTCCGACACGCTCACATCATATTTAAAATTCGAAAAATCAGCGATGCCCCCGGTCACTCTCGTCGAATATAAAAACAATCCGATCCGGCAGCCCATAAAATGATCCAGCTTATAAATCATCTTGTGTGAAATGCCAAGCTTCCTCCACTCTGCCCCCTCCAGATAGGAGAACGTACACTCGTCCTGATTGTCCACGAAGTTGCCAAAAGCCTTGAGCGTAACCACTGATCCTGAAACAGGTATCCGTGCATGCTCGGTGGCAGGTTCCGCATCAATCAGATTGCCAAATATCGATGAATCCTCGCTTTCTCTTGCCAGCATGACCAGGTAAAATCGCCCTTCGTTCTTCGTCAGCGCAATTAAACCGTATGTACCGATCAGAAAACACAAACCTGCATAATCACCCTCCTTCAGCCTGCTGCCATCCAGTGTAACCATTGCTTCACAGGCAGGGCCCATCGCACGCTGCGTCAGCGTATTAACCGCAAAGGTCAGATTGGGGCTGATGTGCGCGGTTTGAATCCGATACACGCCAGGCTGGTCCGTCACGGACCAAAGCGCATCATTCGGGGTATGGTTCCATTGCCAAACATCCTTGAGCTGTACTTTCCCCTCTTCATTCACTTCGTAGTGAAAATCATCGCTGTTAACCAGAGGCTTGTAGACGTGATCCGGTCTCGTGCTTGGCACTGCGATCTCTTTTGGTGCTTCCCTGGCGAACACCGGGATATCGTTCTCAAAGTGCAGGGGGACCAGCACAGGGACGCGCCCAACCGCCCCGTGATCCTGAAACAGCATGGCATACCAGTCGCCATCCGGCGTATCGACGATTCCCCCCTGGGCAACACCTGAATTAAAGTAGCCCATATCATCGTTAAACACTTCCCCGCCAACAAATGCGTCTTCCAGGGAATCCGCCATATAACATGCCTGTGTTCTTCGGCCGGAAGCCTTGGATATGTGGATCAGAAAAACATAATACTTGCCGTTGATTTTGTAGAAATGAGCCCCTTCGTAACCAAGGAAATAAGGCTCTTTATCTTTTACGATCATGCGCTGTGCTCCACCGGGCTTGGGTCCGGACAGATCAGAGCTTAACTCGGTCAAATGAATCTCGGCATTGCCGTGCACCAGGTAAATTCGGTCATCTTCGTCGAAAAACAGGGAGCAATCATGATAAAAACCTTCCACATACTGCTTGGTCCAGGGACCCGAGATCGTATCGGACGTGTACTGATATGTCTTATGGGTATCGTTTGCCACAAAAATGACGTAGAACTTATGCTTGTGATATCGAAGCGACGCTGCCCACATGCCTTTGCTGTAAATCTGCCTGCCTTGCTCCAGCCGCTGCGCGGGTGTATCGTCAAGTCTGTCATACACATGCGTAGCCACTTCCCAATGGATAAGGTCATAGGAACGCAGGATGACGCAGCCTGGCATCATATGCATCGTTGTGCTGACCATATAATACGTGTCTTCAACCCGAATCACATCGAGATCCGGATAATCGGCCCAAATAATTGGATTTGCATGCATCTGCCTGTTCGCCCCTGTCTGTATTATATTTCCTGCTCTTTTCTGATATCATGACCTTAGAAGCTACCTTATTGATCAATTCAAAGACGGAACAACTATAGGCGGCAAATCATATCATGTTTTGATAGCGCATTCTTAACGCTTATTATTATGAAATTATAAAATAGAAAGACGCCTCAAAGAATGATATATGCTGACGCAAATTTGATCTATTCCAAGATTGGAGATCGCGATGACTACCATTTTCTATGTCGGCTATGACGCCGCTCACCCGAATGATTTCATCTATGACATACCGGAAGGGCATGATTTCTGGCTGCTTATTCTCACACAGACCCCTGCGGAGTTCTGGGTCCATGGAGAGATCAAAGCCTACCCTGCCAATTGTGCCGTGCTGTATCCACCCCATCAAAAAGTGATGTATCGTGCCTGCTCGGATCAATACGTCAATGATTGGGTGAGATTCCGTTCGGAGGAATCGTATATACTGGAAACAACGCTTCCTCTCGGCATTCCGATCCCGCTTCCTGACCCCGGCTATTGTCACCAGCTGTTCCAATTGCTGGCTACGGAAAACTTTCTTCTTTGCGATTACCGTGAGCTGTCCATTGACTATTTGTTTCGCATCATGTTCAACAAGCTGGTCGAAGCCTCGCAATCGGCAGGAAATACACCGCATTATCAAAATCTGCTGAATTTGCGCAAAGCCATCAATCACCATCCGGGCCACGAATGGACGGTTTCGGCAATGGCTGATTATGTTCATCTTAGTTCAGGCTACCTGCAGTCGTTATATAAAGCTGCATTCGGCATCTCCTGCATGGACGATGTCATTCAGTCCAGAATACGCCTCGCCAAAGAAAGGCTCATCCACGGCCGATCCAGAATTTCAGACATCAGCGAGCTTTGCGGATATCGAAATGTGGAGCATTTCTCCAGACAATTCAGACAAATTACAGGCTGCACACCGCGTGCATATCGCAAATCCGCTTCCCGATTATAGGACATGCGCGCATATGATAATCCGCCGTTCATAAGGCGTTCAACAGGAGGCATTCAACAGAAAAGATCAGCCAGACTGGAGCTGTTCTGGCTGATCTAGACATCTAATCCATGATCGTGTGAATCAGACGAAAAATTTGCGATAAAGCATTTACGACACTTCACGAGACTTTACGACGCTTTATGACGCTTCCTGCTTTATCAACACTTCCTGCCTGCTTTATTGATGCTTGGTAATCCAGCCGATGAGATCCGAGGTCGCTTCCTCGCGGTTAAGCTCATTCTGCATCTCGTGCCGGGCCTGCGGGTAGATGATTAGCTTCACATCCTTGATTCCTGCACCCTTAAACAGATTCATGATCATAATGGCCCCGTTCGAGAACTCGGTTGCGGGGTCCTGATCACCAGTAATAATAAGCACAGGCAAGGATTTGCATATTTTCGCAACCTCATCCGGGTCATAGATCAGGTGATTAATCGTCTTCTTTATATGCGCTCATTAATTTTGATCAACAATTTCTTTAATACTTGCTTCTCCTCGTCGGTAAGGACTTGAACGATTTCTTCCTCCACCTTTTGGAAAGACTCTTGGAAGTCTTCAATCAGTTCAACCGCCTTAGGCAATACGTATATATTTTTTTGCCGTTCGTTATTGGCCGGGATTTTACGCTCGATTAACCCTTTTTGCTCTAGAGCTTGAAGCATACTTGTTATGCTGGCCCGACTTAAATGAAATCGATCTGCAAGATCCATTTGAATAATATGACTATTTGGGTTTTCGTAAATATAATCGATTACTTTTCCTTGTTGAGCGTTTAACCCCAGCTCTTTTATACTTTCGTCCGCTCTTCTCTTTAACTTAAGACCGATAATCTGAAATAAATCCAGATAAGGCGTTTCCTTTCGGGATTTCATAATCTTCCCTCCTTTGATTGTTAGGAATCTAATTGTAAGTATATAAACTATACTTCGATCCTTTTGGCTTGTCAAAATAATATTAGTTGGTTGACAGTTAGGAAACTAACAGTTATTATTCGAATTGTTCATAAACAAACACTTAGGAGGAATTCAAATGGAGAAGGTTACTCAAAATGCTGCGTTAGAACAAGTTACGGCGATTACAAATGTACGTATCTTTGATGGGGAGCAAATCATTACGCCTAGACATGTTGTCATTAAAGGGGAGTCCATTGTTTCAGTCGGTGGAGACCTTCCAGCCGATGCAACGATTTTCGATGGAGAAAATGCGACTCTAATGCCTGGTCTGATTGATGCACATGTCCACACTTCCATCGGCGGTTTACGAGATGCTCTAAAATTCGGCGTTACCACTGAACTCGAAATGAACGGTGATTTTACTAAACGAGGGCGCGAAATTCAATTGAAAAACGTGAATGACATCGCAGATGTCCGTTCTGCTGGCACAGCGATCACGGCTCCGGGCGGACATCCGGATGAATTACTTCCGGATGGAGATGAAATACCTGAATTCGTATTAAAGGAACTAGAGAAGTTATCGGAAGAAGATCGCGAAGCAATGTTAGCCGCATACGCTCACGATCACGATGAAATACCGCAAGTGACAACAGTCGAAGAAGCGATTAAACATGTCCATACCCAAGTAGAGAATGGGGCCGACTATATTAAGATCATGATTGAAGAAGGAACAGTCATGGGTGCACCTGGCCTGCCTGTATTAAGCGATGAGATTCTAAAAACAGCCGTGACCGAAGCCCACAAGTTCGAGAAGCTGGTCATCGCCCACGTCTTGACGGCCCTTTCATCGCAACAAGCCATTGATTTTGGGGTCGACGGTTTGGGCCACTTGTTTATCGACAGACCGGAGTACACCTCCGAGTTAGTGAAATCCATAGCTGATTCAGGCGCTTTTGTTACACCGTGCTTGGTGTTGAATTCATCGATTATCGGAAATCCGGCATCCGACTTGGCCAATGATCCCCGTGTTCATTCCAAATTAAGCCCAGATTGGATCGATATTTTGAACTCAAGCTTCAATACGTTCCCGCAGGGCAATATGGAGAACAGCTTTCAGAATGTGATGGACCTTCACCGAGCCGGTGTTGATATTCTGGTAGGGACGGATGTCGCACCAGTTCCCGTTCCAAACCTTGGCGGCCTTGCTCATGGGGCAAGTGTCCACCATGAAATGCAGCTGCTGGTCAAGGCTGGGTTCACTCCGATCGAAGCTCTTCAGTCGGCCACTTCGAAACCGGCCCGTTGCTTTGGACTTCACGATCGCGGCCGTGTTACCGAAGGTGCGCGTGCTGACCTCATTCTCGTAGACGGTGATCCAACAACGAATATTTCGGATAGCTTGTCGATCAAATCCGTGTGGTTCAATGGTTTCCAGCAACTAGGTTAATCCAATCGATCTACCCGTATATTGAAAAACTCCGTGCTTCGGCACGGAGTTTTAAGCTCTTTCCTCTTGGAAAACCGTACCCTTGCCCTGGAATGCGTATTCACTCCAGGGCTCTTCAGGATTTACAGTTTCAGAGAAAAAGACATAGGTTCACATTCACATCCATATCACTTTTCTGGATACGGATCAATCATGCGTATGGTGCCATCCGGGTTGTACGTCAACTCGGCAAATTTTACGCAGCGCTTGTAATCGACGCCGCCGGAAAGGGAACAATCGTGATAGAACAGATACCACTTCTCCCGGAATAGTACAATCGAATGATGCGTTGTCCAACCCATGACCGGAGGCAAAATCGTGCCTTGGAATGTAAACGGCCCCATGGGATTGTCACCGATGGCGTACACCAGCTTGTGCGTCGTTCCTGTGGAGTAAGACAGATAATATTTCCCGTTATACTTGTGCATCCATGGTCCTTCAAAATATCTGCGATCCTCGTCCCCAGCGGTCAGCGGATTTCCTTCCTGATCCACGATGGATATCTCCAACGCCTCCGACGCCATTGAGAGCATATCTTCACTCAGCTTCGCAACTCTTGGTCCGATCGCCGGAGCATCTGGAGCAGGTCCTTCCGCATGTTCGATGTAGCTTCCAGTCTGATATTTCTCCAACTGTCCACCCCACAACCCGCCAAAGAACATATAAGCCTGCTCATCATCGTCCACGAACACAGCGGGATCAATGCTGAAACTACCCTGAATATATTGCTTTTCTGGCTTGAATGGTCCTGCCGGAGAAGAAGACGTAGCCACGCCAATGCGGAAAATGCCATCATAATCCCGAGCCGGGAAAAACAAATAATAGGTGCCTTTTCTATACGCAGCATCCGGGGCCCACATCTGACTGGACGCCCAAGGGACATCCTTCACATGCAGCGCTTCGCCATGATCCGTCACGGGTGAATCTATATCCGCCATAGACAGCACATGATAATCCTCCATCTTATACTGATCTCCATTGTCGTTCACCGGACCGTCGTGATCCAGATCATGGGAGGGATATATATAAATGCGATCCTCGAACACATGCGCTGACGGATCAGCAGTAAATATATGAGTAACTATAGGTTGATGCGGTTTAGGTAATTCGGACATACAAATGGCTCCTTCCAAAATATATGCACCCCCGAATATCTGTTCGAGACTGCTATGGGTTAAACGAAACGATATTTCCGTTCACGTCACTTGGGTAGAGTGATTTGCGCAACACGCTGATATGCTTCCTTCGGACGATGTGACTCATCGAACAGGAATGGCCAGTTTTTCCGCCCACGGACAGGGAAATTGTCGAGCCAGGTGTAGTCGTCGGCGGCCCCCCAGAATGTTACGGCGCTAATATGTTCCCTATATTCGTGAAGCAGGCGGAAGATGGATTCATATCGCTCAGCTTGCAATTCCAGCATCTCCTGCGAAGGCCGAGCAAGATCCGTTCGCTTGTCTTCAAAGCGAAATACCGATACATCCAGTTCGGTGAGCTGAAGCTGTAGACCAAGCTGCGCATACCGCTCAATCGCGGCGCGTATATCTTCCAAGGACGGATCATACAGATTCCAATGTGCCTGTAAACCAACGCCATGAATCGGCACGCCTTGATCGAGTAATGAACGGACGAGCCGAAAGATGCGTTCCCGCTTATGCGGATCAGATTCGTTATAATCGTTATAGAACAACAGTGCCTGCGGATCTGCTTCATGGGCGAATTCGAACGCTTTGGCAATAAAATCCTCTCCAACGATATCCAGCCATTTGGATGGGCGCAGGAATGCGTTTGCATCATTCGCATCATCGGAAATAACCTCGTTTACAACGTCCCAAGCATAGATAACGTCCTTATATCTGCCAACAACGGTCTGAATGTGTGCCTTCATTCGCTCCAGCAATACACCGCGCTCCACCAGTCCGCCAGTTTCATTCTCGAACAGCCAATCCGGAGTCTGGTTGTGCCAGACCAGCGTATGTCCGCGCAGCGCCATGCCTTGCTCTCTCGCAAAGGAAGCGATGGCATCTGCATCCTCAAACGTATACACTTCCTGCTGTGGATGCGCACTGGAGAATTTCATTTCATTTTCTGCCGTCAGGCTGTTGAAGTGATAGGCAAGCAGTGAACGTTGGCTTTCGATCGTCTTTGTACTCACTGCTGCTCCAATGTGGAACGCATCCTTGTACAATTCCTTCAGTGGTGCCTCTTCTCGAAACGAACCCATGATTCCCCTCCTCTAAATTTTCTTCTTCGCATTGATTTATTAGCAACTGAATCAGACCGAGTACTCGAACCAATCAAAATGGGCAGGTGTGCTACTTGCCTTACCATTGCCGGTAGCGTATAACCCGACAACCGATCCGGTAAAGCACATTTTGTGTACAAAATCCTCCGGAGAAATGGCACGTGCCGAACCTGCACACAAGAATGTCCAGTCCTGTCCATCCTCAGAATATATCAATCTGTATTCCTTCTCAGTCGATTCAATTCGAAGCCATAACTGCTCCGTTCCAATCTCGCGCTCGTGCACCATGTTCGACTCTCCTCGCACCGTTAAGCGAGCAAAGAGTACGTTTCGCCCATCCAACCTGCTTATGCCAAGCTCATAGTGTGCATCCTCATCCCGTCGAACGCACAGTCCCGCTTCTTCTCCATTCGCAACTGGCATAAATGTCAGACAGGTCGTAAAGCTGGCATGGATATGCTGCTGCCTGCGGCCAACAAACGTAATCTGACCTACATCTCCAAGCCCTCCTGCCTGACCATACAGTGTTAGGAAACCTGGTTTTTCCGTAAGCGAGCATGTCCCTTCTGTCGGGTTACGTACAAACATCCATTGCGGCCCAAGTTCTCCGTCGAATTCGTCCCGGCCGACAACGATGGCTGTATGGCTCTGGGAGAAAGAAGGTGATGCCATTGGCAAACGCTGGACCTTCATATCCAGACTCACTATTCCTTCATTGTTATCAATGTGGGGCCACCCCTCGTTCCAAACGACCGGTGCGAGGAAGGTTTCACGTCCAAGCACGCTATACCCGTCCTCCGTCAAACGTACGCCAAGGAAAACAGCCCACCAGTCTCCGTGATGATCCTCCACCAGATCGGCATGGCCCAAGTACTGGATAGGGTGGTCCAAATGGCGATGGGTCAGGATGGGCTCAGGATAGCGTTCAAATGGACCATAAGGTTGATCGCTTCTGCCGATGATTTCCCGATGCTCCTTAGCCGTCCCTCCTGAAGCAGACATCATATAATACAACCCGTTGATTTTATACAGATGAGGCCCTTCAGTCCACGGTCCCCCGTCCCCATGCCATACCACCTGCGGTTTAGAGAGCGCCTCTCCCGTTACGATGTCGATCTCGTACTGGATGGCATGAGAATCGTAATCGGCCCCTTGTTGGGCGGTCACGTATACTTTGCCGTCGTCGTCAAAAAACAGCGACGGATCGATTCCTCCGTACGGGATACGAATCGGATCGGACCATGGACCTGCTGGGTCGGTTGCAGTTACGTAGAAGTTGCCGATGCCTCTCACATCAGTCGTAATCATGTAAAACGATCCTTCATGGTAACGCAGTGCAGGGGCATAAATGCCATCTGAACTTTTCTGTCCTGTCAAATCAAGCTGACTGACCCGATCCAACACATTGCCAATCTGCTCCCATTGAATGAGATCCCGGCTCCGAAAGATCGGCACTCCGGGAAAATACTCAAACGAACTGCAAACGAGGTAAAAGTATTCTTCCGCCTTCACGATGCTGGGATCCGGATAGAAACCAGGAAGAATCGGGTTGGCATAACAGATGGTATTGGCTTGAATTTGCTTCATCTATTCCTTCACACTCCCTACATTAAGTCCCACGACAAAGTATTTTTGCATAAACGGATACACGAGCAGGATCGGTACCGAAGCAACAATCGTAATCGCTGCTCGGATCGAAATCGGTGTAACCTGGGTCGAATGCTCCATACCCACACCATTGGCTACCGAAGGATTACTATTCGCATTCATACTGGAAGACAACAACTTCATCAATTCATATTGCAGTGTGCTTAGCTCTTGACGGGAGGAGGTGTACAGGAAAGCATCGAACCAGGAGTTCCACGCACCTACCGCAACGAAAAGCGCGATGGTTGCCAGCACAGGCTTGCATAGTGGAAAAATGATTTTCCAGAAAATTCTGAAATCTCCCGCACCATCGATTTTTGCTGATTCAATCAGGCTTTCGGGAATCGTGTAAATATAGGTACGAATAACGATCAGGTTGAACGCACTGATCAGCGATGGTAAAACATACACCCAAAACGAATTGATTAAGTGAAGGTCCTTCATCAGGAAGTACCCCGGGATAAGTCCTGCGTTGAAATACATGGTGAGTACAAAAATGGTCGTAATCAACTTGCGGAAAATATATTCCCGTCGGCTCAGCGTGTAGGCAAGCATTGTGGTCAGAAATATATTCAGTACGGTGGACAGAACCGTACGCGCCACCGAAACCAAAAATGCGTTATAGATCGTGCCTGACGCAAATACGGCTTTGTAATTCTGCATTGTGAAATCACGGGGCCATAAGTATAATCCTCCCCGGATGGTATCGTTCCCTGCATTGAACGAAACGACAATCGTGTTCAGAAACGGATACAATGTTACAATAACCAGTAAAATCATGAAAATCGTATTAAAGGTATTGAACAGAAGCGGTTCGATGCCTCGGTCACCCGGGCGACGAACGGAAAGCGCCGCTGTATTCCCTAAACCAGATAATGGTGTTTTTTTCGTCATTATAACAGCCTCTCTTCCCCAAGCCGCTTGGCGGTCCAATTCGCGATGAGCAACATGGTAATGCTGACTACCGTTTTGAATATACCGCCGGCAGTAGCGAGTGAATAGTTGCCCTGGGCGATCCCGTATTTAAGTACAAAGATATCAATCGTCTCCGACCAGTCAACAACGAGTCCGTTGCCCAGCAAATATTGAACCTCAAAGCCTGCTTCAAGAATATGTCCAATCGACATAATCAACAGGATGACAATCGTAGGCTTGATACCCGGCAAGGTGATGTTCCACATTTTTTGATAGCGATTGGCCCCATCAATGTCAGAAGCTTCGTACAACGCCGGATCAATAGAAGCTATTGCTGCCAAATAAATAATCGTGTTCCAGCCAACTTCCTTCCAGACATGGGAACCCGCTACAACTCCCCAAAAATATTTCCCTTCTGTCAACCAAAGAATAGGCTCCTTGATTAGATGTAACTTCATTAAAATATCATTGACAATACCATCGGAAGCGAGCGATGTTGCCACGATGCCAGTAACGATAATCCATGACAAAAAATGGGGCAGATAAGAGATGGTTTGCACGGTCCGCTTCCACATAACCTTTTTGATCTCATTAAGCAGAAGGGCTAGAATTATAGCGGTTACAAACCCTAATATCAGATTGATGACACTCATGGCCAGTGTATTACGCAGCACTCGCAGGAAATTGTCATCCGTGAACAAAAATTGAAAATGCTTGAACCCTACCCAAGTTTGCTGAGAAAAGCTTCTCGCAGGCTTATAATCCTGAAAAGCCATCGTCCAGCCCCAGACAGGTACATAAGCAAAAGTAACAATATACGCAAGCAAAGGAACAGACATCCAGATTAACTGTCTCTGCGCTTTGATATTCTGCCAGGTCAGCCGTCGAATTTTTGGTTTTTTCTTTGGACTGAGCGGCTTGTTGCCCACTACAATTTCCTCCATAATATCAAGCTCCCTATCCTTCTTTATAATGAAAGGAAAAACGTCAAGTGACACATTTCCCACAATGACAGACTGCGTCAAGCGACATGTTTCTTTGAAAATCAGGAAGGAAGGTAGCCTTCCTTCCTGATAGCAATTTCTTATTTCACTGACCAGTTATCGATTCTCCACTGCAATACTTCATTGATGCGGCCTTCGAAAGCTTTAATATCGAGTTTTTGAATTTCGGAAACGTATTCGCTCCATACACTGTTGAATTCGGATGTATTAGCCAAAATCGCTTTCGGCAAATATTTGGTTGATAATTCGTTCAGCTTCGTATTGGCAATTTTGGCAGGAGATCCTTCAACCAGATCGACGGACCAAGCAGGGTAATAGATTGGGTTTTCCGGTGGATCACTGAAGAAGTCCACAAAGCTGTTGAATCCATATGCATCCAGAATTTCCTTATCAAACGGTTTCAAGCTGGCTTGATATTCCTCTGGCTGATTGCTTGCTGATGTGGCGTTGCCATCACTGAAGTAACCTTCCATCTTAGGTGCAGTGCCATAGAAGGCGTCTGCTTTGTTGGCCAGCTTCCAGGCTGCATCCGCGGCATTATCGCGCTGCTCTTGGGTTTTCATGAAACGACCTTCTTCGTTGACGTAATAGTCTTCATCCTGAATGCCCCAAGTAAGTGTCTTTTGCCATTCTTCTTCCATGAGCTTGTCGAGCGCTTTAATGATTTTCACAGGGTCTTTGGCACTTACAGTAATGCCGAAACCATTATTCAGGTTAAGCGCAGCGCGGTCACGATAGTAGTCTTTCGTGCTGCTGTCATACACCAGCGGGAAGCCGACATACGTGCGTTCGATTTTGTCCTGCGTTCTCAGGGAATCTTCCGCACTGCCGAAGTTCCAGTGCTGGTCGAACATGCCGAGCACTGCTCCACTGGACAATTTGGCCATGTACTGATCATAGTTTTGGGCAAATGCCTCCTTGTCGAGCAAGCCTTGGCCGTTAATTTCATTAAGCTTCTCATAGTAGGTTTTGGCATAATCCTTGTCTGCAAAGATCTCTGCCTTGCCGTCGTTTACAACGACACCCCCATCATTCGGATGACCGATCAAATGCTGCGGCGGGTTAAGCAAGCCCCAGTTTTTCCAGTCATAGTTCAATACTTCAAAACCAATGGTCGGCTTGCCGTCGATCGTAGGATACTTCTCCTTGTATTTCGCGATCAAATCAAAATATTCGTCCAGTGTTTTTGGCGTTGGATAACCAAACTCTTTCAACACAGCTTTCTGAATCCAGAAGGCAGGTCCACTGTAGTAAGTATCCGACACCTCACCGTTATAAGCTCCATAGTTAGGTAAGTAATAGATATGTCCATCGTTAGGATCCTTCATCTGGTTCCAGTACTTCTCATAGTGCTTCTTCAAATTAGGCGCATGCTCTTCGATCAAATCTTCCAGCGGAATGACCGAACCAGCAGCTGTCAGTTTGGTATCCGCAGAGATCAGATCCGGATAATCTCCCCCGGCAATCATGACGCCGAGCTTCTGGTTTTTGTCGCCGGCCAGAAATTCAAATTTAAACGTAACGCCAAGCTCATCTTTGATTTTTTTGTAAATTTTGTTGTCAGCGGTTGGCTGTTGTCCGGCCTCGTTCAGAAATACCGAGATTTCTAACGGATTATCAGCCCCAACTTCACTACCTACACTGCTCTCCTCACCGCTGCCAGAATTGCCGCCTGAGCAGCCCGACAGTACAACGCTCAATGACAATAGCAGCGTTGCCCCCATACGGAAGAATGATTTTTTACTGTCCCCCATAAAGCACCTCCAAAGTTTGATCTCACTTCATGTAAGCCCTTTCATTTGAATGATTTAATTATAAATTTACATCTCCATGGAAACTATATTCGAATTATAGCTCTTTCCGAGAAAAGCTCAGGTCTTCTTGTATTCGTTAGGGGGCATGCCCATTCGCTTCTCGAATTGTTTTAAAAAATGATGATAGCTGGCGTATCCAACTTTTTCTGATATTTCGATATTTTTGTACTGATTCATCTGAAGCAGCCGACAAGCCTCTTCAATCCTCAGGTTATGAAGCAATTCATTGAAGGAAATTCCATTTTTGCGTTTCAGCAATTGTCCCAAGTAGGCCGGATGCAGAAAAAAACGTTCTGCCAAGAGCTTAACGGTCAAACCCTCTCGAAAATGCGTGTGAATGTAATCATTGATATCCTGTGCAATCCCTTGTACCTCGAAAACGTTCTCTTTAAGCAGAAATTCAAAACAGACTTTCCCACACGAATGCAACATACCAATCAAATCATCAAAGGTTAACAGCGCTTCATCCAGATCAGGGATTTCGAACAAACGGTAATTACCTGAATCTTCTGCCAGTTTGACCCTCATGTACGCCCAAATTTCATGAAGAAGGTAAATCACAAATTTTCGCGCGTCATCCGGGTGAACCCGCATCTGTCGGAAGGATTGCTCAATAAACTCCACTGCGGACTGATAGTTCGCGTAATCAATGAGCTGAAATGATCCCATTACTCGATCGATCAATTCAACCTGTTTGTTATCCCTTTTAAAATCGTGGTTCTGGAGTAAGGCATAGTCCATTATTCTGTTCCCTTCCACCTCATAAAAGGCGTGGAGCAGCGCTTTCTCTGCTGTAATTCGGGAGTTGCTGATATCCTTTAGAGAAGATTCAGTTGAGCCTATAGCCATATATGTACGGAAGCCCACCAGACGGTGAGCCAGTGTCTCTAAATGTTTTCTTATATTATCGCTCGTTCTCTGAGGTCCGGAGGAAACATCGCCGAAAACAATGGATACAAGATCATTTCGCATTCGTACGATATAACTGACATTCCGTCCGTTCAGAACTTCTGATGCAATGCTGCTCCACCGACCAAACTCTTTCTCGGCCACCTGAACTAGGCATACATTCCAGGATTCAGCTGATCGGGACAGGGACTCCATTAGCTGAGTACCTTCAGCAGAGAGCACTTTGCCTAATAGAGCCTCTTTCATCGTCAAAATTTCTTGCTCTCTCAGAGCGATCTGCCCAATATATAGCTGCTCTTGCTCTTTCATTAGTTCCATTCTCATCGTACGAACCTCGGACATCGCCTGTTCCTCATCCAAGGGTTTTAACAGATAACCGGAAACTTTGAATTTAAGCGCCTTTCTCGCAAACCCGAAATCGCTATACCCGGTTAGGATAATGAACTTGGTCGACCAGTTCCCTCTACGTCGCCATTCTTCAATCATCTCTAGTCCATCCATTACTGGCATATGAATATCAACCATGACCAGATCCGGCTCCAGCTCTTCCATACGTTTCAGCCCTTCCGCACCGTTTCCGCACAAAGCGCACACTTCAAAGCCAAGGCTCTTCCAAGGAATCCACAGTTGCAACCCCTCTAACGCCAACGGCTCATCATCAATCAGCAGCACTTTAAATGCCATTGTCCATGCCTCCTTCTCCCTCCTGATGCTTAAGCAGTTGCAATGGAATTTCAAAGGATACCTCTGTTCCCTCACCTATCCTGCTCACCAGGTTAAAATTCACTTTATTGTCATAGTACAATTCAAGACGGCGATATACGTTGCGTATGCCAATATTGCTCCCCCCGCTCTCCTCCTTGCTTCGCATATGATACAGAACCTCTTGCAGTCGTTCCTTGTCCATGCCTTTACCATTGTCGGATACAACAACACGCAGGCGTTCGCTTACAACTACGGCTTTAATCTCTACAAAGCCGAGCCCCTCAATCGCCTGTATTCCATGTTTACAAGCATTCTCTGCCAATTGCTGGATACTCATTTTAGGAATTCTATATTGCCTCGCCTCATCACTAATATCAATGTAAAATTCAAACTTGTCTCGAAAACGGAATTTTTCAATTCCCAGATACATGACCGTAAAACTCATTTCTTCTTCCAGCGTGACCACATCATCCTTCCAATTCAACAGACGACGAAGCAGCTTGGACAGGTCCTTAATAATATCCTTGACATCCGCATAATTGTTTTTGGTGCTGACCACCAGCAGTGCATTGAGCGTATTAAATAAAAAATGGGGATTCATCTGGCTTTGCAGCAAATTCAGCTCAGCACGAATGCGTTCGGCCTCCTGGCTCCGTTGCTGAATTTCAAGCTTGTACACATTATTGATTAAGGAATGGATCTGAGCGGTCATCATATTGAAGTTACGAATCAGATGACCTATTTCATCCTGTCCCCCATCAATGTTGATCAGATCAAATTTCTCGTTTCCCACCTTTTGCATATGTCTGGACAGACGCTTCACTCGATAATTGTATGAACGCAGCATGACGTAGATGAAGATGGAGGTAATCAAGGTAATGATGCCGGCCAACATGCAGAAATAAAGCTTCATGGAGAGCATTGCTTGTTTGACCCGTGTTTCCTGAGGCACACCAATAAGCTTCCAGCCTTTCACATAGCTGGCACTGCCAATCGGAACGATATGTAAGTCCTTATCTGCCGCCTTGCTCATATCGAACAACGCATAATCACTATCTACCTCGCCCTGATACTCGTCGTCTGCGGACACGATTATCTGATTCTGGGCGTTGACCAGATACAGGTCCAGCGAACTTTTCTCTCTCGCAATAACGTCATAGAACCGATTAAGGTAAAAGTCAATACGCACCAGCTTATCGTAAGAGTTGTCTGCGTTGTAATAGTCCATTTTTTCAATCACGCTAAAATACGACGAGATTGCCGCGCGATCATTCGCTGCCTGATCGCGATAAGCGAGCACACTCAGTGATTCCCCTGCCGTTTCCCATTGTCTAAACCAGGCGCTGGCTTTCATTGAGCTGTCCAGATAATAATAGTCCCCTCCAGACACGATGGTTGGATTATCCGTGTAGATGCCGATTCGCTGGATCTGATTGTTCACGGGAATATAGGAAGTCACCCGATGGCGAAGCTGTTCATCAAAGGTATTGTAGAAATCCAGTTGGCCATTGTATACACGATCCATGGATTCGGACAACAGCTTGTCTGTGATTAAGGCGTGACTGACCGCTATACCCCCGTCAATCATGGTGTGAATGTCCTTTCTGGCCCGCTCCAGCGATATTTGCAAGTTCTGCTCTTCCCGCTCCTTGATTAGCCCGGACATACGGTCCATGAACAAATAATTGCTTGCTATGATCGGAAGCAAAATACCGATAACATATATCAGCATAAACTTGTAGTTCAAAGGAATATCGTTCACGATGCCGCGAAATCGGAATTGGTTAAACATGTCTTCCATCGCCATCCTTCATTCGTTACTTTTCAAAATCGGATCTAAGGTTGTTTTCGGTACGCGGAAGGAGCCATACCTGTCATTCGCTTGAACTGACTCACAAAATAATCGGCATTGGGGTATCCTGAATTGACCGCAACTTCGGCTATGCTACAACAGCTCTGACGCAACAGTCTCTTCGCCTCCTCGATCCGTTTATCATTCAGATATTCGCGAAAAGACTTACCCGTCTGCTGTCTGAAGGCTTGCCCCAAATAGTTGGCATTCATATGAAATTTCTGCGCAAGTTCCTGGAGCTGAAGCTTTTCCCGAAACTCATGGTTAACATACTGCACTACACGAAAAATCGTGCTGCATTCCTTTTCCTTCTGCTGCTCCTGCAGCGCTTTCAAAGCGTTGAGGCTTAATATCAGTGCATATTCCCGAAAGGCTGGATAGGAGTCAATGTCAGTTAAGCCGCCCAACATATGTTGTAAGTGCAACACAAACCTGTCTACATCTCCATCCAGCTCCTTTAGTTGCTTGAGAACTCCCATTTCAAGGGCAAGCAATTGCACCCGAACATATTCCATATCCGACACAGGCAGCCCCGAGTCAGGATTAGCTAGCAGTTCGTGTACCTCGATCTCCAATCGATCCTCTTCACCCGCTAGAATAGTTCTAAATAGGTTAGTCAATGCTTTTTGGTTCACGGTCGCCATGCTAGCATCCTGTGGCAAATCTTGATCGTGAATAACACCATTCCCTTTCTGATAACGCTTCCATTTTAACGCAGATAATGCTTTTTCATAAGCCGACTGCATAGCGACTACTCCACCTGAGTGATATCCGAATGCCACAATGATTGATGAACGGCCGGAGTACATCTCAAACAGGTTTCTCCCTAATTTCTCAAGCCAACTCAGGGAATCAATTTCTGCAGCGAACACGCCCATTCTTCCTTCAGCATCGATAAAAAGTTCGTACTGATGAACGTTAGAGATACGCTGTACCTGTGATCTTATCTCCTCATGGCTAATATCCGTTTCAATTAAAAGACAGGCCATGTTCTCATGACCTTCCATTTGTAGCATAGTTTCCACTTCTGCTTGCAGTTCGCTGCTGTCTTCACCTTGAAACAGGCGGTTGAACAAACAATTTACATATAAGGCACGCTCGTGTTGATGCAATTTCTCTGAAGCACGCTCGTTCTGAATTTTACGACTCATCTGTTCTAACACGTTCTCAATCTCAACTTCATCAATGGGTTTGAGCAAATAATCCTCCACACGCTGTTCCAGCGCTGTTTTCGCATAATCGAAGCTATCGTAACCACTTAATATGACGAATCGCGGCGGTTTGGCTAGTTCGTGTATAGAACGATCAATCAGTTCAAGTCCGCTCACAGAAGGCATATGAATATCTGTAAACACCAGATCGGGAAGAAGGTCCTCAATTATACCCCAAGCGGCATTTCCATTATCGGCCTCTCCACAAATTTGAAAACCGTATTTGTTCCAATCTACCATTGTTCTTAAACCTTCCAGTACCCATGGCTCATCATCCACCAACAAAACATTCATCATCATTTTTGTTCCCCCCGTTAAAGTGATGAGTATGCGCACCTTTACATCTGACACAAATGTTAATCATTGTATAAGGGAAAAGTGTACCTTTATAATTATTTAGATCTTTCAGCACTTATGCAATAGACAATACTTGATTTAGTATCCAAAGCTTTACTCATATTGCAAGTTTGAACGTTTTCCTCCCCAAGTAATCCGTAGGTCTCAATCCAACCTTGATTCATCAATAAATCTAGTTCAAGCACATCCTGGTAAAAGCTTTTTGTAGAATATCCACCCTCAGGAAGCTGCGCCCTTATTTCACATTATCATCTAGTACCACGTTATTCAATCGGCAAAAAGGCTAACCAGAGTTGTTCTGGTTAGCCGGATAATACAAAAGAGGGATACAGCCCTTATGAAAATATAAATTTGGTAAATAATAAGAAATTAAATCAGATGAAAACCTATGGGAGTGATTCGATGTTGGGGAATGTCATTTTTGGTTTGGTTATCCCCCTTTTCATTGGTGGATGGATTCTACGTAGAAACTTCAACATCCTTTTAGTTTATTTTCCGATGGGAGTAGCCACCTCTTCTTGTATCAACAGTGCGGGTTTCAATTTTTTTTGGAATATCCTGCCGAACACCCGCAACCAATCCTATACAGGACTCCCTTTCGACTTAGGTATCTACCCTATTGCAGGGTGCCTCATGATCTACATGATTCTTATAAAAAATGCGAAGTCATGGCCAGCAATCTTCATAACATCTTTGACATTAACGCTGATCGAATGGTCGGCTAAAGAAATGGGTAGAGTATTATATTTTAATGGCTGGAACATCTTTTGGACTTTCTTTTCCTATTTTGTTCCTCTTGTCGTAATGTACGGATATAGTAAAATATTCAATCTGATGTACAACCTTTCTAATAAGAGTAAAACATAAAGTTGAGTCCATCCCAAACCGTTATTGCGATTCAAGAATATATCGGTTCCATTTCTGCTGCCAGGCGACATCGTCCCAGAAGGGATGATGTGGTGCACAGTTAGAGCATAGGGTCATTCCCCAGAAGCCAAGAGCCATTCCCTTTTGCAGCGCATACTCTGCAACAAACTTCCCGACAGGCCCTTCCTCGAATCCCGCTAACAGCGGCGTGTAACCAATATATCCTTCCCCAATAACGACCGGTATCCCGTAATGAGCGGCCCATTCGTGAGCTTCCTCGAAGCGCATATCAGCCTTTTGCAGCATCGCCAGCTTATGTCTACTATAATTGTCGTATAAAAAAAGATCCCATCGATCTGGCTCTACCCAATCATGCAGATAGAGCAGTCTTAGGCCTACCGGATTTCCTTCCATTCTCCATTCTTGGCCGCGCGGAAGCGTATACTCTTCAAATGCAGGCGCATCTTCACGCAGGAGCGATTGGACGAACGAGTCGGGAAAAGGTGCCTGCTCATCATTGAGACCTGCTGCTTCGGTTAATTCATTCAATACCCCTTTGATATACAGATGAAAATGTGCAACCTGTAAATTCCCCGCTACATATGATTTGGGGTAGGGTTCATTTAGTGTATAGCTTGCTGTCATCAGGATATCCGGATGGACACGTCTAAGATATCCGACAGCTTCTTCAATATAAGGCTGCATGGTTTCCACCAAAGCTGGCACATTGGACGGGGCAATGCCTTGAGCGGTTCCAATGTCGGTCAGTTGTCCGAACTCCACCTCATTATGCAGCTCCGCGTAGACGATCTGCTTGTCGTATCCTTCTGTTTTTATATACCGGATAAGCTGATCCATGGATCTCGCAATAGCCATAAACCGCTCCTCCGGAGCTATGGCAGCCAGCTCGTCCCGCAAATCGGGAAAGGCCAGGAAGCTGGGACTCTGCTGATATTCCCACGAAGACAGCATGATATAACAGCCATGGGCCTTGGCCTGTCTGAACAACTCCAGCAAATGCGCGTGCCCATCCAGCTGGGCGCCGCCCCGGCAGTTATACCACCGTGTCCGCTGTCCGATCTCTCCAAGGCTGCCGAAGTGTAACGGACCCGGCCGCTTTCCTTCCGCCGTGAACAATAAAAAGGGCATCGCACAGATTCGGATCGTATTGTAGCCTCTCTCCACCGCTTCCTTAAATCTCGCCTTAAGGTCGCTATAGGGTTCTCCCGGTAAGGTCATGGTGTACCAGGAGAAATCCCACATCGTGATGGTCAGTTTGCGCGGCAACTCCCTAAGCACTACATCCATTATCATCACACCCTCTTTTTTTTGTAGCAATACAGACTTCTTCTCTGTAAACCGGCATTGGACAACATCTCTTTACACAAGACAGGCTGGAGTAGTTATCTAATTAACCTTCTGTGAACCATCGCCCCTTGATGAGCTGGCTCCATTTCCAGAACCAACTCAAGTTCGGTTCCGGCTTCCTCGTTACGGCCAAGCCCCAGAAGCCCCAAACCTCTCATATACCGGCAATGGATTACATTGCGCCGGTTCAGATCATCTTCAAATACCAGGAAGTCGGGCAAGGATACCGCAAAGTAATCCATTTTGATGTCGTCAAAGATATGCTTTTCAGCATAATCAATCAATTTATTAAAACGACGCTTAGCTTCCTTCCCGTTACGGAGCTTCAACCAGGCCAACCCTTGGTAAAAAATCATTTCTGGTGGCTGATCGTTGTAGAACAACGCACTTGTCGGCTCGGCAAGACCCTGTGAAGCTATAGTGTAACTAGCAATGGCTTCTGTTTCCCGCTGCAGACCCTCGTAGGCCATGCCGAGATAATAATAAATATTATTCTCCTGAGTTCCCTCCAACTTCCCTTCACCCAGATTCAACGGATAGACTAAGGCTAGTTGTAAATGTTGAGCTGCTGCTTCATAATGACCGTTTTGCAGCGCTTGTTTACCAAGCTCAGTATGAGCCAACTTATATTGCCCCGTCACTTTCCCCTCTCCGCCTTCCCACGGGTGGAAATTGCGCAGAGAAAGGGCAGCGAGTGCCTCTTGATAACGTTCAAGATTGTTTAGCAGGGTTACGTATTCCACATACAGATCATCCCGCTTTTCAACCAGATCTCGCCGCTCTTCAAGGATATGGAGACGTTCGTCTGTTGACCACGCAAGCTTCTTACGCAGCTGATCCAGTTCAAAGAAAATACGCCCATCATCCGGCGCACAAGCAAAGGCCTGTTCAAGCGAATCTAGGGCCGCTTGCGGATTGTTCTGTTTGTTGTAATAGGCCAGCCCCAAGTTTCGGTGTACCGTCGGATAATCATCCCGTAGTTCACGGGACTGCTCCCAGCTCGCTATCGCCTCGATAGACCGTTTCTTGTCATAATAAAAATTCCCGAGATAGTAATGAGCCTTGTCGTCCTTCGAATTAGCATGAACTGCACTTACCAGCAGCTCATGTTCAAACAACGTGTTCGGGAAACAATAGATTGGATTGGCCAATTGTCCCTTACGACGAGCATCCTGAGCACTTTCATGCCGTCCGGTACGTTCATATAATTCAGCGAGTGCATAATGCAGCATTGGATAGACGGAATTCTCCGAGTTCGCCATCCTTTCCCCAACTGCAATGGCTTCTTCATATAGGCCGCTGTTCATATAGTCTGCGATGATATTCAGATAGTTGTGGGCGTCATTTCTCATTAATTGCTGCAATTCAATCAGAACACCTTGTGCAGCATCTTTGTCTCCCATAGCTGTATGAGCCAAAGCCAACTCATTATAAGCTCCAAAATCTGCAACATCCAATTCAAGGGTTTCAAGCGCACAGGCCTTTGCATTATCAATCAGACCAAGCTTGCGCAGCAAGGCGGCTTTCAGATTACGTGCTTTATAGTTTCGTGAATTGCGGATGAGTGAACGATCAACATGCTCCAGAGCCTCAGTGTACTGCCCTTTCAAGCTGGAAATCTGAGCAAGGGAGAAGTACCCTGGATCCTGCCACGCTGCCGACCATACCGATTTGTGAAAAGCAGTAAAAGCTTCATCCAAACGGCCTTGACCACGAAGTGCTAGTCCCAGCTGATAGTAGGCCTCGCTGTCATATGGGTTCGGATTGCGCCAGGTCAACCGCTCAATTGCTTTGCGGAAATACTGTTCGCTGTCTATATATAATCCACGACGAAGCAGTAAAGTTCCATAAGCTACATTCAGCCGGATATCACCGTTATCCCGCTTCAATCCTTCCAGATAGTACGCCTCAGGCTCAAACGTAGCATGCCGATATTGCTCCAGATGCTGGCCTGCCAGATACAGTTCTTCGGTCGAACGCAGTTCTTCTGGTGCTACCAGTGGTTTAGCAGCCTCAGGGATCTGTTCAATATTCGGACGTTTCAGTTGATAGGAAATCAGCACCCTGCCTTCCCTATTTTGGACTGAAAGCTTCAAATCATGCTCCTGCTCCCCGCTCTCCAGCGGTATAACCTTCTGATATACATCTACAGGGGACAATTCAACCGTTTCCTGCAAATACCGGGTTGCCGCCCCACTCAACTCCACAACGGCATGTTCGAGTTTAGATGTTGCATATACCTTGATCACTGCCTCTCCGGCTTCAGCATCAACTTCCAGATTGATGGCTGCTTCGATGGAGGCATTTTTTACGACACCGATGTTTTTGTATGGCATGAAATACTGGGTAAAGGTCTTCTCCTCGTAGGGTTGTAGCCAAGTGAAGTCAGGCTGATTGTCTGTGTACACTCCAGTCATGAGTTCAATGTACGGGCCATCTTCATCGGTCAATTGACGGTCCCACGCCTGACCGAACTCCCCATTCCCCCACGTCCATTGCTTCTTGCCGGGAGAAATATGATGATTCGCCACATGCAGCAATCCGGCTTCTACGCCGTGATCATATGCGCCGACGAAATTATAATCGGATTTATAAGCCATATACGAAGTCGGAACCGGGATGTTCTTATACCGGGAAATATCAACGCCTTCCGAGTAATCCTGTTTGTAATAAGTTCCGGTAGCAATAGGAAAACGCGAGACATCCCTTTTGCCATGATCAAATACAGCCGTTACGTCTGGTGGAAACACGGATTGCGTATATTCATTAACCGCTATGGCCGGATTTGCCCACCACAGAAAGGTCTGCGGTTCAGGTGTCCGGTTGTATAATTGAGCATGGATCTCCAAGTAGGCTTTGTCCGGATAGAGTTTGAAGGCTGCAGTGACTTTTGTGCCGTACATCCGGTCAATCTCACTTACCCATACTGTAGCACTGCCATCGTCAGTTACTTCGTATTTGTATTCTACCGGACCAAACGTATTAGGACGGTGATGCTGGGGCCAGTTAAATTCAATTCCTCCGGATATCCAAGGGCCGGCAAGGCCCACCAGCGCAGGCTTAATGACGCGGTTATAATAGACAAAATCATAATTGTTCGTCTTGTCAAGCGCGCGATAGATTCTACCGCCGATTTCCGGCATGATTTCAATACGGATATATTGATTCTCCAGAATAACCAATTTGTAATTTTTATCATGCTTCACATCCGAGATACCCTCAATCACCGGATAAGGATATACACGGCCCGAGCTTCCCTGATAGACTCTTTTCTCCAAAAACATAGGATTCGGGTCAGCTTCACCCGCTTCATATGTAGGTATCAACACGCTTGTCTCCCACACTTGTACCTGACTGGACCCGGTTGAATCCGCCTCAAGCTTGTGATCCACAGCCACATGCTTCATGTTAGAACTGCCTCCTTTGTCTTGATAGTTATACTGTATATTCTGACAAGGAAGGTTCCAATTGACGAAATGCGGGAAGTGATGGATTATATTCTTATTCAGAATATTAATTACGGAGGTAACTGGAATGGGGCCAGACCATATACGCAAGCGTGAAGGATTTGTAGAGGAGAAGCTATATGTACTTCCAGAATACTGGATGAAAGAACTGGAACAAGAAGAACTAACCTCCACCTTATTTATTACGGACATCGGCTATTTCTCTAACGCACAGTATCATTTCAGGGAACGCCTGGAAGGCAGCCCCTCGCATATTTTCATCTTTTGCGAAGCAGGAGAAGGATGGATCGAGTTGAATCGTGGAGAGCGAATAATTATGCAGCAAGGAGATATGATGATAATCCCACCCGAAACTGCACATCGTTACGGGGCAATGCAGGAGAATCCATGGAGTATATACTGGTTTCATTTCAAAGGCAGCCATGCGAATAGATTGGTGAAGATGTTTGGTTTATCTAACGCCTCACTCGCTTTATCCCCCAGCGGCAAAGCCCGTTTAATGGAATGGTTCCTACCTACCTATGAAATGCTGGCCGAGCGGACATATGCCCTGACTACCCATGTACATGTGGCCCAAACTACAAGACAGTTGCTCTCCGGGATTGGCTTAAATGCGGTCAAATCGGCACAAGAGAAGAAACGTGAAACTTATCTGGAACAGGCGATTCAATACATGAATGTTCATATGAGTGGCTCTATTTCTCTTACGAAGTTGGCTAATCATGTCGGGGTGTCGAAACAGCATCTGATCTTTCTGTTTAATTCTGAAACGGGCATCGCTCCAATTGAATATTTCCTACGGCTCAAAATTCAGCGGGCAGGTCATCTTCTGGATCTTACCGAAATGAGCATCAAGGAAGTCAGCTCTACAGTGGGCATCAGTGACCCCTATTATTTCTCCCGGCTCTTTAAGAAGATTTCGGGATTCTCCCCTTCCAGCTACCGGAAGATTCCGAAAGGCTAGATTTTCTACCACAATATAAAAAAACCGTTGAGTCTTTAAATTAAAGTTCAACGGTTTTTTATCTAATAGAATCATTCCCTCATATTCTCAATTAAAAGTTAGAATCAGACTGAGCATGGTGAGGTGTGTGATGCGATATGTTTTTAACGAGTAGGAAGTACGTAAGAATTGCAACGAGACTGGTCATTAATAAAGTGAGACCAAGCGGGACGGCAGTGTCTTCACCTGCGATACCAACCAGAGGAGCAACCAGGGCACCTAAAAGAAAAGGAACCACTCCGAGCAGTGCTGCTGCACTTCCAGCCATCTTGGCTTGGCTCTCCATCGCAAGCGGAAATGCTGCAGTAGACGTAATACCGATGGAGCAAACAAAGAAGAACAATGGAATGACCAAAGCGAACAGCGGGCCATGAACTAAGGTTACCACCAAAGCTGCAACACTTGCCGCTAAAGCAAGCCACAATCCAGATAATAGTAGAGTCTGCTCAGGTATACGTTGTGCTAACCGACCCACAATTTGGGAACCGATGATCAAGCTGATCCCGTTCGAAGCAAATAATATAGCAAATACAGTTGGTGTGACTCCATAAATATTTTGGTAAATAAATGGTGTTCCTGCTACATATGCAAAGACCCCAGCCGTCATAATTCCCTGTGCCAGCATGTAGCCAACAAACTTGCGGTCACGTAGAAGCGTTCTGTAATTGCCCAACTGTTGTCTGAAGTCTGGAGCCATACGTCGTTCAGGCGGATTGGACTCCTTCAAACCCCATTTGGTCATTATTAATAAGAAAACGCCCAAAAATGAGAGTGAGATAAACACACCAATCCATGTCGTGAATGAAAGAATGCCACTGCCAGCGATCGGTGCTGCCAAAGGCCCTAAATTCCCTACAAGCAATAGCAAAGAGAAGAATTTAGTGAGTTCATGTCCACTATAAAGGTCCCTAGCTATCGCACGAGAAATGACAATTCCTGCTGAAGCCGCAAATCCTTGAGTGAAACGAAACAAAATCAATAGTCCGATATTCGGAGCAAAAGCGCACGCCAAGGAGCAAATAATATAGGCTGCCATGGAGATTAACAACGGTTTACGTCTACCGTGAGCATCACTCAAAGGACCCATAACGAGCTGCCCCACACCTAGACCTAATAAACAAGCAGTAAGACTAAACTGAACAAGTGACGCACTTGTATTGAAATTCTGCGCAATTTCAGGAAAAGCAGGTAAATACATATCAATCGTAAATGGGCCTAATGTTGAAAATAAACCCAGCAGCAATGCCAGGCCAAATACATTCCAATTATTGCTCTTTATCATTGTTGATTAAATCTCCAATTCATTACGTAATTTAGTTTTTTTGAATCATCATTTCAATCCATTTTGTATGACCTATCCCCCGTTCACGCTTCACACCCTATTAATCCTAACAAATTGTAACTGCCCTACTCCAGAAAAGCCACTTATTTTTCTTTCCTATTCGGAGTATAAGACATAGAGTTAACTGTAAGTCAATCATATATTTTAAAAAGGGTTGGGGATTAACCACTGGATTAGCTTATCCAGAAACCATAGTTCGTTTAAAAAACAATCATAAAACCCCCTGCAAGAGCAAATTATAGTTTTGCTCTTGTAGGGGGTTTTAGACTATTAATGCATCAGCCTTGCAGTCTCCTAAGGATTTAGTGCACAATGAGGACTGGGCACTTTGATAACTGCGAAACCTTGTGGCTGACACTTCCAAGCATCATTTCTTTAATGCCACTTAGCCCCCGGCTTCCATTTATAATAAGTTGCTGCTCAGTATCCTTTGCATATTTTTATATTTCATGTGCAGGATCTCCCTTAAGAGCTACCTACAAAACGGTTTCTTGCTGCCCCCATTCCGGCTAACAAGAGTAAGACCGAAGCGCCAAGCAGAATGAAAACTGGCATATTCCAACTATTTGTCGCATCATGCAGATATCCTATAAGGGCAGGACCAATTGCGGCAAGAAGATATCCGATTGATTGCGCCATGCCAGACAGTTCCGCTGCTTGATGCGCATTTTCAGTGCGTAACCCGAAAAACATCATGGATAAACTAAAGGCGAAGCCTCCACCAATTCCCAGTAATATGATCCACAATAATATAATATTGGAGCTTCCGTAAAGAAGCCCGAGCGTTCCCGTCAAAAGCAAAATGGTAGTGATAACCACTAATAAACGTTGGCTAGACATGCGCCCAGCAATAACAGGAACAATAAATGTAAATGGTAGCAGTGCTAACTGCATTATCGAGAGATACCAACCTGATTGGGTTGAATCAATTCCTTGCTGCTTTAAAATTTCAGGTAACCATGCGATCAATACATAGAAAACCATAGACTGTATACCCATAAACAAGGTTACTTGCCATGCAAGAGGGGACCGCCAAACATTCATATCGTTGCTGGCCCTCTGTTGACTTGTCGTGACTGTTTGCTTCGATTGATTTCTTAATTGGGGTAACCAACAGAGAATGGCTACAAAACTTAGAATTCCCCATATTCCTAATGCTCCCTGCCACTTTAGACCTGCGTTCACAGCTAGTGGTACACTGATTCCTGATGCAATGGCTCCGCATAAACACATTGAAACAGAGTATAGACCTGTCATAGATCCAATTTTATTGGGGAAATCCCTTTTGATTATACTTGGCAATAATACATTACATATGGCAATTGCAAATCCAAGAATGGCTGTTCCAATATACAGATTAGCTGCACCAGATAAAGAACGTATTACAATGCCAATTGTCAAAAAGATTAGGGCAAGGAAAATGATACGTTCAACCCCATATTTTCGCCCTAGTTTTGGTACTAGAGGCGATAATAAAGCAAAGGCTAGTAAGGGTAGCGTCGTTATCAAGCCTGCTAATGTATTTGAAATATAAACGTCATCCCTTATTAGACTCACTAAAGGACCAACTGATGTTAAGGGAGTACGTAAATTGGCAGCAATAAAAATAATGCCGAGAATGATAAACCCTATAGAGGATGGTAGGGCTTTTTTATTTGGATTGTCCAGCATTCTTCAATTCTCCTTCCTGAAATTACAGGTATTATTTGTGCTCTGCTGATTATAAAAATGATGTAATATGATCCGCGCGGACAACAAAAAGTATATTGAAGTATATTATTATTTAAAATAATTATTTTATAATATAATTTAATCTTCTGAAAAACAAAAACAACTCTGAATTCCGGTGATGGAATTCGGAGTTGTTTTCATAAGCGAAAATATGCGACTTTTAGAAACCATACTTCAAGGCTATATGCAGCACGGTTTCACTATTTGTATGATTGGTATAAGAGTGTGGAGAATCAGCACGGAAACTAATCGTATCGTATTGATTCAATGTGTGAATCTCTCCATTGACTTGAATTTCAATAGATCCCGTCATTACGGTCGCAATTTCAGTTGTATTCACATGATGTCCTTCAGGGTGGTAGGAGCTGTTGGGCTGTAAGTAAGCCCGACACATTTCAATATCGCTGCTAGCGTTTTTAAAGACGGGTTCAATAACCCAATTTTTTTGTTCATTGGAAAACCGCAGTCCTTCGCCTGCTCGATACAAACTTACAGGGTCTTCTGATTTGAACAAAGCCAAGAGTGGTAAAGATATGCCTTTTGAAATTTTCCATATCATCGCCAAAGTTGGATTTGTCTCGCCACGTTCGATATTTCCCAGAGTAAGTTTGCTTACGCCTATCCGTTCCGCTAAGTCATCTAAGCTCAAGTTGTTTTCTTTTCTGTACCTTTTCAAGGCAGCGCCAATTTGTAATACAAGTTGTTTGGATTCATCGACTTCTTCCATTTGATATTCACCTCAACAAAAAAGCAGTTACAAGCTAGTATATCGTTTATCTGATGCTTTTCCAACGATTAGAATTCAGGAGAAGAAGGCGAGATATCGGTCAACCATCAGTTTATTGATGCTACCTTTGGAAAACAAGGGCCGTCATCTATAAGAATCTCCTAATCGACTTGAAGGACTCCGTCTGCTGTGTAATGCCTTTTTCTGCAGCAAAGCGCTCGATGCTGGAGGCTCCGAAGAATCCATCGATGCCCTTCGTTCTCTCAATGACATAGGCCGCATCCTCGGGCTCTGCAATGGGTCCACCGTGGCAAATAACCAGGATCTCCGGGTTCACAGCCCGCCCTGCTTCAATAATCGCCTCGATTCGTTGTACACAGTCGTCCAGGGTCAGCGCTGTTTTTGCACCAATCGATCCCTTGGTCGTCAAGCCCATGTGCGCAACCAAAATGTCAGCCCCCGCCTCCGCCATGGACTTTGCCTGAGCAGGATCAAAAACATACGGAGTCGTCAGCAAATCCAATTCATGGGCGACACGGATCATTTCAACCTCCAGGTCGTACCCCATGCCGGTTTCCTCCAGGTTTTGTCTGAACACCCCATCAATCAAACCAACTGTTGGGAAGTTTTGAACTCCGCTGAAGCCCTGCTCCTTCAGCTGCTTCAGGTACACCTCCATTATTCGGAAAGGGTCGGTGCCGCACACCCCTGCCAAAACAGGCGTATGTTTGACGACGGGCAGCACCTCGGCTCCCATCTCAACGACGATTTGATTGGCATCTCCATAGGAGAGCAAGCCCGCCAGCGAGCCGCGGCCCGCCATTCTGTACCGGCCGGAATTGTATACGATTAACATATCTGCTCCGCCCGCTTCACTGCTCTTGGCCGTAATGCCTGTACCTGCCCCGACACCTAGTAGAATTTTACCCTGCTTTACCTCTTCCCTAAATTTGTCCATAATTTCTGATCTGTTCAGCTTATTCATTTCGTATATCCTCCTTATTAGATTGATTAGGAATTTGATGTCATGAGAGCGATCAGCTTTTGTGCTGCAGCTTCTGCAAAGACTGGATCGTTGATGGCGCAATCCATTTCAATCACTTCAACAATCGAGCGATCAACATGCTGGCGCAGGGTATCAAACAACATCCGGTCCTCCTCCGGTCCGTAGAAAGGCTCCCCCTCCACATCAATTGCGGAAATGCCTTTAAGCGGCAGCATTAGCACGGTGCTTTCCTTTGCCATGTTCAGCTTCTCCGCAAGCTTCCTGCCGATCTGCTCATTCTCTTCCACCGTGGTTCTCATCAAGGTTACAGTCGGATTATGCTGATAAAAGGTATGATCCTTGAATTTCTCCGGCACAGTATCGCTCGGCCCAAAATTGCACATATCCAAAGCGCCTACAGAGACTACCTGCGGAATGCGATTGTGGCCTGCAGCCTCCAAGCGATTCGGCCCCGCATTTAAGACACCGCCGATGATTTCATCCGCCCACTCCGTCGTCGTCAAGTCCAATACCCCTTCAATAAAGCCTGCTTCAATCAACGCCTCCATCGACTGCCCTCCGATGCCCGTGGCGTGGAACACAAGCACCTCGTAGCCCCGCTCCTCCAAATATTTTCTTGCCGCTGTCACACATGGCGTTGTCACTCCAAACATCGTGGCTGCAACCAGCGGCTTCTTATCCGGTTTGTGTGTATGCTCAAACTTAAGCATGCCCGCCATCGCAAATAATGCATTTGTAAATATTTTTGTAGAAATGGAGTTCAATCCTGCTACATCCACCACAGACGGAATCATGACAATATCACTCGTGCCTACGTATGGAGCTGTGTTTCCAGAAGCAACGGTGGATACCATCACCTTAGGGACACCAATCGGCAGAGCTCTCATGGCAGGTGTGACCAGTGAGGTCCCACCAGTGCCACCAAAGGAAATGACTCCGTCAAATTTACCTTGTTTGTACAACTTTGGCACCAGCTTCTTCAATCCTATGGACAAAACTTCTGTAGCCAAAGCCCGATCCTTCTTTGCCGCAAGTTCTTCTATGACCATGCCTGCGGCGTGGGCGACTTCCTGATTGGACACATCCGGAACAAAGGACGGTTCGAATACACCTGTATGAATCATCAATGTCCCCAACCCAAGCTCCACTGCAATGCTCTTGATGTATAGGTATTCATCACCCTTTGTATCAAACGTTCCAATGATTGCGACGGTCTTCATTCCACGGCCTCCTCGTATGACTCTTTAGAAACCAAGCTCGATCGCAGGTAGCACGCTGATTTTTTTCCCTAACAGAAAAACCAGTACGATCGGTATAGCTTCATCATACTGGTCCTGTTTATTTATGAAAACGCTTTTATGTTCTATGTTTTTGTGTTTAGGTTAGATCTGTACTTCTTGGGAGAGCAGGCCTTAAGCTTTTTAAACATCTTGCTGAATTGTGCGTAATTGGGGTACCCTACCATCTCAGCCACCTCGGATAATTGAAGCTGCGGCGCATGAAGAAGCGTGGCGGCTTTATTTATGCGGAAGCTCACCAGATAGGTCTGAAAGCTGCAGCCAATCTCCTTTTTAAACAAACTGCTCAAATAGCTGCGGGAAACATGAGCAACCTTGGCCAGATCCGAAAAAACAATTTCACTACTATAGTTTTGCGCCACATACTCTTTGACAAACTCAACGTAATCATAATGCTGGGTGATGCCTTTCAGCATTTTGACCATAAAATCGTCCTCATCCAGTTTACCCAGGCGTTTAAAATCGCGAGTAATTGCCGTAATCGACTTCTCGGAAGGAATTCGTTCAAAAGCAGACCCGCCAATATAGCCCATAATGTCTGTGTTGTCGCTATACATGTACTGGACATCGACCGGCGTCTTTACCGGACCTCCATAAATCATCTTGATCAAATCCGGCTTAAGCTGATTGCAGGTATCAAAAATACGCAGCGCCTTTGATTTGGCGGCCTCCAAGGATACAACCTTCCGTGCACCCAATAACCCGCCTTCGGTCAGGCCGAGATGAGCACAGATTACATCTGCCCCCGCTTCAATCATCTGGGCCGCCTGAAGCTCATCAAATACGAACGCCACCGTAAACAAATCCTGTCGATGGGCCAGGCGTATGGCCTCAACCTCGACGTCATAACTAATCCCGTCCTCCTCCAGAGCCTCTCTGAATAATCCGTCGATCAAGCCGACCGTAGGATAGTTGTTGACTCCCGAAAACCCTCTCCTCTTGATTTCCTCTATATAATCAGCCATTTCTATGGTTGGATCATTCGCATTCAGTCCAAAGAGTACGGGAGAATGCCTCACCAGCGGCACAATTTCTCTTGACGCAAAATCCATCACCATATCATTACTGTTGCAAAATGGAAGAAAGCCGGCTAGAGAGCTCCTCCCCATCTGGCGAAACTTGCCGGAGTTCAGCATTAATATAAAATCCGCTCCACTCTGAGCTGCATACTTGGCTGTAATGCCCGTGCCTGTCGATACACCGATGATGTGATTTCCCTCGCACAGCTGTGATTGAAGACGCTCCAGTATGACTGTTCTGTTCAAACTCATCCGCTCCTCATCACAATTTAACAATTGTAGTCTTTGTTCCTCAATATTATGATTGTACATCATTCCATATAGCTCATTTCCTCCTTCCTCGAACCGTTTTGTTAGGGGGCATCAAAAAAAGCCGATTTCCCAGTTGGGAAATCGACCTTAGACAATACTCTTGGTATTATTGTGTGACAATAATCGGACCATTTTTAGTAAGGATAATCGTATGTTCGACTTGAGCTACATAGCTTTTTTCTGTAGCAAAGGTCCATTCGTCTTCTTTTTGATACACTTGTTCTTCTAAAGTTGAGATAAATGGTTCAAATGCAATAACCATGCCTTCTTTTAATAATTCATCATCCGATGTATCGTTATAATTATAAATATGGTCAGGTGCTTCGTGTATGTTACGTCCAACACCATGTCCTGTAAGGTTTTTAATAACGGTTAATCCATGCTGTTTTGCTGTTAGGAATACCGCTTTTCCGATGCCGCTTTTTTTGGAACCAGGTTTTGCTTTCTTAAGACCTGCTTCAAATGCCAGTTTAGCAACGTCGCATATTTTCGTTAACACTTCTTCTCCTTCGCCTACTACAAACGAGATTCCTGTATCTGCGAAATAACTGTTCTTCGAGCCAGAGACATCTATATTGACTAGATCTCCTTCTTGAATAACCCGTTGCCCCGGAATACCATGTGCCACTTCTTCATTAACACTAATGCAAGTATAGCCAGGAAAATTATATGCACTTTTTGGAGCTGAGACTGCGCCTTCTTTCTCAAAAAGCTCTCCAGCTATATCATCAAGTTCCTTCGTCGTTATGCCAGGAACTGTTCTTTGTACCAATTCATCTCGAATAAAGGCAACAATTCTGCCAATTTCCTTCAAACCATTAAAGTCTTCTTCTGTTTTTGCAATCATTGTTTTCTGACCTCACTATCTTTTATCATCAATTAAATGTATAAGCTGAAACAACCAATTAGATAATCATATCCAAATGGTCAAAGCTTCGCAACTTTTTTTAAATGACTCGATTTATCAATAACACCTTGACACTAAAAAAGAAAAGCCCCTTACCTCAAAGGGGCTGAATATCGAATTAGGCCTTTTCCTCTTCGGCCTGACTAGGTGGAGCCATCAGACCTTTGACGGCACCCATAAACGGATGGATGGATTTGATCATGCCGTAGCCCATTTTCATGACCGGCATGAATTGCTGGATCATGCCAAATAGCCGCATGCCGCCGCCAAGTATGCCTCCAGCCGAAGCCGCACCACCAAGCCCGCCAAACAGCGAGCCCATCATGGGCAGAAAGGATGAAACCTGCGCACGTGACACCGTGCGCGAGCGGGTAGCTGGCTTGCGTGTACCATTTACCCGTTTCCGGTTCTGAGAACGACCGTTTTTGCTGCGTGAAGCGACCTTTCTATTGGAACGCTGGGAGCTGTCACCTGTGGTCGCCGTGCGCGAAATTTTTCCTCCCCCGGTAAGCACCACGCCTCCGTTATTCACATCAGAAATGTAACCGATGTACGTTTCACCACTATGAAGAGTCACGCAGACGGGACGGGCCTTATACCGCTTTGCCTTTAGGCGTATTTCGTTGGTTTTAGCCATGGATTTTCACCTCGCTCTACTGAATCTACATCAGTTTACGCAAGAAGTGGACTACTTGCCTGTGCGAATGAGACATACGTGCGGTATTCGCACTAGGAAATTGACGAGTCAAGGAAGGAGAATATGCGATATGTATTTTTCCCTTCCGCTTTAGCAAGATAGAGAGCCGCATCTGCTTTTTGAAGCAGTTCTTTTACTGTGTCGTGTTTCTCATAAAAGGCAATTCCTATGCTGGAAGTAGTATAGAGCTCCTGCCCGTCTATATTCCAGGGAAGTTGCAACGATTCTAAGATATCTTCAGCCATTTGCCTGACGTCTGAGGAGGATTGAACTTGGGGAATTACAAATACGAATTCGTCACCACCCATTCTGGTCAAAACCTCGTGTTCTCGAAGGTAAGCTCCAGCCCTCTTTACAAATTGACGAAGCAACTCATCCCCAGCATCATGCCCTAATGTATCATTAATCTGCTTAAAATTGTCTAGATCTGCAAACATGACAGCCAGCTGACCCACATCTGTTTTTTCTCCACTCAAGGCATCACTTAACATTTTATTAAGAAATCTTCGGTTAGGTGCTCCAGTTAAGGCATCATGATAACTTAATTGCTCCAATTGTATTTGGTACTTTTTTCGTTCTGTTATTTCTCTTCCGACAAGCATCATATTTTTAAAATCACCGGACTCATCGAACATCGGTGTTCCTTTTAACTCTAACCATACTGGAAATCCCTGTTCATGCTGACGCTGTATCTCATAGGTAAAGGGCTTTTGTAAAAGCAACATACTCATAGAAATCGTACGAAAATTCTCATCTACTTCATCATTCGGTTGATAGAATACCCATTTGCCTATGTATTCTTTTGGATCAAATCCAAGAACCATTTTGTGAGAAGGAGATGCATACTCCACAATACCGTCAAGATTAATCATTTGGATAAGATCAAGGGAGTTTTCTGCTAACAATCGATATCGCTCTTCACTTTCTTTCAAGGCCGTGAGCAACTGCCTTTGCTCAGTAATGTTTTTAGCTACTCCAAAAATACCATTGACCTTGCCTTCAAAGAACAAGGGAACTTGCTTAATTTACAAATGAACGATATTTCCATTTTTATGATAAGCTTCGGCAACGCATTGACAGGATGCACCCTTTAAAACTTCAAAGAAAAACTGGCTAATCAAATCAAGCTGATGTAGACAAAATATATCTTTGTAAGATGAACCCATAATTTCTTCCTTTTTATAACCTAAACACTCTGTAACCCCTTCATTCACTTCAACGATCTTTGCTTCGTTGGAAACAATGAAGATGGCATCCGGATTGTAATTAATGATCGATCTAAATGCCTCAATGGACTGCTCACTCAAAACCTTCCTCATACTTCGTCCTATCCTCCGCCAGCATAGCTGTAATTAGTTAGAGTAACTTTACATTACTTTAGCAAATTTTGTCTCAGCTTGATAATGCTAAAATTAACCAATTGATTCCGTAACCGCCTGCCAAAATTAAAGCGAATTTCCGGCTTATTCTGGAAAGTTAATCCCTTTTAAATATCGTTCTGAAAAATCAAATTTCCAATCAAGGTATTTTGTTCGTAATACTACCTTGACAGTCACAGTAGTGTGTCGTATTATACAGATGCGAGGTGATTACATGAGCCAGAATAAAATTACATCCGACCTACTACGCGGCCATACCGATACGATGATATTACGGCTCTTATCCGAAGCTGACAGATACGGGTACGAGATTGTCAAAATGATTGCCGAGCGCTCGGGTGGTGAGTACGAATTAAAAGAAGCCACCATGTACTCCAGCGTTCGGCGACTTGAAGCGGAGGGCGATATCGAGTGGTATTGGGGCGATGAATCTCAAGGTGGACGTCGTAAATATTTCAGGATTACTGAAAAGGGTAAGGCAACGCATGCCAGTAACAAAGACAACTGGGAGTACGCCAAGCGTGTTCTTGAAAACTTATTATAGGGAGTGTTGAGGTTATGAATGAGAAGTTAACCCACTATTTGAATGGCGTTTTCGCACCGTACGATGAGGTGAAAAGCGTCACCGAATTGAAAGCAGACCTTCACTCCGATTTGCAGGAGAGGTTCCGTGATCTCAAAGCCGAGGGCAAGGATGATGAAACTGCTTTTGAGATGACCATAGAGAGCATCGGTGATATCGAGCAAACGGTACAGGAGGTCGCCAACCTCTCCCGCTCTCTGGAGCGGCAGGTGGTGACGAACTTTAACGCGAGTAACCTACCAACAAGCGACTTTGCGGGCGTTATCGCCCATAAAGGACAATTTAAGTCCAGCGCGTTGCGAGGCTCTAATTTCACGAACGCCGACTTGAC
>Ga0153960_1000051_pt1 | contig 49697 bp, 47 predicted proteins | sample TSFL044MetaG_FD_102274 | JGI IMG/M metagenome (GOLD analysis project Ga0153960, IMG submission 102274) | Attine ant fungus gardens microbial communities from Florida, USA - TSFL044 MetaG | ecosystem: Host-associated > Fungi > Mycelium > Unclassified | place: USA: Florida, Withalacochee...
ACCCATCCCGAACACGACCGTTAAGCCCTCTAGCGCCGATGGTACTTGGACCGCAGGGTCCTGGGAGAGTAGGACGCCGCCAAGCAAAGAACCACTGCCGATGTTATTCGGTGGTGGTTTTTAATTGTTTATAATAAAAGTGCAGGAGTTACTATTGGCTTAGGAACAGTGAGCTAAGTGATTTACATAGATAAACGCCACTCATATCGAGTGGCATTTTTTACATATAGAATGAACCTGTCCGTATGAGAAATACAGTTGTATGCATCAGGCAATACACCTAATATAACCAGGGAGTTTCCCTTGACAGTCTAAATAACGCTTTGCTAAGATGGCAATAATAAATTTTTCAGAAAACGTATTTTCGGCATAAAATACAGCCTGAGATCTTCGGGTTTTGGACCGTAAAGCTGAGCAAACATAAGGAGGAACGCCCGCGTGTGGGAAGATAAATTTGGTAAGGAAGGTTTCACCTTCGACGATGTACTGCTGGTGCCCCGGAAATCCGAGACACTGCCTAAAGAAGTGGACGTATCTGTTCGTTTGAGTGACAGCGTAAAACTGAATATTCCTTTGATTAGTGCTGGTATGGATACTGTTACTGAAGCGACATTGGCTATTGCGATTGCCCGTGAAGGCGGTATTGGTATCATCCATAAAAATATGTCTGTTGAGCAGCAAGCGGAGGAAGTGGATCGGGTTAAGCGTTCTGAGAGTGGTGTTATTACCAACCCGTTCTCATTGACAGCGGAACATCTGGTTTCTGATGCAGAAGCGGTTATGGCGAAATATCGTATTTCCGGTGTACCGATTGTTGAAGGAGATCAAAAGCTTGTTGGTATTCTGACAAATCGTGACTTGCGTTTCATCCACGACTTCTCCATTAAAATCAGCGAAGTCATGACTCGTGAAAATTTGGTTACTGCGCCTGTAGGTACTACACTGCAAGAAGCAGAAGGCATTCTGCAGAAGCATAAAATCGAGAAACTTCCATTAGTAGATGAGTCCAACACACTGAAAGGTCTCATTACGATTAAAGATATTGAAAAAGCAATTCAATTCCCTAACGCAGCTAAAGATGCACAAGGACGTTTGCTGGTTGGAGCAGCGATCGGGATTTCCAAAGACACCTTTGAGCGTGCTGATGCATTGGTTCAAGCCGGTGTGGACCTGATTACCGTAGACTCAGCACACGGACATCACATTAACATCATTGATGCGGTTCGTCAGCTGCGCGAGCGTTTCCCGAACCTGACCATTGTTGCAGGTAACGTTGCTACAGGCGATGCAACTCGTGAGCTGATCGAAGCAGGAGCATCCGTTGTCAAAGTCGGAATTGGTCCAGGTTCCATCTGTACAACTCGTGTAATTGCTGGTATTGGTGTTCCTCAAGTTACAGCAGTATACGATTGTGCAAATGTAGCGCGTGAATATGGCGTACCAATCATTGCTGACGGTGGTATCAAGTACTCTGGTGAGATTACCAAGGCTCTTGCTGCAGGTGCTCATGCAGTTATGCTGGGAAGCTTGTTTGCAGGTACTGCAGAAAGCCCGGGAGAAACGGAAATCTTCCAAGGACGTAGCTACAAAGTTTACCGCGGTATGGGTTCAATGGCTGCGATGAAACAAGGAAGTAAAGATCGTTACTTCCAGGATGATGACAAGAAACTGGTTCCGGAAGGAATTGAGGGACGTGTTGCATACAAAGGTCCATTGTCTGATACGATTCATCAGTTGATTGGTGGCCTACGCTCAGGTATGGGATACTGTGGTACAGGCAGTTTGGAGCAGCTTCGTAACAACACTCAGTTTATTCGTATTACAGGTGCAGGACTTCGTGAGAGTCATCCGCATGATGTACAGATTACGAAAGAAGCCCCTAACTACTCGTTGTAATCTGAATTGTGTTAATCATTTCCAGGACAGGCTTGGCGATTTTCGCCGGGCCTGTCTTTTTTTGCGGATACCCCTGTGATAGAATAGAACAAGCGGTGATGATCCTTTAATGGATTAGGGCGTTGCGGCGGTTTTTTGACGTGAGTCTATTAAACTGTTTTTGACAATGAATTTTGAGTGATAGACAAAGGTTGAAGGTTGCCCAGCGAAAAAAGAAGCGCGGACGTCCTTTTACATAAGCATTTCATTTAATGCTAACTAAGTGACAATCGATTCGAACTTTAGGAGCAATGACATTGCTCTTTCGATACAGCGCATATACGACACATCTCACACATCATCTCCACCTGTTAGGGACTAAGAAAATATTGCAGCTCAAGCTGCACCGAAGCACACAATAGAAAGCTTCGGACCGAAGGGAGTATTCATCATTGAAAGCCAAACAAATGAATAAGAAAAAACGTCAAATGCTCAAAAAAAGCGTAGCCTCGGTTATGCTGATTAATATGCTCTGCATGTCTGCGGTAATGCCTGTTATGGCTGCTGCAAACGATTCAGGACAGGTATTGGTCACGGCGGCTACAACAACGAAGACAGAAAAAGCCGTGAACATCCCTTCAGCAGACTCACTGGGTCTCGATGTTAAGTCAGCCATACTGATGGAGGCTTCAACGGGTCAGATTCTACTCAATGTTAATGCCGATAAAGCTATGCCGCCTGCCAGTATGACGAAAATGATGACTGAGTATATTGTGGCTGAACAGGTCAAACAGGGGAAATTAAACTGGGATGATGTCGTTACAGTTAAAAAGAACGCAGCGAAAAGTACTGGCTCACGGATTTTCCTCGCAGAAGGTGATCAACATACAGTCAAGGAGCTGTACATTGCTATGGCTGTTGGTTCTGCCAATGATGCAACGGTTGCTTTGGCTGAACATGTGGCAGGATCCGAACAAGACTTTGTGAAAATGATGAATGATGAAGCAAAGCGTATGGGAATGAAAGATAGCTACTTCATCAACTCCACAGGACTGGATCGTGCAGATATGCCTGCGGATTTCCGCCCAACTGAAGATAAGGAAATCGTTATGTCGGCACGGGATGCGGCCATTTTGTGCAGATATATCATTATGGATCACCCGGACTACAAAGATTTCACGACAATTCAATCCTATAAATTCCGCCCCAATGACAAAGACCCAATAATTAACTATAACTGGATGCTGGAAGCGAATAAAAATATAACCAACTTCAAAAGCTATGCCTATGAAGGTCTGGACGGGATGAAAACGGGTCATACCACGAACGCCGGGAATAACTTTACCGGTACAGCTGAACGTGATGGCATGCGTCTGATCAGTGTAGTTATGGGTACCGATTCGGAGCCGGCACGTTTCAGAGAAACGAAGAAAGTATTGGACTTCGGATTCAACAATTTTGAAGTGAAACAGGCGGTTGCTGCCAAAACTAAAGTCACAGGCTGGGAAGCTGTACCTTTGAAAAAAGGGAAGGAAACAACAGTACCTGTTGTGACGGATAATGCAGTAAGTTTCGTTGTACCTAAAGGTACTCAAAACCTGGACGTGACATTTAAAGCGAATGTAACTGAAGCTGATAAACTGGTTGCTCCAATTAAGGCCGGAACCAAGGTTGGTACAGTTACTTATACGTACAAAGCAGAGGGAATTGAGCCACAAGAGAAGACAGTGAACCTTATTACCGCAGAAGAAGCGGAAAAAGGCGGTTGGTTCCGTCTCTTCTTCCGTGCAGTGAAAGATTTCTTCGTTGATCTGTTTGATGGCATCAAAAACCTGTTCTAATAGACACGGTGAAAGAAGACGGGATATATGACATTTTTAATATAGTGTCGTTAGACCATTGACAAATTACAAGTAATTCCGACCGGATGGATTGTATATTTACAATTTTTCCGGTAAAATATCAAGTTAGAATTCTACGTACGAATCAGTTAAAAAGTCTATTGATCTTCTAACTGACACTGTATATTTCACACCCTGTTTATGGACAAGAACGACATATCCATTAAGGTAGGGTTGGGGGATGGAAACGGGAATAACATGCGTTAAAAGTGGTGCCAAAGCGCGGATCGGATATTATGTTGGAGCCAAGGACTTGAGTGAAGTGTTGCGCCGGTTTGGCGAAGGGGCTTCCATGATCCGTACCCATTCCAAACTTACACCTTCCGAGCGCAGGCAGGATCGCGGCTGGTAAGAGAAAGGTGGACTTTAAATGAAGATCGGCGTTTTAGCACTTCAAGGGGCAGTCACCGAGCATATTCGTAGTATTGAACGGGCCGGAGCAGAAGGATTGGCGATCAAACAGGTTCAGCAACTTGAGGAGCTGGATGGGTTGATCCTTCCTGGCGGTGAGAGTACCACGATTGGCAAACTGATGCGCAAATATGGTTTCATGGAGGCCATTCGGGCATTCGCTGCTGAGGGTAAACCGGTATTCGGCACCTGTGCTGGTCTGATTGTAATGGCTAAACATATTGCAGGACAAGAAGAAGCTCATTTGGAGCTAATGGATATGACCGTCTCCAGAAATGCATTTGGAAGGCAGAGGGAAAGCTTTGAAACGGATCTTCCGGTAAAAGGCATTGAGGAGACGGTAAGGGCTGTGTTCATCCGGGCACCCCTGATTGAGAGTGTAGGAGAAGAGGTAGAGGTTCTCTCCACTTACAAGGATGAGATTGTTACTGCTCGCCAGGGGCATTTGCTGGCATGCTCCTATCACCCTGAGCTGACAGATGATTATCGACTGCATGCTTACTTTGTGGATATGGCTAGGTCGTATAAACACCCTGTACAGAACCAATAGTGATTGATATACAACCTATGACTGCCGGTGAACCGGATCAGTCCTCCAGAGGCTCACAAGGCTTGCTGGCAAGGTGCTGTCTGGTCAGATGCCTGATGTTGCCCGTATCTGCTTTCAAAGCGGGAATCGCAGCGTAGGGCACACCGGAGGCCGTAGGTTATTTTTTACCATTAAGAAATGATGAGTTATAAGGCTGCAGAGTATTGGTATGAGTTAATAAGGAAGGTTTCTACTTAGTGGTGTTATTTAGGAGGGGTATTTAGTGCTTGATGTGAAAATATTGCGGAATGAGTACGCACGTGTTGAAGAAGCGTTGACGAAACGTGGCAAATCGCTGGATCTAATCGCCGGGTTCACGGACATGGATGCCAAGCGTCGCGAATTGCTGCAAGAGAGTGAAAACCTGAAAAGTCGCCGGAATACAGTATCCGGAGAAGTTGCCAAGCTTAAAAAGAGTGGTGAAAATGCGGACGAGTTAATCCTTGAGATGCGTGAAGTCTCCGATCGAATCAAAGCAATGGATGAAGAAGTGCGTGAGTTGGAAGTGAAGATCAACGAACTGACGATGGCGATTCCGAACATCCCTAACGAGAGTGTACCTGTTGGTGCGTCCGAAGATGATAATGTGGAGATTCGTCGTTGGGAAGAGCCGAAGTCCTTTTCATTTACACCAAAAGCACACTGGGAAATCGCACAGGATCTCGACATCCTTGATTTTGAAGCGGCTGCCAAAGTAACAGGCTCCCGTTTTACCTTTTATAAAGGACTGGGTGCACGTTTGGAACGCGCTTTGATCAACTTTATGATGGATCTGCACAGCGATCAGCATGGGTATGAAGAGATTCTGCCTCCATACATCGTTAACCGCGACAGCTTGTTTGGAACAGGTCAACTGCCGAAATTCGAGGAAGACCTGTTTAAGCTGAAAGATACCGAGTATTATTTGATCCCTACTGCTGAAGTTCCGGTAACGAACTATCATCGCGAAGAGATTTTGAATGCAGATCAACTGCCTAAACACTTTGTGGCATACAGCTCATGTTTCCGATCTGAAGCAGGTTCTGCTGGACGGGATACACGCGGCTTGATTCGTCAGCATCAGTTCAATAAAGTTGAGTTGTTGAAACTGTCTTCTCCTGAGACCTCTTATGAGGAATTGGAGAACATGACTCTAAATGCGGAACGTGTGCTTCAATTATTGGGGCTGCCTTACCGTGTTCTGACGTTGTGTACAGCAGATATGGGCTTCACATCTGCCAAAACATATGACATTGAGGTTTGGTTGCCGGAAAGCAATACGTATCGTGAAATCTCGTCTTGCTCCAACTGTGAAGACTTCCAAGCACGTCGAGCTAATATCCGTTTCCGTAGAGAGCCAAAAGCGAAACCGGAATTTGTCCATACGTTAAATGGTTCAGGACTGGCAGTGGGGCGTACAGTAGCTGCTATTCTGGAGAATTACCAACAAGAAGATGGAACAGTGGTTATTCCTGAAGCACTGCGTCCTTACATGGGCGGAGTCAGCGTGATTGCCCGTCGTTCCTAAGATGTTCAACTAAATGAATGAAATAAAAAAACCGTCTCCTGACAAATGGAAGTTTAGAACGTTTCCATTTTCACAGGGAGACGGTTTTTTTGAGTACACAGAAAAGGCGGAACAGATTCTGAACAACAATTTTAATCGTTGAACAGCACCATTTACCGTTGCTTAGCAGTAGAAAATGCCTTTTGGATGTATCGAATATATAAAGTTGTATAAAAAGGTTGCTTTCTGCCATACAATTATGGTATGATCTATTTCGTGGCAAGTTTATAAAAGTTAAAGTCCTGGAGAGGTACCGAAGCGGTCATAACGGGGCGGTCTTGAAAACCGTTAGGGGGCAACTCCACGTGGGTTCGAATCCCACCCTCTCCGCCATATTACAATTATGATAAGGATTCGAGCGATAAGCTCGGGTCCTTTTTTGCATTTATTTATGCATTTAGCGCAGCAGCATACACGTTGTACTTACAGAGCATGTTTACGCCAGAAAATCAGTTTGTTGCATTATCTGTGTGATGCATAAAAACATCCGAATCGCCGCACTTTATATAAGAGTGGAGGTGGTAAGATGAACCGCGAATTAAACATAGATCAGACGGAGCTTGTAGGTGCTTGGCAGGAAAGATTGCCTGAGGTTCTAAATGTCGGAGATCGGGCTCAGGTTATGGCTGACGAGGCTGATCAACAGGCTATTCGAATTCACATCGCAACAGCGGGACACCAGATGTACTCTTTTGATTTCAAGTGTGCCTATGTGGATTCTCGTGAAGTCAGTGTGCAGCTGATTGATGTGGAGCGCGATGGAAGGACGACGGATGAGCGTACAGAGCCCATTCAGGAATTGGCTCAGGATTACACGCGTCATATTCATGAATGTGCCCAGTTGTTGCAACCCAAAACCAGACAGTAGGCAAACGTTAAAGGAGTGGTAATACGTGAGCAAAGCCAAAGCCGGAACTGATAAAAACTTGCAAAATGTCGTTGCAGATCTTGATCAGAACCCTGTGAATAGTCACCATGCCCAGCAAATTCAACAGGACTCGAATGACCGTCGGCATCAGGATTCCATGAATCATGACAAAACGGAAGATATGGACCCGTCCCATTCCTAATTCAATGAAAAGGGGGGAACAACATGAGTAAACCTAAAACAACACCTGTGCCTGAAGCTCAGGCTGCTGAGCAACACAGACAACCTGACAAGCATTCATCCATGCAGGAACCATTGTCAGGCTCCAAAAAAGTGAAAAACCAGAATCATGTGGATCATCACAATCCTCAAGGCTAAGTAGGTAAAGGAACAATCATTCCTCTCTTTAGCACATATTAAATGCATAACTATAACCTATAACTCCGGTTAACAAACCGGGGTTTTTGCGCGTTCATACATGATTTAGAGGAGCACCCCATTGATATCTAAAGCTTACATAGGTCTTTGTAGCCAATTTAGAGAGTAAAGCTCACAAATTTCCCAAATCGTGTTTCCGTTTCAGAATAAATGGTATATCATTGATATTGAATTATTTTTTTGGGGTTATCACGAGAGGAGAGAAACAAAATGACTAAACGTATGGGGGCGCTTCTTCTTACGTTGCTGTTAACCGTATCCATGGCACTGACAGCATGTAGCAGCAAGCAAGAACCAAAGGAGGCATTGAAGACGGCGGCAGCCAATGCTTCCAAACTGACTTCGTATGAGATGAGTTCTAATTTCACTATTAATGAATTGAGCTATAAAGCTGCAGACGAGTCACAACAGGACCCAACAATGTCTCAGTTTATGAACATGCTGAAGGATGCTCAGTTGAACGTAACTGGCGTGTACCAAAGCGAGCCAATGCAGACCGAAATGACGGTAGGAATTGAGCTTAAAGGCGATATGGGTATGACATTTAACATTCCGATGGTTATGACCGCTGAGAAGTTATATGTTAAGGTACCAAGTATTCCGTTCTTCCCGATTCCGGAAACGGTTGTTGGTAAATTCCTGGAGCTGGATCTGAAAGAACTGGCTGAGCAAGAAGGAACGGAATGGAATCCGAATGCTATGGATGCAGCGAAAACACAAAAGCTGAGCAATGAAGTTATGGATGCGGTTCTGAGCGAGTACGATCAGGATAAATTCTTTAAAAACCTGGACGTGAAGGATGCACAGCTTCCAGAAGGTTTGGATGCCAAGCAAGTTGTTCAATTTTCGGTCAACAATGATAATGTGAAAGAAGCCGTTACCGTCCTGGTAACCAAAGCATTGCCAAAAGTATTGGACATCATCTCTAAAGAAGAGTATCGTGACATGTTGCAAATGAGTCAGGAAGATATCGACAAAGCCAAAGAGGATCTGAAAATCACTGAAGCAGATCAAGCTGAAATGGCTAAAGATCTGGATCAATTGAAAGATACACTGACCATTAACCAGTTCCACATTGATTTTGCTTTGGACAAAAAAGATTTCCCGGTGTATCAAAAATTGGTTGCTGATCTGTTGATTAAACAACCTGATACTAAAGATGAAATTAAACTGGCATTCACTGGTTCGAACACATATACCAAAATTAACGAGAAGCCAGCATTCAAAATCAATATTCCTACAGGCGAAGATGTTGTTACAATGGATGAGTTTGAAAAACTAATGAACGCCTCTTACGGATACTAATTCTCAGATTCATTAGTTAAAGCAAAGAGCCGCTTGACCTTAGGGTCGGGCGGCCTTTTATTGTTCCATGGTTTGTTCAATTACTGTAAAGATTCACCCAAGTCCTCAGCCAGCACAGCGTAGATCTGATGATCCTGATACTCTCCGTTAATCTTAAGATATTTACGAGCAATGCCTTCGGCCTGAAAGCCGTTTTTCTCCAGAACACGTTTGGAACCGGTATTGGATAAAAGAATGGCCGCCTGAACACGATTTAACTTCAGGGCACGGAAGGCGTAGGAAACAGCGAGCTTCACAGCTGCGGTCATTCGTCCGCCGCCTTGGTAGTCTGGATGGATAAAGTATCCCATGTCCGCATAATTGGCAACGCCCTGAACGACATTGTTCAAGCTAACCTGACCGATCAGAATACCATCGTCTATTGTAAAAATTCCGAATTGATAACCTGTTCCTTCCTCTGCTGCCTGTATTCTATCCTGAATGCGTCTGGTTTGCGCATGCAGCGTATAGAATTCATCATCCCGGATAGGCTCTACAGCTTGGTAGGGAAGCCGTGTGATCTGAATAAGAGCAAGATACGCCTCCGTATCTTGTGGAGTAAGTAAACGGAGACTTATTCCTTTTGGTGTGTCGTATAGTGTAAGCGGCATGGAATGCACTTCCTTTCAAAATAAGTATAAAATTCTTATTTTTTGCGTAAACGCCGGAAAAATTGAGTCAGCAAGGTGGAACATTCTGGTTGAAGAATGTCAGCAACCACTTCGGTTCGATGATTAAAACGAGGTTCCTGTAGCAGATTCATCAGTGTTCCTGCACATCCGGCCTTGGGGTCAGCGGTACCATATATGACTCGAGGCACTCTGGATTGTACAATGGCACCTGCACACATGGGGCAGGGCTCCAGTGTGACGTACAGACTGCAATCCAGGAGTCTCCATGCACCGATGGCTTCACTGGCTTGGCGGATGGCGACCATCTCCGCATGTGCTGTGGAATCAAGTGTCGTCTCACGCAGGTTATATCCACGACCAATAATGCGGTTATGTTGAACAATTACAGCCCCAATGGGTACTTCCCCGAGTGCTTCAGCTTTGTATGCTTCAGCAATGGCTTCACGCATCCAGTGCTCGTGTTGAGCCTCCTCCGAGAGATGCGAAAGATCAGGTTGGAGAACGTCATCCTTCATTAAAATGTAAAACTCCTTCCAAAGAGCATTTGTGCGGCGAACAGACATTCGTTTGTTAACATGTTGTGTATAAGTCTGTGGATAACCAACGAGTTGCTCACATAGTTATGAACATACTATCCACATGCCTGTGGATTTGTGTATAATTTTTAGTGGTTATTCCCATTGTAGGCATGGAAAAGACAAAATACAATTGATTTCGCGTTTTTCAGCCAAGCGGTAACTTTTGGACAAGGGTCAATTATCCTTTTCAAATAGACAGACAACAGTTATGATGGATATAGGTTTTGCCATATATCGCCAGAGGGTACAAGCCGAGAGGTGAACGAAAAAGTTGTCTATTAAAACGAAATTATCCATGATTATGTCGTGCTCGGTGCTCGTCATTTTGGTTTTGAATATAGCACTGAGTTATTATACTACAGAAGAGAATCTAAGGCAGGACAGCGAAACCAAGATGGTGCTTACGGCCAAACAGATTGCAATTGCTGTCGAACAGAGTCAGTCCAGTTCAGAATATGTAAAACGACAAATTGGGAACAATCTATGGCTGGCCTCTGTAATGGCAGCAGAAGAACTGGACCCGAATATTAATAATATCACAAATGAAGATCTGGTTCGCATGAGCGAAAAAGTCGGTGTCTCCCACATATCGTTGATGGAGCAAACGGCTGATGATATTGTAGTTACCCGGTCTTCCGATCCAAAGGAGATTGGATTGTCTACCAAATCCATGACGTATTGGTATCAGGCATTTAAACAGCTGTTCGAAAATCATCAGGTTACGATTCCACAGGGGCAGAAATTGGACCATTTTTGGTCGGATGGATTCGAATACTCTACATCAAATCCGTCGGATGTGGATATCTGGGGTTACTATCACGATGGGAAGAGGAATTACATAATCAATCCCTTCTATAATAATGCCGCTGTTGACGACTATGTGAAGATCTCTGGTCCAGATGAGATTTTGAATAAGATTCGTGAAGTGAATCCTTCGATTCTGGAGATTACAGGTATTAATCCATTGACCTTTGGTAGCTCGAGCATGAGCAATGACGGAAGGGATACGATTCACAGCAAGCTGAACAACAGGCCTATTCGTTTCGGTACATATCAATATGGTGCCGCAGAAGAGGATCATAAGGCGGTTGTACGGGCAATTCGTACTGGGCAGAATGTATCCTTTGTCAGTGAAACTCATGAACAGAAGGTGCTCAAAAGTTTCATCCCGATATTTACCCCTAATGAATCATCTTATGTGATTAGTATTGTCATGGACTATAAGCAAATATCCTCCATGGTATCGGAACAACTGGTTAGCCATGCCTCGATTTCACTTGTTTTGCTGGAGATTGTGATCTTTGGCAGTTATTTGCTTGCGGGATACATTACGCGTCCTATTCAATCTATTTTGGGCAAAGTGAATGATGTGGCTGATGGTCACTTTGATTTCCGTCTGAAAGTGAGAAGGAAAGATGAACTGGGCCAATTAGCCAATCGCATTAATGCCATGATTCGTAATTTGGGCCATTATACGAATCGCCTGAAACAGATGTATGAAGAAAACCGTGCGGTAAAAGAGCATTTAGAATCGATCATTAACCAAACGGCAGACGCAATTCATATTACGGATCTGGATGGAAATGTTCTGCGGGTAAACCGTGCCTTTGAGCAGTTGTATGGCTGGCGCAGTCGAGAAGTGGAAGGCCGCAAATTGAAGATTATCCCTCCTGGCACTGAAGAAGAGATGGAAGAGCAGCATGCCCAGTTGATTGAGGGTATGTCCATTACGTCCAATGAAACGACATGGATGAAGAAGGACGGCAGCCGTGTCGAAGTCAGCGTGAGTACAGCACCAGTCCGGGATGAAGCAGGCGAGATTACAGCACTGATCAGCGTATCAAGGGATATTACCAGCCGTAACCGTATGGAGGAACTGCTCAGACGTTCCGAGAAGCTGACGACGGTAGGGCAGCTGGCAGCCGGGGTTGCACATGAGATACGTAATCCGCTTACAACCCTGCGGGGGTTTCTTCAGCTCCAACAAGAGACGAACAAGCTAAATCATCGCCACTTGGATTTGATGTTGTCCGAGTTAGATCGAATTAATCTTATTGTGGGTGAGTTTCTAATACTGGCCAAACCACAGGCGGTTCATTTTCAGGAACGGGATATTCGCTTCATTCTGGGAGATGTTATATCATTGCTGGACAGCCAGGCGCATCTGCATGGTGTTGAATTTATACTGAATGCTTCATCCGATTCAGCTATGGTACACTGTGAAGAGAACCAGTTGAAGCAGGTCTTCATTAACTTGCTGAAGAACGGCATGGAGGCCATGCCAGACGGAGGCAATATTCGAATTAAACTCAATCATGACCAAGAGAACAGTCGGGTTCGGATTGAAATTAAGGATGAAGGCACTGGAATTCCAGAAGAACTGATGCCTAAGTTGGGGGAACCATTCTTTACAAGCAAGGAATCGGGAACAGGACTTGGCCTGATGGTCAGCCAGCGCATTATTCAATCACATAAGGGCATGATGGATATCAAAAGCGTCATGAACAAGGGGACGACCGTCATTATCGACCTGCCTGCCTCCCAACAGCAACCGGAGCGTATAGAGGAAGAGCATAAGACGGACAATGAACCTACAGACGAAGAGAACTAGATGAGGTGAGATTACCTTTTGCGTATTAATAAATTTATCAGTGAAACAGGTTTTTGTTCCCGTCGGGAAGCCGACAGGTTGGTAGAGAGCGGGAAAGTAACGATTAATGGAGTGACGGCAGAGCTGGGCAGTCAAGCTGAGGATGGCGATGATGTACGAATTAATGGTCAACCTATTAAGGAAAAACGGAAACATGTATATATTGCGCTCAATAAACCTGTTGGAATAACGAGTACAACGGAGCGGCATATTCAAGGGAATATTGTTGACTTTGTAGGTCACAAAGAGCGCATCTTCCCAATTGGTCGCCTGGATAAGGACTCGGAAGGTTTGATTCTGATGACCAATGATGGTGATATCGTCAATCGAATTCTAAGGGCAGAAGGACGCCATGAGAAAGAATATATTGTGACCGTGGATCGTGCGGTAACGCCGAGTTTCTTGAGAGGTATGAGCACAGGAGTCAAGATCCTTGGCGAAATGACGCTTCCTTGTACAGTGACTCGTATATCAGAGCGGGTGTTCCGCATTATTTTGACGGAGGGAAAAAACCGTCAAATTCGCCGGATGTGCAGTGCATTTGGCTATGAGGTTCGGAAGTTGAAGCGGATTCGTATTATGAACATTCATCTCGGGGAACAGGCAACAGGGACCTGGAGAGAACTGACAGCCGCAGAAAAATCGGAATTAAGCACTCTGCTAGATTATAATATGGAATAAATGATGATAACTAAGGCGCTGCTTTCCTTCAAGGGAAGCAGCGCTTTTTAATATCAGTGAATAGAAAAAAGTCACTCTCCTGGTATGAAGGAGAGTGACTTAAGCATTCGTTCGCTACAACGAACGACTCTTTAGTTTCCTTGTCCGACTGCTTTCACGGCCGTGTTGTTACTCTGATATTTCCGGATAATCGAAACTTCTACCCGACGGTTTTGAGCTCGTCCAGCATCGGTTTGGTTGCTAGCAACTGGGTGATACTCTCCATAACCGCTAGGTGTGAACTTCGCAGGGTCGAGGGCCTCATTCAATAACAGAATTTTGAGGAAATTCAGCGCACGATCGGCACTCAAATCCCAGTTATCCTTATATTGGCTGTTCGAAATGGGCACATTATCAGTATGGCCGGATACAACGACTTCATATTCCGGGAACTCTTGCAGCATGCTCGAGATGGCTTTGGCCAGCGAGCGTGACTCGGGTTTAACATCAGCCCGGCCAGAGGAGAACAGGGCGTTATCACTGATCGTGATCTTGAGCTCAGACTGATTCAGCTTTGTATTCAGCTGATCGGAAAGCCCGTTTTTCTGAATATATTGATCAAGTCGTTTCTTGAGTTTCTCCAGGTCTTCCTGTTCTTTCTGAGCCATCTGCGCATCTGTAATCTGAGCTTGTGTCTTCTTGGTGATATCTTCAGGCTGCTGTTTGTTCTTGCCCAAATCGGTAGTAGATTCTGTAGGGTTCATGGAGGTATGATCCAGTACACCCGAACCACCGTTCAATGCGCTGCTCAGTGCGGAAGCCATCTGTTCAAACTTCGTTGCATCTATAGAGCTCATAGAGAATAATGTGATAAACAGAGCGAGCAACAAGGTCATCAAGTCGGAGTAGGGAAGCAACCAACTCTCGTCTATATGTTCTTCATGCGGTTCGTGTTTTTTAGCCTTTTTCACCTGATGAGCCCTCCTTCTCTTCCAACTGTCTACGTTCGGAAGGTGTCAGGAATACAGATAATTTTTGATTAATGGCAATGGTGGATACACCGGATTGTATGGATAACAAGCCTTCAACCATCATCAGCTTGATTTCCATCTCTTTTTTGGACATCCGCTTCAGTTTATTGGACATTGGATGCCACAACACGTAACCACTAAAGATACCGAGAAGTGTCGCGATAAACGCCGCTGCAATCGCATGCGAGAGCTTTTCCATATCACTGAGATCGGCAAGCGCTGCAATGAGACCTACAACGGCCCCGAGTACCCCGAGCGTTGGTGCATACATCCCCGCTTGAGCGAAGATCAAGGCACCGCCACGATGGCGCTCTTCTGTAGCATGAATATCTTCCATGAGTACATCACTTACAAATTCCTGATCATTGCCGTCAATAATCATACGCATACCGCCGCGCAGGAACTGATCATCAATATCTTCGACTTTTGATTCAAGTGCGAGCAAACCTTCACGACGGGTGGTGGAAGCCCAGTCCATAAATGTGCCGATTAGAGAAACACGGTCAATCAGTTGTTGCTTTTTGAACAGTACCCCAAAAAGCTTGGGGATTTTTTTAACTTCAGACATAGGAAATGCCATGAAAATAGTTGCTGCCGTACCAACAAAAATAATAACGTAGGCTGCCGGGTTGTTAACCAGGTTGATTAGGGGCGCACCCTTCAGGAACATACCCAATACAAGTGAAACCAGCCCTAAAACTAGTCCGATAATCGTTGAAATTTCCATCATACACCTCATCCATGAGATAAAATTGAATCCTTTCAAGCGGCTTTATTCGGGCTTCCGGACGAACGTTACACCGCAATCCGTTTAATGTTAGCAACCTTTAGGGTTGCAGAAACAGTTAAAACGGTCATGTATAGTATTTATCGACCAGATGGCCTTTTTTTTTAAGGGTTATTTTCAGGTATAATAAGATCAAATCTGCTCCTTAGGGGCTAAATAGGAGTGAAAAGCCAATGGGCGTAAAGCATGGACGGGATTATGAAGGAATATTGACAGATTTGACAGAGGCTATAGGCCGAATACCGGATCGCTATGTTTTCTTTGAGATGGATGAGGAAGAATGGTCACGCCTTGGTGTAACAGAGCAACTCGAAGTGGATGAGGCGCTCGCGGAAGATCTGTTCTATGCGCTGGGTGAAGAATCTGTCATTCCGGTAGGAAGTGGAGTGGTCATTCATGACAAGGATCAGCATCGAATTCATCTCTTAATTGGGGAAGAAGAGCTGACTTTTGTACCACTCATTTAGTACAATCTCATAAGATATTTGGCATGGAAAACGGAGTTGTAGAATCTCCCTAAAGCCTTATGGTTAGTGGATCTAGCGCCATTTGTACTATTGGAATTTGAGGCTTGTCCGTGGTAAGATGATAGTCATGAAACGGGCGAACCGCAGGGCGGTGGACCTATGCGTTTGGGTTGCTAAGGTAGCACCAAAGGTTTCGATGGCAGTATGGCAGGTGTCTGTGATGAGCCATCCTATGGGGAGGAAGATAACGTATGGTTTTTTCGCAAGAGGAAGTCGAAGCTCATCTGGGAAGGCTGGAAGGCTGGGAACTGGAAGAGGGACGATGGATTGTCCGCAAGTTCGTATTTTCCAACTACATGAAAGGGATTGCATTTGTGGATGAGGTCGCAGCGATTTCGGAAGCATTCAATCATCACCCTTTCATTACGATTGACTATACAACGGTCACATTGCGTCTCACATCATGGGATGAAGGTGGCATCACATCTGTAGATATTAAAGAAGCAGAGCAATATAACGAGGCTTTTGAGAAAATGAGGTCGGAATAACCTGGATCGGTTATTATCGCACTACCGGAAATGAGTGAAGCATACATGTCAGACGATAATCAGAACAAACCTCTTATTGCTGTCGTAGGCAGCCTTAATATGGATCTGGTGGTGAAGACGGACATCATTCCTGAGGAAGGCGAGACGGTGAGCGGTGAGGAACTGCACTATCTGGCCGGGGGCAAAGGCGCCAATCAGGCGGTTGCTGCTGCACGACTGGGCGGACAGACAACGATGGTTGGTGCGGTAGGTTCGGATGGTTTTGGTGAACGCCTGCTGCACAGCCTAACGGAAAGCGGGGTGGATGCCTCGCAGGTTCGCATTCTGGATGATACCGTTACAGGTACGGCCTCCATCTGGCTCTCCAAGGGAGATAACCGGATTATTGTCATTCCCGGAGCGAATGGGCGGGTTGTGCCTGCGATGCTGGAAGAGGCGGATACGGTAAAAAGCCTGACTGCAGCCGCAGCGGTGCTGCTGCAGCTGGAGATCCCGCTGCCTGCGGTCACCCGCGCCGCCCAACTGGCGGCTGAAGGCAGCGCATTGGTGGTGCTCAACCCGGCGCCTGCCGTGCCGGGTCTGCCCCAGGAGCTCCTGCGGTGCGTCGACGTCGTCACGCCGAACCGCAGCGAGCTCGCCGTGCTCACCGGCCGGGATGATCTCCGGCCGGAAGACGTGGATGCGGCGGTCGCAGAGCTCGCCGCATCCCTCGGGGCCGCTGTCGTCACGACGCTCGGCCCCGAGGGGGCTGTGTACGCGGCAGCGCCTGGCGGCCGCGTACAGGCAGGGCGTGCCGGCGCGTGCCGTGCGCCCGGCTACGCCGTAAGCGCCGTCGACACGACCGGCGCTGGCGATTGCTTCAACGGCGCGCTGGCAGTAGCCCTCGCGCGCGGAGAGACGCTGGACGCGGCGGTAAGCTTCGCCATGGGCGCAGCCGCGTTGTCCGTGACGAAGCTCGGCGCCCAGTCCGGGATGCCGTCCGCACGTGAAGTGCAGGCTTTCCTTGCCGAGCAGAAGGCAAAGACCCAATAATCTGTTCATGCTTTAGCTGAATCAGAGGAGCCATAACGTGGTATATGTTTTCATAGAAGCATCCCTGAAATGACCAAAGAGGCTCTTACTCCCCAGCATGGGAGAGTAAGAGCCTCTTCTCTGTAAGACCATCAATAAACCCAGCAACCCTGTATATGAATACGGGGTGACTACGTTGTGCGTCTAACATCAGCGCGGTTTAGAGCATGCGTAAAGAGCAGGAGGTGATTGAAGCCACCACGCTATACATGCATGCTCTACCCTAACTGACCGACTTAAACGTCCTGGATTACTTCTTCTCCGCCAGCCACATCGCAACATTCGCGATTTCCTCATCCTTCAACTTGTCTTTGAACGAAGGCATACCGCCGCTTTTACCTTTGACAATCGTGGTATAAATCTTCTCCACATCGTCCTGGCTGCCAATCTTCTGCAGACTAGGGCCCATACCCCCTTGAAGCTGATCACCGTGGCAGGTAATACAGTTTGCTTTGACGAGTGCCTCAGCCTGTCCTGCATCCATTGTAACTTGTGGCATTGTCGGTTTCGCTTCTTCTGCAACTTCCTCTTTCCCTGGAAGCGTAAACATTAGTACAATAGCTAAAGCGCACGCTGCAAAAAATACCCCGCTCATGATCCATTTGTGCATCCCTTATGTCCCCTCCAGAATGAAAGATCATCTAACTTGAAACTATCCATATCATTATAACGGAACCTGTAGTGACATCATAGCATTTTGTGGTAATTTTTTGAACTAATCACATAACCGGGCACTTTTTAGGGTGATTTCAAGCCCTATTTATTTGCGTGGACCTTCATAGACCATACAGTAAAAAGGTTTTAAACCGCTCGGTGTCTGTCGTTCGTATGTATCCTTCGTAACAAATCCGGCTTTGAGATAGACGCGAATGGCCCGGTCATTCCAGGTCAGAACTTCCAGATCAACTTCGTTTGCAGGGTTCCGGCGAATGGCTTCCTGCACAATGGCCGAGACAAAAGCCGTCCCTTGCCCATGACCACATAGATCGGGGTGCATGCCAAGCCCAATGCGGGTGACACCTTCAAGTGGGAAGTATTGAGCAAAACCGCAAATCTGCTGATCCTCTCCTAGCACCACCGCATATTGTTCTTTGCGTAGCTCGGGATCGCCGAATTCTACTTCAAGTGCTTTCATCTGCTCCCAGGGCAGCCAGCTATAAATATTATAAGGCGGGTCATACTGCCAATCGCAGATGAGCTCCGCATGTTCTTCTTGCATGGGCACAACGTGAAACGTCACAGGGGCTTCATCCATACAACTGCACGCTCCTCTCATTGTGAACAAGCGATAATGATTTTAATTTGTCCATATACATATGTCATTCCATATCTATGCTTGTTTTCACTCTACAAAAGAGGCGTTCATTTGGCAAGTCCTCGTTTTAGAAAAAAGTGAAACAAAAGTTCCGGTAATTTCGTTTATATTATAGTGGAATGGGTAAAAACATTATAAGAGCACGGACGAAGCAACGAAAATAGCTCTAAAAAAGTTAAAGTTGGGTTTGATAGCTATCCCGAATGCGTTAAAGGAAACGAAGCACAAAAAAACCGCCGGATACATTCCTGCGGAGAATGTACCAGACGGTTCTATTATGCTTCGTTACAGTAATGTTATTGTTCCAGCATGACGTTGCTCAGCTTGTCCCTAGTCGATGGCCAATGTCTCATATGCGTCCGTGCTCATAATGCGTTTAGCGCCAACATAGCGGTTAGCCCAGTAGCTTTCGCTTAATGCGCTGATTGTCACTCCTTTGGAAGAAGAGGAGTGTGCAAACTTTCCATCCCCTACAAAGATTCCTACGTGCGAGACCCCTTTACCCGTTGTATTAAAGAATACCAGGTCACCTGGTCTCATTTCCATACGGGAAACCGAATCGCCCATGTCGAATTGTGAACTCGATTGGCGAGCCAGATCAATACCCAGCTTGTCGAATACATAACTCGTGAACCCAGAGCAGTCAAAGCCGCTAAGCGTTGTTCCTCCGCTTTTGTATGTAGTCCCCATTGCTGAATCAATGACTTGGTCCATTTTCGAATCTGCGAATGCGCTGCCTGCTCCAAGCGATAATGCGAATGTGAGGCTGAGTACCGCTGCGGTTAATTTCTTCTTAAACAAGAGATATACCCCTTCCAATGCCTGCGAGGTTAGCTTAAGGATTCGGTTGAAGGTCCCCTATGATCCCTCTGTTGCAAGATCAATTCACCCATAACTGGTTCCCCCGCTTCCCAGGTGCTAGGAATTTGGCTATGCTAGTTATGCACCTGCTAAATCAAGAAATGACGATTAAATTTTAAGTAGTTACAAATATGAAGGTAAAGATTACAAAGTTGTTACTAAAAACTCACTGCGATTATTGTAACAGAGGTATATCACTTTGGCAACGTTTAGCAACAAAATTAGCAAAAAAAACCTCGACCTTTGACGGGGAAAGGTCGAGGTTTGCTTGCTTAACGGCATTTGATGAACACAACTTTACATAGAGATGGTAACTTTTTTAACCGTTCAATTTAGTCCTTGACCGAGTTGGACTGCCATAACCGGAAATGGGCGCATATTTTCCACAGGCTCAGCAAGCACCGGGCAAGAGGATACGTCTGTTGTAGTATAAGACCAGTTAAGCCCGTTAGTAACCATGAAGCTGAAGTAAAGGCACCAAAGACCAGCAGATGAAGGCCGCCCAGCATTATAGCAATGCTGATTAGAGTGATGACCTGACGTAGTGCAATCCATAGAGCTTGAAACGTCCCACGCGCTCCACCTTCCCCATCAGGAGCTGAGATGCCAAACTGCATGTAGAGAATGACATGATGGATAACCCACCCGTATATAATCCAGCCAGCCACGTAGGGAATACCAGGCAAGAGCAGATGGAGAGAATGAAAACCTTCCATAAGGATGGAATAAAGTTTTGGTGCGAGCCAATAAGCCGGCAGCAGCAGCAATAGGGTGCGAATGGTGTGGAGCAGCAGCATTGGTTTCCACAAATTTTTGATGCCGCGAATGAATGGAATGCGCTCTTCCGAATGATTATAATGCTGGAGCGAGTAGAGCAGCCCTGCCTGAATGAGCGGGCTAATCAACATCCGTAGCAGCAGCATAGCCCCTAAAATCCATAAATAGCGATGGACCTCCGGGTTCGTTGATAGGCCGAGCTGGCTCTCCATTTTGAATAAAATCGTACTGAGTTCCCCTGCATCAGGGTCAGGATAACGCAGGAGCAGCGGAACCACAGCTGACTGTACCAATCGATAAAGAAAGTATCCCCATACTAACTGATAGAGAAATAAGAGTGCTGCAATGAACATATGCTGACGGACGAGAAACCAGCCTTCACGTATTTTCACTTTCACTGTATCCACCTCACCATGACAGACTTCCGAATATGGCTTCTATTAGTTTGGTTGCGCTCATGCTCCAGCGGGATTTGGTTGGCTCATCCAGTCCGGCTTTCAGAAAATTGTTCATATGATGGTTCTCCAGCACAATCGTGTACAGCGGATCAGTCATAGCCCAAGAAACAGGGGAAGTATAGGTGAATTTGTAGGTAATGCGCTCCTCGCTGCCATCCCATTCTTTCGTCATGGTTTTCCCATCTTCGAACATAATTCGAACAGGCACCTTCTTATATTCACTACCTTTTTTCTGGACTGTAATGGATGACTCGTACAACGTTTGACCGTCTTTCAGGATAGGATTGATTGCGATCTTCTCCACTGCAAAGTCAGCCATACCATCTCCGTATACATATTGATTAAAATAATTGGTCCAGGATGTACGGGTCACTTGCTCCACGACCTTTTGAAAATCAGACGAAGTAGGGTGCTTGAAGCGGTATTTATTCACATAGGTCGAGAGGATGCGTTCCATCGTTTTGGCACCAACCTGTTGTTCTATTCCGAGTAAAACAAGCTTGCCTCGTGTGTATACGTTCGCTGCATATTGATTCTGGGAATCAAACTTCCAGGAGTCCTGTGTCAGTGAAGCTGGAGAAGTAATGAGACTTGATTGTACAGGCAGATTCGGGATAAGTCCGTATTCCTGTTCCATCACTTTGTCTTCTGCATAGGAGGTGAATCCTTCGTCCAGCCAAGCCTCTTCAAATTCATTACTCGCGACCATGCCGTAAAAATACTGATGCCCAATCTCGTGTACAACCGTGCGTTCCAGATCGTAACCAGGTGTAGAATCATCCGCACCGAAGGCAGTGACCAAGGTAGGGTATTCCATTCCTCCTGCGCCGTTCCCCGATTTTGGCGGGACAACAATGGACAGTGTGGAATACGGATAAGGGCCAAACCACTTGCTATAATTGGATAGCGCCGCTTTGGCGGCGTAGAAATAACGTTCCTTCAGGTCCTCATGAGCAGGGTCGAGATACAGCTTGATTCGAACGCCTGGCACATTGGGAGCAGAGAAGGGTTCTTCCGCATAAACAAAATCAGGAGAGGCTGACCAGGCAAAATCATGCACATCATCGGCATAGAACTGATATACTTTTTCGCCGTTCTTCACAACAGCTTGCTGGGTTGGGAATCCAGTAGCAGCTACTTTGTATGTTTCCGGTACCCGAATACGCACACTATAGATACCGAAATCAGCGTAAAACTCTGAATTGCCGTGATACTGATGCAGATTCCAGCCTTCGGCTGTTCGACCTCTTGTGCCTACTGGCTCATATACGCTAAGTTTAGGGAACCACTGACCTGCCATAACGAAATGATCTGCTGTTCCCATGCGGGCAAAAATTTTCGGTAGCTTGACCTCAAATCGGGTGTGAAGCGTTATGCTTTCACCGCCTTTAACGGGTTTGGGCAGCCTTACCTTAATGAGGGTAGTATCTTTCATATTTCCGTCATCCGGTTGCACATATTGCATCCGATGCAATAGAGAAAGCCCGTCCTCTGTTTTTATTTCTGTAATCTGCATGGAACCATAACCGTTCGTGGGCATGACATCACCGCGAAGCTTTCCCCCGGATTCTTTCATAAAAGTAGTGTCAGCAGAAGAGAAGGCATTGGGATACATGTGAAAATAAAGCTCGCTGACGGTTTTCTTACCTGGATGTGTCCAGGTTATCGTCTGTGTCCCTTGCAGTACATCGCCGTCTACCAGCTTCACATCCATGTGATATTCCACTACGCGGTTGCTGAACACTTCAGCGGTAGGTGTCTGTATACTTTCCGGAGATGTTTGAGTTTTGACGGGTGCCGTAGGCTTGCCCGATTCCGGGGCGAGCGCAGGCAAGTCAGAATGAATGGAGCGTGTGGAACCCAGACCAAGCCATATCCCCCCGGCAACTACACACAGGGCTATAATTGCGGTGAGCCAGCTCTTGGCGCGTCGTGGAATCATCGTTAAATACCTCCCGTTGACAAGCATCTACAGCATGTATATGTTTGCAATGGGGCGATTATTAGTTAAAATATTTGTATCAACCCTTGGAGGCTATAAAACATGGACCAAAACGAGCAAAACGGCAAAAAACAGATTGCCTTGAATATCGTTAGTGCAAAGAGCAAACACAAAGGCTTCGGTGCAGGTTCCATAGATCTGAACAACCTGTCTCCGGTTATTATTGATAACGGAGAAGCCAAGATCGATATTGGTGCGATGCATGCAAAGAGCAAAGTGGAGCGCAACATCAAGTTCTCGACCAACCGTGAGGACGTACCCAATGGACGCCAGGTATGGCTGGTATGGGTAGCTGTGGACCGTAACGAGCAGGGGCAGTTCTATGGTGGAGCAACTGCGTGTGAGATGTGGATTGATACAGAAGCGCGTCGTGGGTGGAAACTGCTGGCCGATCATGTGAATCGCATGGATTATGCCATGAAACGCCGGTTCATGCTGGATGATCTTGGACCTGAGGATCGTGCGGCACTCAAGACATTGCTGATTACGCATAACGAAGAATGGTGGAATGCTTCTCCAGATGAATTGAAAGAAGCGCTCGCCTAATCAATGTTCAAAGTTGTTTAAAGAGAAGAAGCAAAAGCCCCGTGGCCGAGATAATCGGTTCGGGGCTTTTGCTCCAATGCTAATATTAAATTTTACGGACGCTGACGCAATTACGTCATTACGCATTTACGTCACTTTGGTCATTCTACCCACCAGCGTTTGAAATCCTTCCACCATGAATGCTTCTCTTCCTGTATTCCCTGCTGGTTTTGCACTTCGCGACTGTCTTTATCATTCTCTGGACCCGAGTCGCCCGAAGCGCTTCGACAGACCTCGGTCGGTTCCGTGCCATCAATAAAAACTTCCAGCCGTTTCTCGGCGCAGCCATTGCCAGCGAGTTTACCGGATTCGGGATCGATATATACACTGACGACATTATCCGGTACGGTAAAAATCTTCGGTGGAACACTGGCGAGGGCCTGTTCCGTAAACTGGGCAAACATTGGTGCCGCACGACGCCCGTCGGATGTGGAAATGGCTTTGCCTTGATCGTAACCGACCCAGACAGCAGTTGAGAGCTCTGGGGTGAAGCCGACTAGCCAAGCATCCGTATTGGTTGTCCCCGTTTTGCCGGCGACAGGCCGTTTAATCGTTGCAGATACCCGATTACCCGTACCTCCATTTTCGAACACACTTTCCATCAAACGGGTTAATACATATGCGGCAGCCGGTTCAACGACTTTCTCGGCCTTGGTCTGAGGCGCTTCATATATTACTCGCCCCGCGGCATCCGTCACTTGCAGAATGGCTACGGGAGGTGTTCGCTGTCCACCTGCGGCAATCGCGGAGAATGCTGAAGCCATCTCCAGTGGACTAACTGGTGAGGTGCCAAGTGCAAGGGAAGGCACCGGACTCATATTGCTCGTAATCCCTAGGTTTTTGGCCATTTTCACCACTTGTTCAGGTCCGATCTGCATAATCGTATTTACCGCGTAGATGTTGTCCGAAGCGGCGATCGCCTGTCTCAGATCAATCTCACCTAAATACTTATCCCCGAAGTTGCCGGGTTTATAGGTCTTGCGATCATTGTCATAATGAAACAGCGTTGGCTCGCTTTTAAACATGGACGCACTGGTGAGCTGTTTCGATTCCAGGGCAGCCAGATACATAATTGGTTTAAAAGCAGATCCCGGCTGGCGTGTAGTCGCCAGTACATGGTTAATCTGATTGGTGCGGTAATTTTTGCCGCCTACCATCGCTTTGATATATCCGGTACGGGGATCGATTGATACCAGAGCGGTTTCGAGCTCGCTTTTGGCGTCCATACCCTTGGCTACGGCGTCTTCCGCCGCTTTTTGTACACGCAGATCAAGCGTGGTGTATATATTCAATCCTCCATGATCCAGCATCGCTTCACTGATCCCCAGCTCCTTGATGGCCAGATTCCGGATATAATCGCGGAAATAAGGTGCACTTTCTACGGTTTTGCGTTCACTTTCCGGCTTGAACGAGAGCATTTCCTCATAGGCCTTGTCTGCTTCCGCTTGTGTAATTTTGCCGATGTCAGCCATGGCATTCAATACAACCTTCTGCCGGTCTTTGGCGTTCTTCATATGATTGTATGGAGAATAGTAGGTCGGCCCTTTTGGGATCCCTGCAAGCATGGCACTTTCGGCGAGCGTCAACTGTTTGGCCGATTTTCCAAAATACATCCGTGAGGCTGCTTCGATCCCGTAGGCGCCATGACCGTAATAAATTTCATTCAGATACATCTGCAGAATTTCATCCTTGCTGTATTTCATCTCCAATTGTGCTGTGTACATCGCTTCCTTGGCTTTGCGGGTCCATGTCTTTTCATGGGACAAATACAAGTTGCGCGCGAGCTGTTGCGTGAGTGTACTTGCGCCTTGAGACATCTGCATATGTTCCAGGTTGACGAGTACAGCCCGTCCCATTCCTCGGATGTCGAATCCGAGATGATCATAGAACTTGCGGTCCTCTACAGCAAGTGTAGCGTTAACCAAATCAGGTGAGATATCTCCCAACTGTACCGGTACCGAGTCTTTGCCGCCTGCCGAGAAAGTGGCAATGACTTCGCCCTGGCTGTCCAGCAGCCTGGAATTGCGATCCGAGTCGGCCAGTGGCAGGCTGGTGGCGTATAGATAGACCAATGCTGCTGCCATGGCGATTAGGCCTAGAATAGCGAGCAGAGAAAGGCTTTTGATGACTTTCCATATGCGGAACCCGCGTTTGCGGGTCTTTTGGCTTGATTGGGTCATGGAACGGGCTCCTTTCTTTTCTTTCCAGTATGGGAATTCAATGACACGGATATTCAATCCACCTGTTTAACGGTTTAAAATATAGCTTTTTTGCAGAAAAAAACCGTTTTGCAGTATAAACGTCAATCGCGTATAATGCAAAAGGGTAATGAAAAGGTATAGATTGGCACAACATACAGTAGGCAAGGAAGGTCGAACAAGTACCCATTGTCAGTGCTTGGATTCTTTGATTAGTCAGACGCTATGTACGCTCTGGGTCAATTTAATCTATATAAACTTTACGGAAAGAAGGTAGAGATTATGGAATTGTGGTTTACGGAGAAACAGACCCCCGCATTCGGAATCACCGCGAAGATTAAACAGACCTATGTAAGCGAAAAGACGGATTTTCAAGATCTGGCTATGGTAGAGACCGAAGAATTCGGCAATATGTTGCTGCTTGACGGCATGGTAATGACGACAGTGAAAGACGAGTTCGTTTATCACGAAATGGCGGCTCACCCTGCGCTGAATACACATCCGAATCCGAAAAAGGTGCTGGTTGTTGGTGGCGGTGACGGCGGTGTTATCCGTGAAGTTATCAAGCACGCTGCTGTAGAAAAAGCAGTTCTCGTCGAAATCGACGGGAAAGTGATTGAATATTCCAAAAAGTATCTGCCTGAAATCGCCGGTAAGTTGGACGAGCCTAACGTTGAAGTGCTGGTGAACGACGGCTACATGCATATTATAGAGCATAAAAACGAATACGATGTAATCATCGTTGACTCCACAGAGCCTGTAGGCCCGGCTGCTCCGTTGTTTGAGCGCGGTTTCTATCAGGGTATCTATGAAGCTCTGAAAGAAGACGGGATCTTCGTTGCACAAACGGACAACCCGTGGTTCAAAGCGGATCTGATCCAAAAGGTAAACAAAGACGTTAAAGAAATCTTCCCGATCGTACATGTGTACGGTTGTAATATCCCTACGTACCCAAGTGGTCTGTGGACTTTTACAATGGGTAGCAAAAAACATAATCCGCTTGAGGTGGACGAGACGCAGATTCCAGAGATGGATACGAAATATTACTCTCCACGTCTGCACAAAGCGGCGTTTGTTCTTCCTAAATTCGTGGAAGACCTTACGAAATAAGGAGGAATATTGAGATGAAATTGGATCAAGCTTATTCAGGTAACGTGTTTATTTGCAGTTCAGAGGATTATGAGAACTCCAAAGCGGTCATTTATGGTATGCCGATGGATTACACCGTCAGCTTCCGTCCAGGGTCCCGTTTTGGTCCTTCCCATATCCGCCAGGCTTCGGTTGGACTTGAAGAGTACAGCCCTTACCTGGATAAAAGCATTGTGGATATGACTTACTTTGACGCTGGGGATCTGCTTTTGCCTTTCGGTAACGCAGGACGCAGTCTCGAAGTCATCGGAGAATATATCGGTGGCCTGCTGGCTGACGACAAATTCCCGATTGGTCTCGGCGGGGAACACCTCGTCACTTGGCCTGTCATTCAGCAAATGTACAAAAAATATCCCGACCTTATCCTGATTCATATTGATGCACATGCCGACCTTCGTGAAAACTATGAAGGCGAGCCATTGTCTCACTCAACGCCAGTGCGTAAAGCAGCTGAACTGATGGGTGGCAAAAATATTTATCAGTTCGGAATTCGTTCCGGTTCCCGTGAAGAGTTCCAATTCGGACGGGAGAACATCAACTTCTATCCGTTTGAAGTGGCAGCTCCGATGAAGGAAGCTCTTCCGAAAATGGGTAACCGTCCGGTGTATGTTACAATCGATATCGATGTGCTTGATCCGTCTGCAGCTCCGGGTACAGGAACAGCAGAAGCGGGTGGTATTACGTCCAAGGAACTGCTTGAAGCCATTCACATGATTGCAGGATCAGATGTAAATGTGGTCGGTTGTGACCTGGTGGAAGTGGCGCCGATTTACGATCCAACGGAACAGACACAAATTGTGGCTGCGAAGATGATCCGTGAAATGCTGCTTGGATTCGTGAAGTAATATTAATTGATATATTACATTCGTGAAGTATATATGGTGATTGGGTTCGACCATATACTAAAAAGAGTCTTCACCGCTACCAACGGTAAAGACTCTTAGGACCCCGAAAGGCTGTGGACTGCCACGGCGTGCAAGAATTAAATATTGCTATTCAAGCGAAACCCACCGTCAGGCTGTCAACCTTATGAGGTGGGTTTTCGCTTGCAATTCAAAGTCCATAACATTGATTATTGCACGTACGTTCCCGTCTCTCTACCATTTGTTGTATATATAATTCCGCCCATGAGTTAAGCGAAAACACGCATTTGGGATGACCCTATCTTAATATTTATGTATAATATGGAAATAGAGGAAAGGGGTTTTTGTGATTATGCATGCAATCTGGGCTCAATTGAGTATGTATCCCAAATGGTTCATAGCGGTACTTATGATATTTACCATCAATCTTATACTAACAATGACTTTGTTCATCAATTTATCGTTAATAATGGCTAATCTCGCCATGTTATATGCTGCCTTTAGCATCAAGACACTTAAATACAATAAATTGCATTTTGTCCTGTGCCTTATTTTAAGTATCACTTTTGTGACTATTGCTTTTAAGACATATCCCATTTAAATCAGCTCTTAGTAGAGATTAATGATGAACCACTCATGCCCATGAGATAAAAAAATGTGGCATGAGTGGTTTTTTTATTGCAATAATGTCACGCGCGATAAACAAATTGTTACGTTAAATCCTGAAAAATAGGGTAAAAACATAGAAGGAGGTGTCACAATGACAACAAAGAGCAGAATGACATGGAAACGGATTGGCGCACTCGCACTATCGGTAACGCTGGCTTGGGGACTGGGTCCGGTACATACACTACCCGGCGCTAACGCTGCATCCTCCCCAACGTGTGGAAGTGGAGATCATGGATTAACGGCCACGTTGAAAAAGGGCAGTGGTGTGGAAGACCAACGACTGCAATTTACGGATATCGACTTTCTAAACAATACAACCGGACGGGTTGCTGGTGAGGGATTCCTCATTGGCACATCGAATTCAGGCTGCACTTGGCAGTCCATATATATAGGGCAATGGCAGTTCACACAACTTGATTTCCCGAATAATGTGAATGGATTTGCTTTGGCACAGGTGAAGGATTCTCCAACGACGTATCTCATCCGCTCAACGGATGGCGGTGCGCATTGGACACGGATGGATACTAAGGGCATACCATTTAAACGAATCGATTTTCGCAATAAAAGCGAAGGCTTTGGATACACCTATAATGGGGCTTATTTGACGAAGGATGGCGGTGTAACATGGAGCCGGATCTCTACACCAGCCAATACACGCGGGACTGTGTTCACGACACAGAAGCAAGGTTATGCCATTGTAGTGGCTCCTGGTTCGGGTTACCGTATCATGCAGACAAGTAACGGCGGCAAGAACTGGACGCAGTCGCTGAAGGTGGCATCAACAACCTGGAGCGGTGGAGACTTATACGCAAACGGTAACCAGGTATGGGCCCTTTTGTATGGCGACGCAGGAATGTCTCAGCAGTCGTATTCTCTCTACGCGAGTGGGAATGAGGGCAAGAATTGGAGACAGGTCTTCGCTCAATCCACAGCAGGTGGTGGCCCGGCTCCAGGTGCAAGCAGCACAGGGAATGGAAAAGGTCCCGCAGACCCAGGGGGTCACCCAGGGAACATGGCGTTGATCGGTAATCAGACGGCCTATCTTTCCGCAGGATCACCTGCAGCAGGCAAAGTGGGGATTGGACGTTCCTATGATGCAGGTTCCACGTGGAAAAATATCGACCTGAAAGATCCAGGTTATAGCTCCCGCATTTCGTTTCCTTCTGCTAAAACAGGCTGGCTCGTCGTAACAAGCGACAATTCTCCTGCGATTTATGAGACGACAGATGGTGGAACAACATGGAAGCAAAAAATGTTATTGCCCGCTGAAAGCGAGTAAATGGCGTCATGCCATGGAATAATTTTAAGGCGATTTCAATCTAAAATGGTATAAATCTTAACTTATTTGGCCTGATGAGGCCAACACAAACAAACAAGTCTTTTCCGGACAAATGAAGCCGGAAAGGGCTTGTTTTTGCTTAAATAAAAACGGTTGAATCCTGTTCGGAAACACGTTATTGTAAGCGATAACAATACTTTTTGGGAGGTTGAAATTATGGTTGATGTTATTTTAAAGGCTGATTCTGAACAAGGATTAATAAATCGCAATATATACGGTCATTTCTCAGAGCATCTGGGACGCTGTATCTATGAAGGCATCTGGGTGGGGGAGGACTCCCCTATTCCTAACACAGAAGGTATCCGAAATGATGTGCTTACTGCACTGCAAAAACTCCATATTCCCGTACTTCGCTGGCCTGGCGGTTGTTTTGCCGACGAATACCACTGGAAAGATGGCGTAGGTCCAAAAAGTGAGCGTGCCCGGATGATTAACACTCACTGGGGCGGGGTAGAAGAGAACAATCATTTTGGCACGCATGAATTCTTGAGACTATGTGAGTTGCTTGATACGCAGCCATATATCAGCGGCAACCTGGGCAGCGGTACAGTGCAGGAGATGCAGGAATGGGTGGAGTACATCACGTTTGATGGGGAATCACCGATGGCGAACTGGCGGAAGAGCAACGGCCGTGAAGAGCCGTGGAAGCTGAAATACTTTGGTGTGGGGAACGAGAACTGGGGTTGCGGCGGTAATATGCGTCCGGAATACTACGCAGATGAATACCGTCGTTATGCAACATATGTACGCAATTATTCTGGAAATGAAATTTATAAAATCGCCTGCGGCCCCAATGACAACAACTATCACTGGATGGAGGTGTTAATGCGGGAGGCCGGTCGTTTTATGGATGGAATCAGCCTGCATTATTACACCATTCCAACAGGTGAGTGGGCAGATAAAGGTCAGGCTACAGGTTTCGGAGAAGCCGAATGGTTCACCACATTGAAAAAGACGCTATATATGGAAGAGTTACTTGTGAAGCACTCCGAGATTATGGACAAATATGACCCTGAGGGCAGAGTCGGTATTATCGTGGATGAGTGGGGAACGTGGTATAACGTTGAGCCAGGTACAAATCCAGGGTTCCTGTATCAACAAAATACGATGCGTGATGCTGTACTTGCAGGGATCAATCTGAATATTTTTAACCAACATAATAAAAGAGTGCATATGGCGAATCTTGCGCAGATCGTCAATGTTCTCCAGGCGTTGGTTTTGACAGAAGGCGAGAAGATGCTGCTTACACCTACATATCATGTGTTTGATATGTATCAGGTACACATGGACGCGCAGCGGTTGGAACTGAATTACAAGAGCCCTGGATACACTTTCGGGGAAGAGACCATCCCTCAACTGAGTTTGTCAGCTTCTCGCAACAATGATGGCGTTATCCATGTGACAGCGTGTAACCTTAGTCATACGGATGAGCTTGAAGTGGTTTGTCAGATTGAATCAACGGACGCCTCTGCTGTATCGGGACGAATTCTGTATCACGCAGATTATAGTGCATTCAACACATTTGAACAGCCGGATCAGGTTCAACCTGCGGAATGGAAGGGAATTACACTCGAAAATAACAAACTGCGTTTTGTACTGCCTCCGGCCTCTGTTGGTGTGGTCGCTATAAAGGGATGATCAGATGGATTTATCCGTGCAGAGTAGAAGTGCTGGGAAACGGGAACCATGCAAGGGATGTAACGATCAATATGATGTGAAGATCAGTGCAGACAAGATGGCCCGGCTCGTGGAGCTGGCCTCACGCTCACGTCCGGTCGTCCAGGATGCTGAATATAAGCTGCGTTTATCCATCTGCTCTGATTGTCCAGGGTTACAATATGGTACGACCTGCCGCTATTGTGGCTGTCTCGTACAGGTGCGCGCCAAGCTGGTAGAGTCGACCTGTCCGTTTCCATATGAGCCGCGATGGACCTGATCCAGAACGTATTTCTTTATTAATGAAGCAAGGCAGAGCTGCACTTTACAGGTGTGGCTCTGCTTTTTTTGGTGCTGATGGGCAAAAACTCTGAATTTGGATTTGAATTGAGCGGGTGAACTGGATATAGTTATACAGTAGAGTGTAGGATAGCGAGCTATCCGGGAATATGAGCGCGTATAGCGGCACAACAAATAGGAAGGGCTGTTCTCACCGGCCGTGCCTGATTTTGCGTCGCCTCGAATATAATGGAGGTTAACATTCATGTCGAACATGCGACCGGTTCAGATCCGGCTGCACAGCCGTTATGAAGGTGAAGATGTACTGCAGGAAATGCAGGGTGAAGCCGTATTGAAGGGATCTGTGCTCTATGTCCGTTATGAAGAGCCACAGGCTGGCCCCGAGGGCGGTATTACCCGAACAACATTGAAGCTGGGCGGACAATCCATCAAGATTATACGTCACGGCGAGGTGGAATCGGAGCAAACGTTTGAATTAAACCGCAAGCTCCCTGGATTTTACCGCTCACCGTATATGTCGTTTGCCTTGTCCACGCATACACAGGAGCTGGAACTTTCCATTCAGGGATTGAGCGCACGCGCAGCGTGGAGCTACGACTTTTACCGCTTTGACGAAGAATCCGGACATTTCGCGATTAGTTTGCATATACAGGAGGAACCAATTTCATGACACGTAATCCATTAGATACCATTAACGAACGGGTAAGTACAGCCATCAGCAATGCCATTGTGACTGCTGGTATTGTTGCGCAGGAGGACCTGCCGACCATCGCCCTTGAAGTACCACGCGAGAAAACACACGGCGATTTGGCGACCAATGCGGCTATGCAATTGACCAAGATTGCCAAACGTAATCCACGCCAGATCGCAGAAGAGATTATTGCTAATCTCAACTTGACTGAAGCTGGAATCGAGAAAGCGGAGATTGCCGGACCGGGATTCATTAACTTTAAGTTGGACAAGAGTTATCTCTACCCTATCCTGGGTCTTGTACATGAGCAGGGTGAGAATTATGGAAGAATCAATGTTGGGGAAGGGCGCAAGGTTGAGATGGAGTTTGTCAGTGCCAACCCAACAGGCAGTCTGCATCTGGGTCATGCGCGTGGAGCGGCTGTGGGTGATGCGCTTTGCAACATCCTCGACTATGCCGGATATGATGTAACACGTGAATACTACATTAATGACGCGGGTAACCAGGTGTTTAATCTGTCTCGCTCCATTGAAGCTCGATATTTGCAGGAACTGGGCCAAGACGCAGAGATGCCGGAAGACGGTTATCACGGTGAGGATATCAAAGGATTCGCCAAGGAACTAGTGGCTGAGAAAGGCGATTCTTTGCTGTCCATGCATCCAGGTGACCGTGCAGCTTATTTCCGCGACTTCGGTTTGGAGAAAGAACTGGACAAGATCAAACGTGACTTGAATCGCTTCCGTGTCAATTTCGACATCTGGTTCAGCGAAACTTCACTGTATGATAACGGAGAAGTGTTGCGTGTACTTGACGAATTGCGAGATCGTAATGAAATCTATGAGCAAGACGGAGCAACTTGGTTGAAAACCATGCAGTATGGTGACGATAAAGAGCGTGTTTTGATCAAAAATGATGGCACGTACACGTACCTTACGCCAGACATTGCTTATCACCGAGATAAATATGCTCGTGGATACGACACGATGATTAACATCTGGGGAGCGGACCACCACGGTTATATTCCACGGATGAAGGCGGCCATGCAAGCACTGGGCAACGATCCGGAAAAATTGGTCGTCCTAATTGCGCAGATGGTGAGCTTGTTCCAGAACGGCGAGAAAGTGAAGATGTCCAAGCGTACAGGCAAGGCGGTAACGATGGAAGATCTGATGGATGAAGTAGGCATTGATGCCATTCGTTACTTCTTTACCATGCGCAGCATGGACTCTCATCTGGACTTCGACATGGACCTTGCGATTTCGACGTCCAATGAAAATCCTGTTTTCTATGTACAATACGCTCACGCTCGGGTATGCAGCGTATACCGTCAGGCAGAAGAACAAGGCATTGAACTGTTGCCATTGGCACAGATCGACCTCTCGAAGCTGACAACGGAGCATGAATATGACCTTCTTCGCAAAATGGGTGAACTGCCTGAAGAAATCGCGACTGCTGCTACGGGATATGCGCCACATCGTATTGTTCGTTATGTATATGAATTGGCATCCCTCTTCCACAGCTACTATCGTGCAGAGCGCGTCATTACAGAAGACGCGGGACAAACCCAGGCGCGTCTGGCGCTGATCGGTGCTGTACGCACCGTCATCGCAACAGCGCTTCGTCTGGTTGGCGTATCCGCACCGGACAAAATGTAATTCAAGCCCTGGCGGTGCTCAGCCGCCCTGGCTTTGTTAAAAGTCTCTATGCACCACGCCTGCAATGCAGCGTGGACATGGAGACTTTTTGCTGTGCCTGCGGGCAAGTTCACACCTAGCCCCGAGGCACTCAAGGTCAGCGCCGCATGTCGCCGTGAGCAACCGCCGTGAAACCTCATACCGTGCGGCATTGCTTGCGCTTTTTCGATGCTTCGCGGTACGGCTCCTATGCGGCCAGGCAACGCTCTTTACCCTCCGCCCTCCTGCATTAGCTTGAGGGCGTCAATCTCGCCACCGCGGATTTTGTTCCTCGAGGTGGTACTCTTGCGTACGCGCAGCGGAACGGTCGCGCGCTTCACGAGCGTTTTAATCTCGGCTGGCGACAGGCCGGGATGCTTCGCAAGCAAGAGCGCTATGGCGCCACTGACATGCGATGTCGCCATAGAGGTGCCGCTCATCTCATGGTGTTTGCCTTGTACCCAGGAGGAGACAATTTTGTCCCCAGGGGCATATACATCGACGTATGCACCTCGGTTACTAAACGAGGCAATTCGCCGGTTTTTGTCGGTTGCCCCAACCGATATCGTTTGCGGATAACGTGCCGGATAATCAATGCTGCGGCGTTTGCCGTCATTTCCTGACGAAGCAACAATGACAATCCCGGCTTGATAGGCACGGTTCACGACGTCAAGCAATGATTTGCTACGCGTTTTCATGCCAAAGCTCATATTGATAATATCGACCCGATTGCGCACACACCAGTCGATGCCAAGCACAATGTCTGACACGAAGGCTGAACCATTATGGTCGAATGCCTTCACCGGATAGATCAGGGAGCGAGGAGCTACGCCAATCATACCTGCCGTACTATTGGCTGCGGCAATGGTTCCGGCTATATGGGTGCCATGACCGTTATCATCATAAGGAAGCAGACTGCGGTTTAACAGATTGATTCCGCGGGCCAGCGAATAGCGAAGATCCGGGTGTTGATAATCGGCACCTGTGTCAATCACGCCGATTTTGATCCGATGTCCCGTGGATACGGACCATACTTTGGGAGCATGAATCTGTTTGACACCCCAAGGTATGCCTTGAGCACTGCTCGGTTTACTGTGAAGCGCGGTGGCATGAAGGGAGATGGATACATCTTCTTCTACCGTAATCTCATCGCTGTAGCGAGATAATTCTTCTGGGTTTTGCACCGGGGCGATAATGGAGCGGGCCAGCCGGGAGGAGCGTACCATACCAAGATCTTTAAATTCATTCCTCATCCGCGACAGTTCCACGAGGCAGGCTTCATATTGCTTCGGTTTGGCGAACCGGATCAAGTACCGCCGCCCCTGTTCTGGTTCGGGACGTTGCATTCCTCTAACCAATTGATGTAGAAAACCAGTATAGTCCATAATGGGCAGCCCCCTTCGGGATGAACATGCTGAGGTATTCTATGAATGCGTTGATCCCGCCGCATGGGGAACCTGCCCTTTTTTTACAAAAACACATTCTCTTCGTGTCAAAACGGGCACAGGGACATATGATGGATGGAGGGCTAGAGGGCTCTTGCGGGGACCCTGGTGAGGAGTGATCCTTCAAGGGTATACAGTCAGAAGGCGGAGGGGACTCCGTCTTTTTTATATGATGATGCCTTTTTTGCCCAAAGACGATATGTCCGAGAGTTAGATGTCTCTTATGGTCTGTATATTGATCGTTTGAAGTCGCTTCTTGGAATTATGAGACATCCGTACATAAAAACTTGCTTTTTAACGCTAAATAGGTTTTACTTAGGTTTGTTAATGGATATGTTATACGTAACGTTCCAGTTCGTAGGGATATAAAGTGAATTTTGTGTGAGAGGAAGTGTCTGTCAGTGAGTACCTCGCTCAATTTGAAAATTGATAAAGAAAAGGTCAGAGAGATTCCTTTGGTGGACCTCGCCTTTATGGTGCTGAAAGCGGCCAATACGCCGTATTACTACCGTGATTTGATGAATGAGGTAGCTAAACAGCGCGGAATGACTGATGAAGAAATTAACGAGTTTATCGCCCAGCTATATACCGAGATTAATATCGATGGCCGTTTTGCTTGCGTCGGTACAAGTCTGTGGGGCTTGAAGCGCTGGTATCCGGTAGCTGGATCGGAAGATACGATGACGGGTGCGAAGCGTCCGCGCATCATTAACGATGAAGACGATGATCTGGAAGATGAAGACTTCGGAGAAGAGGAAGACAGCTACAACAGCGACGAAGACTTCGATAATTCTGACGATGATCAGGACGAAGATGATGATGACGATGATGATGACGAAGACGACATCTTTGACGAAGAAGATGGCGATGAAGAAGTTCTGGTTGAAGATGACGATTTGGAAGAGGAAGACCTCGATGAAGACGATGAAGAAGAGTCCGAAGACGAGGGTGAATTTGACGACGATTCCGATAAGTAGCAGTCATTTTTGACGTCGATAGTTTACCTGTTTTCCCCGCATAGTCAGCCTTGACAGCAGACGGGGTAACGGGTAAACTATTGCATGGGCTTATGAATGAGCGACAAAATATTTATGTTTTTTATAAAAAGTGCCCCGTCCTGCGGGAGTACTTTTTTTGTATTTTTAGAGGCAGAATTTTGCAAAATGATTTGAATTCCGCATGCTCCCGGCCAACAATCCGTGGTCTATTTTTGTATATCCAAAATACCAAATGGATCGATGCAATAATATCTATTTAGGGACAGGCCCGGAACGTTGGCTCCCGGAAGGTTTGCACCATTCTACGCTGTAGAACAACGTTGTTTACACACAGTCTTCGCATGAAAGAGCAGTTTGCAGATGCAGGGAATTTCTGCCATTGCTCTTTTTAACGATGATTACCTGGGAAACGGGTTACGATAATACCATATATCGCCTGAATTTCTGTACTTATATTAGGAGGGTAATAATAGTGACAAAGTATATTTTCGTGACGGGCGGAGTTGTGTCCTCCCTGGGCAAAGGGATAACGGCTGCCTCGCTGGGCAGATTGCTGAAAAACAGAGGGTTGAAGGTAACCATTCAAAAATTTGATCCATACATCAATATCGACCCGGGAACAATGAGTCCTTATCAGCATGGTGAGGTTTTTGTAACGGACGATGGCGCGGAAACGGATCTTGACCTTGGCCACTATGAACGTTTTATTGATATCAACCTCTCCAAAAACAGCAACGTCACGACTGGTAAAGTATACTCCTCCGTCATCAGCAAAGAGCGGCGCGGGGAATATCTGGGCGGAACGGTACAAGTCATTCCACACATTACGAACGAGATCAAAGAGCGCGTATTCCGCGCAGGACGTGAAGCGGGTTCGGATGTTGTTATTACGGAGATCGGCGGTACGGTGGGTGACATCGAGAGCTTGCCGTTCCTGGAAGCTATTCGTCAAATCAAGAGTGATGTAGGTCGTGACAACGTCATGTACATCCATGTAACACTTATTCCTTACATCAAGGCTGCCGGCGAAGTGAAAACCAAACCAACGCAGCACAGCGTGAAGGAATTGCGCAGCATCGGAATTCAGCCAAACGTCATTGTATGCCGTACAGAGTATGAGCTGTCCAAAGACATGAAAGCCAAAATCGCTCTCTTCTGTGACATTGATGAAAACGCCGTGGTAGAATGCCGCGATGCAGACACATTGTACCAAGTACCTTTGAACCTGCGTGAAGAAGGTTTGGATGAGATCGTGGTAAACCACCTGAAGCTGACTACTCCTGCACCGGATATGAGCGAGTGGGAAGGGCTGGTTAACCGTATCAACAAGCTGAAGCATACAGTGGAGATTGCCATTGTAGGTAAATATGTAGCTTTGCATGATGCTTATTTGAGTGTTGTTGAATCCTTGTCTCATGCAGGATTTGCATCCAATGCTGATGTGAAGATCCGCTGGATTCACTCCGAAGATATCACCGATGAGAATGTGGGCGATTTGCTGCACGGCGTAGGCGGAATCCTCGTACCAGGCGGATTTGGTGATCGGGGTATTGAAGGTAAAGTATCGGCGATTCGTTATGCCCGTGAGAAACAAATTCCGTTCTTCGGTATTTGCCTGGGTATGCAGGTTTCAGTTATTGAATATGCACGTTCCATCGTTGGTTTGACTGGAGCAAATAGCTCCGAGATCAATCCGGCTACCGAGTTCCCGGTAATCGACCTGTTGCCTGAGCAAAAAGATATCGAAAACCTGGGTGGTACAATGCGTCTGGGTCTGTATCCTTGTAAGCTTCAGGAAGGTTCTCTGGCAATGGCTTGTTATGATGATGAACTGGTCTATGAGAGACACCGTCACCGGTACGAGTTCAACAATGAATACCGTGAAGCGATCGAAAAAGCCGGTCTGGTTATCTCGGGTACGTCTCCGGATGGACGTCTGGTTGAGATCGTGGAGCTTCCGGGACACCCATGGTTCCTGGCAGTACAATTCCACCCGGAATTCACTTCCCGTCCGAACCGTCCACAGCCGTTGTTCCGTGAGTTTGTAAAAGCTTCTCTGGAGAGCGCTGGAAAATAAGTATTGATCATTAAGTTATAAATATTGGGATGTTCTTGGCAACCGATGAGGATGCCAGGAGCATCCTTTTTTATTGTGTGGACATAAGTGAAAATGGTTTTTGGCATTTTGGGATGTAAGCAGGATTTCAATGGGTGAGGTAGAATACTTATCATGACGACTATGGGATTGTTATCCAGATTCAGACGTACATGCTTTCCTAATTCTAGGAGGTTAATCAGTGGAAAATAAAAAAGTGTTGATTGTCGATGACCAAAACGGTATTCGAATCCTGTTAATGGAAGTATTCAGCAGCGAAGGATATAATACGTTCCAAGCGCCTAATGGGAAGATTGCCCTGGAGATAGTAAATAATGACAAGCCTGATCTTGTGCTGCTTGATATGAAGATTCCTGGCATGGATGGCCTGGAAATTCTGAAACATATTAAGGAAATTGATCCGGATATCAAAGTCATCATGATGACGGCTTATGGTGAACTGGACATGATCAAGGAAGCCACGGATCTTGGAGCGCTCATGCATTTTACGAAACCGTTTGATATCGATGAAATGCGAGTGGCAGTCAATATGCAGCTTCGAAATAATACTGCGAATAAGTGCAGCTGAATCCTGTGGATACAGGATTTTTTTGCGTGTGAAGCTGTGAGAGTTTACACGGGGGGCATTCAGGGTATTTCAGTCAGGCGTCCGGGGAATATTGGAAATGGGGACGTCATCATGCTGTGTCTATGAAAACTGTGCTGCAAAGCACAGCATTTTTGCAAATGCTTGTTTAGTATTTGACATGGGATGTGGTATAATAAGCCCGTATGTGATTTCGGCTAAAAACCATAGACACAACCCAACACCCCTAGGAGGATTGAAACCATGCCATTAGTATCTATGACAGACATGTTGAACAAAGCACTCGAAGGAAAATATGCAGTTGGTCAATACAACATTAATAACCTTGAGTGGACTCAAGCGATTCTTGCTGCTGCTGAAGAAGAGAAATCCCCAGTAATCTTGGGCGTATCCGAAGGCGCAGCGCGTCACATGAGCGGTTTCTACACAGTAGTTAAAATGGTAGAAGGACTCATTCACGACATGAAAATCACCGTTCCAGTTGCGATTCACCTGGACCACGGTTCCAGCTTTGATAAGTGTAAAGAAGCGATTGATGCTGGATTTACATCCGTAATGATCGACGGTTCCCACCACTCCATCGATGAAAACATCGAAATGACTAAAAAAGTTGTTGAATATGCACACGCTAAAGGCGTTTCTGTAGAAGCCGAAGTAGGTACTGTTGGTGGACAAGAAGACGACGTGATCGGTGGTATTATGTACGCTGACCTGAACGAGTGTGTACGTATCGTTAAAGAAACAGGTATCGACACTTTGGCTCCGGCTCTTGGTTCCGTACACGGTCCTTACCATGGCGAGCCTAACTTGGGCTTCAAAGAAATGGAAGAAGTTCGCGATGCAGTTAACGTTCCACTGGTACTGCATGGTGGTACAGGTATCCCTAAACATGATATCGACAAAGCCATTTCCCTGGGTACTTCCAAAATCAACGTGAACACTGAGAACCAAATTTCGTTCTCCAAAGTGGTTCGCGAAGTGCTTGCAGCTAAACCAGATGCTTACGATCCGCGTACATTCATCGTACCAGGCCGTGATGCAATCAAAGAAACCGTTAAAGGTAAAATTCGCGAGTTTGGTTCCAACAACAAAGCGTAATTTGTCTTTACCAGTTCCATACTGTGTAAGTGGAAAGAACACCGCCTAGCCGGTGTCTTTCCATTTTCACGCCTTATTTCTACATCGAAAGCCAACAGCACGTATTGCCGTTAACCGGCTGCAAAACACGTAGGGGGACATTAAGCTTTATGGAAAAATTGATGATTAGTGGCGGACGTCCGTTACAGGGAACTGTAACTATAAGCGGCGCCAAGAACAGCGCCATCGCGCTTATTCCTGCAGCATTGCTTGCCGAGTCAGAAGTTGTGCTGGACAACCTGCCGCTTTTGAGTGACGTGGCGGTTTATGCAGAAATTTTGGAGGAACTCGGAGCTCGTGTACATTGGGAAGGCAGTCAGATGAAGATCGATCCTTCCGATATTAAATCCATTCCCATGCCAAATGGTCCCGTGAAGAAGCTCCGTGCTTCGTATTATATGATGGGAGCACTGCTTGGGCGTTTTAAAGAAGCGACGATTGGTTTACCTGGGGGCTGCAACTTTGAGCCTCGTCCGATTGATCAACATATCAAAGGGTTTGAAGCGCTCGGCGCAACCGTAACGAACGAACATGGCTCCATTCATTTGCATGCCAAAGAGCTGCGCGGAGCAAAGATTTATCTTGATGTAAGCAGTGTAGGTGCAACCATTAACATCATGCTGGCGGCTACTCGTGCCAAAGGCTCTACAATTATCGAAAACGCGGCTAAAGAGCCTGAGATTATAGATGTAGCAACACTTTTGAATTCAATGGGTGCCAGTATCAAGGGTGCCGGTACCGAAACGATCCGCATTGAAGGTGTGTCGGAGCTTAAGGGTTGTCGTCATTCCATCATTCCGGACCGTATACAAGCAGGCACGTATATGATCGCTGCGGCTGCAACGCGTGGCGACGTTCTGATTGACAATGTCATTCCCAAACATCTGGAGGCTTTGACGGCAAAGTTGCTGGAAATGGGTGTTGGCATTGAAGAACTCGACGAAAGTATTCGTGTCATTGGCAAACCAAGCTACAATCATGTAGACGTTAAGGCGCTCGTATATCCCGGTTTTCCAACGGATTTGCAGTCCCCGATGACCAGTGTATTGACACAGGCAACGGGTGTGAGTGTCCTGAGCGACTTTGTATATAGCAACCGATTCAAGCACGTTCCTGAATTGGTACGCATGGGTGCCAAAATCCGTGTGGAAGGGCGCTCGGCTATTATTGAAGGCAGTGCATTGAATGCGGCCAAGGTAAAAGCATCCGATCTTCGCGCTGGTGCAGCGCTGGTGATCGCAGGTCTCACCGTCAGTGAAGGTGTGACCGAAGTGACAGGCGTGGAGTTTATCGATCGCGGGTACGATCATCTAGTAACCAATCTGCGTCTGCTAGGTGCAGATGTGTGGCGAGAAACCGATTAATTTTTTATTGTATGACGAGTTTTACGGCATTAAACTGATTATTTTGACAGAACTGCATATCCTTTCAGTAATTGGGCAAACCTGTTTCAATAGAGTTCTCAGTCTCTCCGGGATAAGACGAAATGTTCCAATTTCCTTTACCGGAGGGTCTTTTTTTGAGTCAGACTTCATATGGCTTTAAGAACATCATTTCCTTTTCCCCAAACCCCGGTTTTGTTTGAACTGCGCTCCATAGCCGGTCTGCCCGGATCGAACGCCTCAAGTATTCACGTTCACTCACTAGCGGATCTTGCCGAAAGTTGGCTATCTCGCCCGGAAACTTACACTCAAAGACAAGTATTTGCATTATAACGGTTACATTCCGTACAATGGACAGAAGAGAAATGCAGAACGATGCTGCTCTTATAGCCGGAACATCAAGCGAAACTATCCATTTCACGGACTTATTAATTGAATAGGTGGTTATTATATGGATCTACAAATTTCCGATTTGGAAGAAATGAAACTAACGGACCTCTACAAACTGGCCAAAAAATATCAAATTCCCTACTACGGCACTTTAAAAAAGAAAGAATTGATCTTCGCTATATTACGTGCACAAGCTGAACAGAGCGGATTGATGTTCATGCAGGGTGTGCTCGAAATTCTACCTGAAGGCTACGGATTCCTTCGTCCGATCAATTATCTGCCAAGTACGGAAGACATCTACATCTCAGCCTCACAGATTCGCAAGTTTGACCTAAGAACAGGTGACCTCGTATCAGGTAAGTGTAGAACACCTAAAGAAAACGAGCGATACTTCGGTTTGCTGCAAGTCAACGCTGTAAATGGTGAGAATCCATCGGCAGCTGCGGAAAGACTTCACTTCCCGGCATTAACCCCATTGTACCCGCAGAAGAAACTGGTTCTCGAAACATCCCCCAACCATTTGTCCACACGCATTATGGATGTGCTCGCCCCGGTAGGTCTGGGACAGCGCGGATTGATCGTAGCACCTCCCAAAGCGGGTAAAACACTACTCCTCAAAGAAATCGCCAACAGCATCTCAACCAACAACCCAGAAATTGAACTATTTGTCCTGTTGATTGATGAACGTCCGGAAGAAGTTACGGATATGTCGCGTTCGGTTAAAGGGGAAGTTGTGGCTTCTACGTTCGATGAGCTGCCAGAAAACCATATCAAAGTTGCCGAATTGGTGCTTGAACGTGCGCTCCGTCTGGTTGAAGCGAAAAAAGATGTCGTTATTTTGCTGGATAGCATTACGCGTCTTGCTCGTGCATACAACCTGGTCATCCCACCGTCCGGACGAACACTTAGTGGCGGTATTGACCCGGCAGCATTCCATCGTCCGAAACGTTTCTTCGGTTCTGCACGGAATGTGGAAGAAGGCGGAAGCTTGACGATCCTGGCTACAGCATTGATTGATACGGGATCACGTATGGATGATATCATTTATGAAGAGTTTAAAGGTACGGGCAATATGGAGCTTCATCTGGATCGCAAGCTGGCAGAGCGCCGTATTTTCCCGGCTATCGACATTCGTCGTTCCGGTACACGTCGCGAAGAAGTGTTGCTGAGCAAGGAGGAACTTGATACAATCTGGGCGATTCGTAAAAACATGAACGATTCCCACGACTTTGTCGAAGGCTTCTTGAAGAAACTGCGTAATAGCAAAACGAATGCTGAGTTCTTGGCGGCATTTGATACAGCTGGCAGCAGTCCGACCAGCAACTCCGGATCGACTACGACTCGGCGCTCGCCAAGACAGACTGCGGCGTCCGGTACAACTACCTAGCATTACGTCGTTGATTTAACTCAAATTTTGCAGCGTCGCTGCTGAATTACCAATATACTCGTCGTTTGGCTTTAACCCATTAGATGTGAGGAGAACATCATGTATTTAGTATACGCAGATGAAAAAGGTAATGTATTTGATCACCCTTCCCTGTACGGGCTTGCCCGCAGTGGAGATATGATCGTCGAAATTATGGAGGATGAGCTGATTCCTTTGCCGGAAGGTGCAACGCTGGTTGGACTGCCGAGTACACGTCCGATTGGTATGGACCCGGATACTGGCGAAATGCTGCCAATGCCTAGTGACACACAGGCGGTTGGGGCTTTGCTTCCGCAAGGATTCACTCGTCTGTGTCTGCCGGGGTATGTAAAGACCGATAAGGAGTACAAACTGCCTTTGTTCGGATACTCGGCTGTTGTGTGGAAAGATGGTCAGTTTTACGTCACTGCCCGGATGTCGGATCATCCAGATCAATGGAATCCGCTGAACTGTGATCGGGATGACGTGCGTGCGGGTGTTAAACGTTTAACGAAGCAATATCCCGAAAACCGTCTTTATACCCATTTGTCCAATTGTGCGCTCGGGTATGAATGCCTGACTTCATCCAACACCTTCCTGAATCGTTGGGAAGGCGGAGTTCCAGTATCCTATTCTTGCAACGCAGGCTGTTTCGGATGTATTTCCGAGCAACCGGATGATAGTGGCTTCGTTTCCCCACAAACCCGGATGAATTTCCGTCCGCGTGTGGACGAAATCGTTGAAGTGATGCTGGAGCACTTGAAGACGCCGGAATCGATTATCAGCTTTGGTCAAGGTTGTGAAGGGGAGCCTTCTACACAGGCCAAATTGATTATTGAAGCCATCCGCGAAGTGCGTTCCATTACTGACATGGGATATATCAACATTAACACCAATGCCGGTTTGAATGATCACATGAGAGGTATTGTTGATGCAGGGCTTGATCTAATGCGTGTAAGTACAATCAGCGCACTGGATGACCACTATAATGCATACTACAAACCTCGTGGATATACACTGGCCAATGTAGAAAAATCGATGAAATACGCTGCTTCCCAGGGTGTATATACGTCGATCAACTATTTGATCTTCCCGGGAGTGACGGATCGTGAGGAAGAGATTGAAGCGATGATTGAGTTTGCTCGCAGAACCGATTTGCGTCTTATTCAAATGCGTAATCTTAATATAGATCCGGAGAGCTATCTGGAATTGATTCCTCCAGCTCAAGGTGATATTTTGGGCATGAAGCAAATGATTGAGATCTTTGAGGAAGAGCTGCCTGATGTCGTTATCGGCTCTTACACGCATGTTCCCCCAGCTGGAATGGCGCGTCCGAAACGTCTGATCACCTCATGACAATAATGGATTGCAACCGGCATTAGGCCGTGTTATAATCTTCGATGTTGTGCCATTTACTCTGGGTCCGCTTGAGGCTCAGGGCGGAAAGAGGTGAAAGGTAATGAAAGCAGCAATTCATCCTAAATACACGATTGGTCAAGTATCTTGCGCTTGCGGGAATACTTTTGAAACTGGTTCGGTTAAAGACGGACTTCGTGTAGAGATTTGCTCCGCGTGCCATCCGTTCTTCACTGGTAAACAGAAGTTTATCGATGCTGGCGGCCGTGTTGATCGTTTCAAGAAAAAATACGGAATCTAATTCAGCAATTCCCTGGGGATTGTCTGACTATTACATCCAAATCACCTCTGCCGTTCCGGCAGGGGTTTTTATATGTTTTTATATGATAGTATTGATTACCATTTCCCTCTGGTTGCAATTTAGACAACCTTAAGTTATACTGTTTCTTACCGTGCTAGATGGGGAGGTAGCGGTGCCCTGTAACTCGCAATCCGCTACAGCGAGGTTGAATTCCTGCTAGAGGTTTTGTCGATGTGAGGTTTGGTCCCTTAACGTGGTGTTGACGGTTGGGTCCTCCGCAATGAGTACTCATGAACCTGGTCAGGTCCGGAAGGAAGCAGCCATAAGTGAGATCACTCTTGTGCCGGAGGGTCGCCTAGCCCGAGCTATTGTTAAGGGGTGCCGCTTGGATCGCAAATATCGATAGCAGGTGCACGGCTTACCATTAAAATGTAGAGACCTTTGCAGTTGTATGTATGCAGAGGTCTTTTTGATATGTCTAAAAAAACCACGCATGATGAGTCAGATAAAGTTTGGATTCACCCCGGAATATAGTATAATGGGGGAACGACAAAGGACTCGAATGCGAAGTGGAAGGAAGGTAACGCATCATGGAGCATATCGCGTTATACCGGGCTTGGCGTCCCCAGTCGTTTCAAGATATGGTGGGACAACAGCATATTATTCAGACCTTGCAGAACGCGATTCGTGAACAGCGGACTTCCCATGCCTACTTGTTTAGCGGGCCCAGAGGAACAGGGAAGACGAGTGCTGCCAAGATTTTGGCCAAAGCTGTAAACTGCGAGCGCGGGCCTGCGCCTGAGCCTTGTAACGAGTGTGAAGCTTGCCGCAGGATTACGACCGGCGCTGTGATGGATGTGCAGGAAATTGATGCCGCATCCAACCGTGGCGTTGAAGAAATCCGCGATCTTCGGGAAAAGGTGAAATATGCCCCGACTGAAGTCCGGCAGAAAGTGTATATTATTGACGAAGTGCACATGCTGACGACAGAGGCGTTTAATGCGCTGCTCAAAACTTTGGAAGAGCCTCCGCCACATGTGATGTTTATTTTGGCAACAACAGAACCCCATCGTCTTCCGGCAACGATTATTTCTCGCTGTCAGCGATTTGATTTTCGCAGGGTGTCCCTGGAAGAACAGACAGCACGACTTGCGCTGATCTGTGAACAGGAAGGCATGGAAGCTGATCAGGATGCGCTCCAGTATATTGCCCGCTTGTCTGACGGAGGGATGAGGGACGCACTTAGTGTCCTGGATCAGATCTCTTCCTTTTCGGATGGGAAGGTAACCTATCAGCAGGTTATGGATATGACCGGGGGCATTCCTTCCGAACAGTTTGCAAAGTTGGCTGCTTCTCTGCTTAAGGGCGATGTAGGTCATATTTTGCAGATGATCGAAGGGTTCATGCATGAAGGCAAGAGTGCGGACAAGTGCATGGAAAATTTGCTTTATTATTTCCGTGATTTGCTTATGATTAAGATGGTGCCGGATGCAGACAAACTGACGGATCGGGTGCTTAATCCCGAGTCGTTCCGTGATATGGCGGAATCATTCACCAAGGAACAGTTGTTCCAGATGATTGATACTCTTAACCGGTACCAGAGTGAGATGAAATATGCGGTACAGCCGCAGACGCTGTTTGAAGTTGCTCTCCTTAAACTGTGCAGTATTCCTGCTCAAGGGGCGTCAACGGGTCAGATGGCAGTCGGCGCTGCTCCTGCTGTATCCGCACCAGCGGATGGCGGGGAGATCAACCGACTGAAGCAACAGCTTGCTGAACTGGAGAAAAAGCTGGATCGTGCGCTTAAGGGCGGTTTGTCTGGGGGAGAGGCTGCATCAAGTGCTCCTTCACGCCCGGCAACACGAGCTCCGGTGTCGAGAGGCAATTCGCCAGCGAAGTTACCTGCACAGCTTGATCAGTATGTTGCACATAAGGGATCTCCTGAGTTTGCGGAGGTTAGCAAGAAGTGGGGGCAGATCCTGCAGCGCGTCAAAGAAGAGAAAGTAACCGTTCACGCCTGGTTTATGGATGGTGAGCCGGTATCGCTGCTGGAAGACAATGTTCTGGTGGCGTTTAAGAACAACATCCACCGTGAAACTACGGAGAAGCAGGCTAATCGCGAAGTGATTGAACGGGTGCTGTCTGAACAACTTGGACGTCCAGCGCGTCTTGTGACGATGATGCTCAAAGATTGGACTGGAGCGATGGAAGGAGCTACTGAAACGCCAAAGGAGGACTTTAAGCTTGAACCTGAGCATGAAGACGGCGGTTCAGGCAACAAGCAACCTTGGATTGATGAAGCCATCCAGCTCTTTGGTGAGGACCTTGTAGTGATCAAAGAATAGATATACATGCGCTTGGCGCGATAACTATACCAAAGGAGATGAATAATCATGAACAACATGAACCAAATGATGAAACAAGTGAAGAAAATGCAGGAGCAAATGCTGAAGGCACAGGAGGAACTGGCGGACAAAACAGTCCAAGGCACTTCCGGTGGCGGTGTTGTAACTGCTGAAGTTAACGGACATAAAAAATTGCTGGCTATCACTATCAAGCCAGAAGCGGTTGATCCAGAAGATGTAGAAATGCTGCAGGATCTGGTTATGACAGCAGTCAATGACGCAATGACCAAAGCTGATGAAATTGCGAATCAGGATATGGGTAAATTCACAGGCGGCATGAAAATTCCGGGATTATTTTAATTAAAATTGATCCTATCAAAGGAGACGCAATCGATTGTATTATCCCGAACCGATAGCGAAGCTGATTGATGCCTTCACCCGTTTGCCGGGTGTTGGCCCCAAGACTGCAGCGCGACTAGCTTTTCATGTGCTTAACATGAAGGAAGATGACGTTATTGATTTTGCCAAAGCGCTCGTCAGTGTGAAGCGTAATCTTCATTACTGTTCGGTGTGTTGTAATATTACGGATACTGATCCGTGTCGAATCTGTCAGGATAAATCCAGGGATGTCTCTGTAATCTGTGTAGTCCAGGATTCCAAAGATTTGGTGGCAATGGAGCGTACCAAGGAATTTGACGGATATTATCATGTGCTGCAGGGTGCAATCTCTCCTATGGAGGGAATAGGTCCGGATGATATCCGTCTGAAGGAACTTTTGACCCGTTTAAGCGATGAGCGAGTTAAAGAACTGATTCTGGCTACAAATCCGAATATCGAAGGTGAGGCTACGGCGATGTATATTTCCCGTCTGGTCCGTCCGTTTGAGATCTCGGTGACTCGGATTGCCCATGGATTACCTGTTGGGGGCGACCTGGAGTATGCGGATGAAGTGACTCTTTCCAAAGCGCTGGAAGGGCGCAGGGAAATGAGATAGCTGTGCGTGTTTCTTATTGAGATCATGCGCCTATAATGATTGATTCCCTGAAAGAAAAGAATAGATGAGTTTGGATTACTTAGAGGGCCCTTTAGGCTCTCTTTTTTTGTTTTAATACTCATTCTAACTTTGTTTAGATGTGAAGTCTCTCATTTCTACTGATGTATGGTTATTAATTCATAGAATTTCGTTGAGATTAAAATAACGATTCATTAAATTATTTAGCTCAGTTCTAAGTTTGTCCTTTCCCTGATATGTATGAGAATATGCTGTGCTGATCAGGAGGGGGAGGGCTTATGTTTTTTATATGGCGTAATGTAGGAAGATCGGTGGAGAAACGTGAAAGAATGCTGAAGGAGATGGAAGAGGACCAGATCTATTCAGATATTCAGAAAGCCAAGGCAGAGTGGGAACGGGCTGTTAGACAGTTTGAAGAGGCACAGGGGGAAGATGAGATCGATTATGCGATTTATGTGCTGGAGGCCGCGGAGCGTAAATATCAGATTCATTTGAAGCGCGCTAAACGTGTAGGGATTAATAAGGCAGTTATAGGTGATCGAGGGATGGGTATGTAGGTGGAGGTGTGACATTCAATCATGGGGGTGTTAAGTATGAAGAGTCTTATATTAGGCAGTGTGCTTGTTGTGTCGTTATTAGGGTTGATAATCATCTTGTTTAGAAAACGGATCGGGCTATCGTTCTTCACATCATTCGGGATTCATCTGGTACTGGCTGCGCTGGGGCTGTATGTCGTTAATTATTCAGGGTGGATCACCGGAACTTACATTCCACTGAATCCTGCCACAATAGGTACTGTAAGCATTCTGGGATTGCCTGGTGTTGGATTATTGTTGGGTTTGAAAATTTCTTTGTTTGGGTAGTTGACTCCTTCGATGTTTATATGGTACATTATATCTCGTTGCTTTGCTTGCTTGGTTAAATGCTTTGACGAAATGATTGAGTTCGATAAGAACTTGAAAAAAAGAATTTCAAAAAAAGCTTGACTGAAACAAACGAAGTATGGTATATTATAAAAGTCGCCGCTGAGAGAAAATGGTGACGAAAAAGCAAGAAAATTATCAAGTTTGATCTTTGAAAACTGAACAACGAGTGAGTAACGATCTTGCTTGCAAGATCGACGCTGAGAAATCGGTACACGTCTTCGGGCGGTATGGTTTCAAAGCAAAATAAATGAGATTTTTAATCTCGTCAGTTTCAAAATGAGCTTATCGCTCTTTTCAATACTTTATTGGAGAGTTTGATCCTGGCTCAGGACGAACGCTGGCGGCATGCCTAATACATGCAAGTCG
>Ga0153960_1000052_pt1 | contig 47942 bp, 47 predicted proteins | sample TSFL044MetaG_FD_102274 | JGI IMG/M metagenome (GOLD analysis project Ga0153960, IMG submission 102274) | Attine ant fungus gardens microbial communities from Florida, USA - TSFL044 MetaG | ecosystem: Host-associated > Fungi > Mycelium > Unclassified | place: USA: Florida, Withalacochee...
ACCCATCCCGAACACGACCGTTAAGCCCTCTAGCGCCGATGGTACTTGGACCGCAGGGTCCTGGGAGAGTAGGACGCCGCCAAGCAAAGAACCACTGCCGATGTTATTCGGTGGTGGTTTTTATTTGTTTATAAGCAAAAATGTAGGAATAGCTAGTTGAAGATGGACTGAATTTTGGCTTTGAAAGCTGATACAAACAGAGGGTGGATTGACTTTCAAAAGAGGGCAAATGAATGCCTTAAAATAGTCTTGAAATGAAGGTAACATTTTTGTTACGGAAAGCGCATCCGAAACCAGTATAATAGGACTATGTTAAATATGCTAAAAGTACCTGACCACAGAGCTGGAATGTGCAGCTGTGAAAAGGAGGGTGTGTGTGATAAGTTGGCGAAGACTAGTTCTTCATTCGTTTCTCTTGCTCGGTCTAATAGGCGTACTTGCAGGATGCGGTGAAGCAGGATCTGCATGGACTTCTTATGAAGGGGCGGTAAACGAGAAGGGTTTCCCGGTTCCTAAAGTGGCGAATAAATCTGACCAGTCTGAAAACAATTCAGATATGGATTATGTTCGATATACGCTATCTGGTATTAGTGAGAGCACTAGTATACCTGAGGTGTATCTAGACGAGATTAAAAGCTGGGGCTGGACAGAAAAGCAAGCCAAGAGTACATCCAATGACTCAAGTTCCCTACGTGTATTTGCTAAAGAAGGGCATACTGTACATCTAGCTGTACATGATGGGTTCTTCACAGTGATGGTTCCGAAAAGTGAAGCTGCTCAGACGACAGTAAAGTCACTTGATGATGATGATTGAATGAGTTGTACTTTGATGTAACGGTTCGACAATTAACGGTGTAATGGTCCGTATGATAGTAAAGCTCCCGATCACTGATCGGGGGCTTTTTATATTTATTTTTGTCTGTCGTGAACCATATTAGATAAAGAATGGATCGTTTGACGGTTTCTTTTGATGGTAACTTAACCAGGAGCTGTAGAGAGGCAGGCTTATAGCACTCACACAGGAGACATGAGGCATGGATAGTTGGTGCCTGTAGAGGCTAGTATCAGTCGCCTATAGAGCAAGTAAACATTGAAGAGGGGAGAAGTACCGAAAGGAGGTCGATTATGAGCCTAATACATACTCAATATCAAAAAAGGTATTCAGCTAGCAAGGACGTGGAGTAACGGAAATCGATGTACTGCGTTGGGGATAACCATTTTAACTGTACCCATGCTGTGGATAAGGGGGAAAGGGGGTGAAAAGAAACGAAGGTTATCCACTGTGGATAACCTTTAAGGTTTGGAAGCGCGACGCAGTAATTAAGGAAGACTGTCATAGGAGTGGTTGCGTCAGTTTGAATAGAAGGTATGGATGAGCTTTAGCTATTATGTATTACTGGGTTCTATAATACAATGCGTGTAGGCAAGGTTATAGATAAAGGATAGAAGAACAATTATTGCAGGTAGTAGGAGACATCTTGTTCATTTAATTTGATAAGTCCATCCTTACGTTCGCGTGAAAGAACAAGTACAACATATAGGCGTGGTACAAGCAGCCACAGATGCCAGAAAATCAACGATAGGGTGAAGGACAAGGGTGACCATATTAAACAAACGGTAATGATACATAAACCAATCCAGCTCATATTGAGGTGGACCCGGACGAACATACGGTAGCTGAAATGTTGGTCTGGAATATAGCCGAACCAAGGCATTTTGAGGTTCCATCGCCAACGACGTGCATAGGAGGTACGGACCAGCAGTAATATGGTTCTGGCAATGACATAATGAATCCACAGTGTAACCGGGCCTGCCAGTATAAAGTAGAAGAGGCCGGTCCAGGAGAATGCTAACAGATTAAACAAAAGCATAATTACAGGTAAAGACAGATAGCTGAAGATCACGCTGCGGGCAATGGCCTTTTTTTTCAGAAGCCGATATTGATAAAAGGTTGCTTTATTCTCCGGTTCGGCGATCATACGATTACAAATCCTCCTTCTGGGATCACGTTCATTTGTAAAAGGTATTCGTTTTCATAAATAAAGGAAATGGATGACACAGAGTTGCATATATGAACCTTGTATGGACTCCAGATTGATGTACAAGATATGGAAGTAGATTAATCCTATACAAGTATACCTTTGAACGACCTGGCTGTCAGGTTCTGAATGATGATGTATTATATATCGGCTGAAAATCCAAGTTTTTTTAAGATTATAGAATATAAGTTTTTATGGCCGTAGGAGGAAGAGATAATCACATGAGACATACAATGAAGTACGGGGATGTTTCTTGTAATGGCCGTCCATAAATGCTTTTTATATATAATAGAAGAAATTGCAGGTCTGCGAGGTTTTAGATACGTAATAGGGCAAGGAGAATGACTAACAAATGCGGATGGTTTCGCTGAAGTATAGAACCAAAGGCATTTTTCTTATGTTTGTTTTCGGTACAGACACCCATAGAGGGGTAGACGAATATGTATATTTTATAGAAAGAAAGCACTATGAAAAGGTTTAAAATAATAGAAACTGTGCAATACTGATAGTAATACGTAAAACAAGGTGGGATGGTTGATGGAAGGACACGCCGAACACACATGCATTATCTGCGAACAGACCAAAAGAGAAGGCATTTTTATTGTATCTGAATTTATATGTGACGCTTGCGAAGCAGAAATGGTTCATACGGATGCACAGGATGCCAAGTACAATTATTTTATTAATCAAATGAAGCAGATTTGGGTGCAAAAGAACGCATAAAGAGCGTTGAATCATATCAATAAAACATCACATTGACTTGTATCAATGTGCATAGAGGCCCTAGGGGCCTTTTTCTGTTTCTTTCAGGGAAATAAGAAGGGGAAAATGGACATGATAAGCAACCCATAGAGTGACTGGATATGATGCTGCTGCATCGGTGGAAACGGTGGTTTGCACGGGGGCTGGACAATTCCTGATATAATGAAAGGAGAAGTGCTTTACCTACACGTTTTGAATACAGCAGATCGTAGGATAGAAATAAGCGTGGAAAGGTCTCTGTTGTTAGAGAGAGCATTGGTACCGACCGTATCAAAATTTATGAATGTACAGGATGATTATTCAATGGAGCATAAATCAAATACCGCACCTTTATATGAAGCGTTGCTTGCGTATCGTGATTCAGGGCAGCGTTCTTTTCATGTACCTGGGCATAAGAATGGACAAGTCTATCGAAGGTTATTGGAGCAAGCGGACCAGCACAAGTCAGATGGACGTACCGATGAAGTTTACCGGACTGAGGGTGAAGCAAAGGTAAAACAAAGTTTGGAATGGCCAGTAACTGAAGGGGAAGAGTGCTTCAGACAAGCTGAGGAACAAGGGAGTGGCAGTGAAATTCGCGGGCTGACGAATCATGGTGGGAATGGAACTGACGGATCTACAGCAGATGTAGATGTAGTACCGGTGAGTGCGTTTCTGGAGATGATGCGGCTGGATGTAACAGAAATCTCGGGGACGGACGACTTGCATCATCCAGAAGGGGTTATATTGGAGGCACAGCAGCTGGCAGCGGATTGTTTTGGAGCAGAGGAGAGCTTCTTCCTTGTTGGAGGCAGTACGGTTGGTAATTTATCTTTGCTGCTGACCATATGTAATGAACCTAATAGTCTTGTACTGGTACAGCGCAATGTGCACAAGTCCGTCATTCACGGGTTGATGTTGGCAGGCGCAAGGGCTGTATTCCTGGAGCCATGGGTTGATCCAGCGAGTGGACTTGCGGTGATGCCGTCGCTTGAGACGGTGCAGGCCGCTGTCCAGGCATATCCTGAGGCAAAGGGAGTACTTGTGACTTTTCCCAATTATTATGGTATGGGCGCTGATCTGAAGCCCATTGCTGAGTTGTGCCATGAGGCAGGCATGCCGCTGCTCGTGGATGAAGCGCATGGCGCGCATTATGGGCAGCATCCGGAGCTGCCAGCCTCTGCACTGTCCTGCGGAGCAGACGGTGTGGTGCAGTCGACCCACAAGATGCTGTCTGCATTCACCATGGGAGCCATGCTGCACGTTCAGGGACCGCGGTTAAACCGGTCCCTGCTGCGTCAGCGTCTGGCCATGGTGCAAAGCTCAAGCCCATCATACCCGGTGATGGCTTCGCTTGATCTGGCGCGCCGCCTGCTGCATACGCAGGGCGCCAATGCCTTCACGGCGGGACTTGGCGCCGTGCACGCCTTTAAGCGCGGCCTCGCGGAGCTGCCGCGCTTTCGGTTGCTGCAGCCCGCGCAGCAGCTGCAGCAAGAACCGCCAGCCGGAGCGAAGCCGGCAGCTGGCGGTAAGTCCGAGGCCGCCCGTGCACCGGGGCGGCCTGAAGCAGTGCCCGCGGCGGCGTTGCCTTCAGCCGCGGGGTACACCGCTCAGGACCCGTTCAAGGCCGTCATTTATGACGGCACAGGGGTGCTGAGCGGTTATGGGCTGCAGCAGCAGCTGGAAGCGCGCGGCTGCGTGCCTGAAATGAGCGACGAACGATACGTCGTCTTGCTCTTCACCTTGGGCTCGACGCTGCGCGATGCCGAGCACCTGTTGCAGGCTTTACAGCAAATCAGCCTGGAACAGGAGCAGAGCCAAACTTTTGGTGAGCAAACACAGCGTTTAACAAAAGAGGCTGCAAATTATATTTCCACGTGGAACAATGTTCATGAGGGAACTCCTTTTTCGGAGCCTATCCCGTTCTCACTGCAGCCGATAATGGAGAAGGATACGACAGAGGTATCCATTGATAAATGTATTGGTCTTCGCTCTGCGGAGATGGTCATTCCGTATCCTCCAGGCATACCTCTTGTGTACGCTGGTGAGCGAATAAGTGCGTCTGTGGCAGCACGCATGAAGCTGCTGAGAGACGAAGGAGCAAGGTTCCACGGTGTATCGGATACTTCGCTGCAGTCGTTGAAAATCATCCGGGAATAATGGAGTATAGCATGCCAAGGAACTTGAGGAGTCAACCAGCATTAAAACGAGCGTTTTGCTTCATTTGATTCGATTCAACCACGGGACAAATCTATAGACGAATAAGCATTTCGGGAATATAGCTTGTTGATTGAAACATGCTCCTTGGATTTATGCAAAATGCTCAAACAAGTTAAGACATCATTGTTGTCTGGACATAAGAAAGAAGGGAACAAACCTTGGATATTCCGCTAAAAAAATATACGGGAATAGTCCTGCAAGTCATGCTGATGTACGGTTTTTATTGGATAGGAAACCTGATTCAGGCTGTACTGCATCTTCCATTAACAGGAAGTATTGTCGGGATGCTGCTTCTATTCATCGTCATTCAACTGGGATGGATTAGAATAAGCTGGGGCGAAGAAGGATCATCCTGGCTTCAATCGAACTTGCAATTATTATTTATCCCTCCCACGGTGGGCATTATCAATCATTTCGATTTTTTTAGAGCCAATACGGTGCTGCTTGTCCTGGGGTTGATAGTTAGTACATTGGTTACCTGTCTGTTGTCTGCGAAAATCAGTGAATGGCTCATGGCGTGGAGATCGATGCATCAAGGCAAGAAGGAGGCGATCTCATGCTCACATTCATCCTCGGAATCGGAATGATTGCCTTGACCTTGGCTATATATATTCCGGCGACTCATTTATATAGAAGGTTGAAATGGCCGATCCTTATGCCAGTCTTGACGGCAACAACAGTAATCGTACTGATTCTGGTCCTTTCCGGTATTAAGCTCGATACGTACATGCTCGGTGGCAAATGGATACAGGAGTTATTGGGGCCGGCTGTAGTATCCCTGGCATTCCCTTTGGCGAAACACCTTGATGTACTGAAACGAAATATTATTCCGATATTGGGGGGGACGTTGGGTGGAAGCATTGTTGGCATGTCCACAGGGGCCGCCATATCGCTGCTGCTCGGTTATCCGCAAGATATCGTTATCGCATTATTGCCCAAATCCATTACGACACCCGTTGCCATTCAACTGGCTGATCAGGTAGGAGGAAATTCATCTTTTACTTCGTTATTTGTAATGATAGCGGGATTTTCGGGGATATTATTGGGACCCATGATATTGAAATGGGCCAGAGTAAACAGCAAAAATGCGTATGGGATCGGACTCGGCTCGGCTTCCCACGCACTGGGCATGGCAAGATCCTTTGAGTATGGAGAAAATGCGGTAGCGCTGAGTTCCGTATCCATGATTGTCAGTGCTATTGCCGGCTCTGTCATGCTCCCTCTATGGGTATGGTTGATTTATGGCTGATCAGGCTATGTGCCTTATCGGAAATATTGGAGAATAGCTGACCGTTAACGCGGGATCATGTATAGTATTATAATAAGAAGCTTGTACCAAACTCGAACCATTCTACGGAGTGATCGTGAACATACACCTCTAGGCGGGCTGATTCATAGTCTGGAGTATGAGAGGATCGAGGTTGTAATTATTACAGCACAATTAGGAGCAATTATCGATATAGAAAGCAGGGAAGCATATGCAGGGCAGAGGTAAATTCATTACGTTGGAAGGGGGAGAAGGGTCGGGCAAATCAACGATGATCAGTAAGCTAGGTTCTTACTTTGAAGAACAGGGTATACCATATGTAGTTACCCGGGAACCTGGCGGGATTGAAATTGCGGAGAAAATACGTGCCATCATCCTCAATCCTCTTCATACGGCAATGGATGCAAGAACCGAAGCGCTGCTCTATGCAGCTGCACGCGTCCAGCATCTGGCAGAGAAGGTGGAGCCTGCATTGAAGGCAGGGAAGACCGTTATCTGTGACCGATTTGTCGATAGCAGTCTGGCCTATCAAGGATACGCTCGTGGTCTTGGCGTAGAGAATGTTTGGTCCATCAATCGGTTTGCTATAGGTGAACTGATGCCAGATGTCACACTCTATCTGGATATCGAGCCGGAGGCAGGTCTCGCCCGTATTGATGCCCACGATGGACGTGAAGTTAACCGTCTAGATCTCGAAAGTCTGGAGTTTCACCGGAAAGTGCGCGAAGGCTATTTTCTGCTGAAGGAACAGTTTCCTGACAGAATCAAAGTCATCGATGCCTCTCAAAAGCAAGAAGAAGTCTTGGCAGCAATGATTTTGTCGCTTGAGACAGGGATTTTGAAGGATTTTGACGAGTAATTGTCTAATATATAGACAGGGCATTTCACAAGGTGCTTATTATCTGAAGGAGGTTATGCAGGATGAAACTGATTGTTGCGATTATACAGGATAAAGACAGCAACCGATTATCCAGCGCATTGGTCAAAGCAAATTTTCGGGCTACGAAATTGGCCAGTACCGGTGGATTTTTGAAGGCAGGCAACACGACGTTTATGATCGGTGTCGATGATGGTCAGGTCGAGTCCGTAATGAACGTCATTCGCAGCAGCTGTAAGGTTCGTGAACAGCTCGTGACTCCAGTCACTCCGATGAGCGGAACAACCGACTCTTACCTGCCGCTACCTGTCGAAGTTCAAGTAGGTGGAGCTACCGTGTTTGTTCTTCCGGTAGATCGATTCGAACACTTTTAATAATGCATTTCGCATAAATCCTATTGAGCGTCCTTCTTGTTATCAAGAATCGCGTTCTCTGTCCGGAAAAAACTTTTCTATTAGAGGAAAGACCTTATTTCGGACAGAGGTTGACTAACAACGAATAGATCCATATGGTGATATTTAACTACTATTATATATAGAGTATGATGAAGCACAAATATAAGGTCTCCTCCACGCACAGGCGCAGCGCGCACTGTGCTGATGGGCGATTGGCCTACTTAAGGTAGAAAGCAGGCGTTTCCATGAAAATCAACCCTGGATTCCGACCGATGCAGAGTGGACTCAGTTCTTCCGATTCCGGCTCCAAACCGGTTCAATCCAAAAATTTCTCTGATATGATGAATCACCAGGGTGAACGGGCATCACAGGCTGAACTTACCCGCCGATTAAGTGAGATCCAGATGCAGGGCGACCGTTTGTCTCGTTCCATGACCATTCGAGAATTAAAAGCATACAAGCAGCTTGTAAAAAGATTTCTGGAGGAAACGGTCCGTCGTGGTGTGTCTATGAAAGAGACTCGAGGATGGGATCGTCGAGGAAGAGGGAAACGTTACAAGTTAATTGATGAGATTGACTCTGCCTTGTTATCTATGGCTGATGAGCTTTTGGAAACAGAGGAAGGCAAGATTACGTTATTACAGCAAGTAGGAGAAATTCGGGGAATGCTTATTAATTTAAGCTTCTGAGGAGGAAGTATGTCCTTTCAACAAATTATGGGTCAGCAGGCAGCCAAGCAGATGTTACAGAGCAGTTTGAGACGTCAGGCCATAAGTCATGCTTATTTGTTTAGCGGACCACCCGGCAGCGGACAATTACAGACGGCGATCACATTTGCGAAAGCGATATTCTGTACAGAGCTTGAAGATGATGCCTGCGGACAGTGTCTTGAATGTCGTAAAGTTGAACATGGAAACCATCCGGATCTAACCATGCTTGCACCGGATGGGAATACCATTAAAATTGATCAAATTCGGGATCTGCAACGTATCTTTTCGTACCGTTCAGAGGCGGGGCATCCCAAAGTATATATTATCGAACAGGCAGAGAAAATGACTGTCCAAGCGGCCAACAGCTTGCTGAAGTTTCTGGAAGAACCACAGGTGCCCGCGGTAGGCATTTTGATTACGGATAATGGACAGGCGATGCTGCCCACCATTCGTTCACGCTCTCAATTGGTTCCTTTCAGCGCTCTGAATCCGGAAGAGATGCTGCAATCGCTGATTGCAGAAGGGCACCCTGCCAATCTGGCTCGCTCTGCCGTCCATTTAGCGTCAGGACTGGAAGCATGTAGAGAAATTCTCCAGCAGAATTGGTTTGCAGAAATTAGAAACGTAATGTTACAATTAGGGAAGGAGTCCCTGGGTAGAGGAAGTACATCATTGATCTCTGCACAGCAGAAGCTTTTTAAAACCGGACTCTCAGAACACCTGGATACAATGCTTAGCCTGTTCCATTTATGGTTCAGGGATATGCTGTATGTCCAGTATGGTAGGCATGAACATATCGTTTTTATAGATCAGTTGGACATGCTGTCTCAGTTGGCCCATACCCGCAGCACCGAGCAGTGGGTTTCCTACATGGATATGGCCGCAGCATGCAGAAAAAAATTGCGTTTCAATGTCAATGGCCAGCTTTGTCTGGAGCAATTTTTGATCGGTTTGGCATAAGACTGGGAGAGGACAGATTTTGTTCCAATCATATGCAAACGGTTATAACTTCGGCGGGTTCCCTAAGAAGACAGGGCTTCAGACGAAGTGGGATTGGCTTACGAGGGGGTTAATTTTTTGTACAGTGTAGTGGGTGTCCGTTTCAAAAAAGCGGGCAAAATTTATTACTTCGATCCCCTGGACCTTCCCATTGAAAAAGAAAACTGCGTTATCGTGGAGACAGCGCGGGGGGTAGAGTACGGTAAGGTTGTCGTTGGCAAGAAAGAAGTAGGCGAGTCTGATGTGGTGTTGCCGCTCAAAAAGGTCATCCGGGTGGCGGGCGAGACAGATGCCCGTGTCGTAGATGAAAACAAGCGTGCTGCAAAAGAAGCATTCGGTACTTGTTTAAATAAAATCAAAGACCACGGCCTCAAAATGAAGCTGGTCGATGTGGAATTTACGTTTGATCGCAATAAAATTATTTTTTATTTTACAGCTGAAGGAAGAGTGGATTTCCGGGAGCTGGTCAAGGATCTGGCAAGCATTTTCCGGACACGGATCGAACTGAGACAGATCGGTGTACGTGATGAAGCAAAAATGCTTGGAGGAATCGGACCTTGCGGCCGAGTATTATGTTGTTCTTCCTGGCTGGGAGACTTTGAGCCGGTATCAATCAAGATGGCTAAAGATCAGAGCCTGTCACTGAATCCGACGAAAATTTCCGGGTTGTGCGGAAGACTCATGTGTTGTCTGAAATTTGAGCATGATAACTATGAAAGTGTGAGAGAAGAATTGCCGGCTGTAGGCAAGTTGGTCGTCACCTCTTTGGGTGAAGGAAAAGTTGTCGGCATCAATGCCGGGAATCGCACAGTCCATGTTCAACTGTTCGACATCAGTAAAGTCAAAGAACTTCCGCTGGATGACGTCGTTATCAAGTAAACCATAAAGGTTGCTTCGGGGTGGAAACTTGGAAAAGAAAAATCTGTTTACGCACATTCATGAAATGGAAACCCAATTGGGTCAGTTGCACAGTGATTTAGGAGAGTTAAAAATGATTGTTAAAGAGCTGCTTGAAGATAATCAGCGGCTTACCATCGAGAATGAGCAGTTACGCAAACTGCTGAAACGTGAAGCTCCGGCAGATTTGCCCATCGCATCGGCACTTGCTCCGGTTGCAAGGCCTGCAGGTCCAGCTACTGGTGAAGATGTTGTAGGTGAAGGGTATGATAATCTGGCTCGGTTGTATCACGAAGGATTCCATATCTGCAATGTCTATTATGGACATTTGCGGACGGAAGGCGATTGTCTGTTCTGCCTGTCTTTTTTGAATAAATGAAGTGGCCGTAGGGATCCCCTACGGTTTTTTTTCAAGGTTAAGAACCTTGCCTGAGATATAGAGTACCGGAGGATGAGTGTATCATATGACAGAAATATCAGTAAAACTGCAGGATTCGGAGCGAATCGACGATCTGCTCTCTCATGATTTGAAGATTATTCAAAGTGATGAAGTGTTTAGTTTTTCGATGGATGCCGTATTGTTGGCCCGATTTGCTTCAGTACCGAAACGTGGTCGTGTACTTGATTTGTGTACAGGCAATGGGGTTGTTCCCATTCTGTTGACCACACGGACGCAGGCGAGTCTGGAGGGCATTGAAATTCAACCAAGATTGGCAGATATGGCACGTCGCAGCGTTCAACTAAATGCATTGGAAGAATCCATTACGATCCATGAAGGTGATTTGCGTGAACTCGTGAAAGAAACGGGCCATGCTGTGTATGATGCTATAACGGTTAACCCTCCGTATATGCCCTTGAATGGAAGTGACCTCAAGATGAACACTCATCAGGCCATGGCCCGCCATGAAATCGGATGTACGCTGGAGGAAGTCATTCAAGCCTGCAATCGACTGGTGCGCAATGGTGGTAAAGTATCCATGGTTCATCGTCCGCAGCGTTTAGGTGAGATCATCTCTCTGATGCGTGAGTATAAACTTGAACCAAAGCGGATTCGGATGGTACATCCCCGTGCTCATTTGGAAGCCAATATGGTGTTGATTGAAGCACTCAAGGATGGGAAACCGGAGGTACGCATGCTTCCACCACTGATTGTCTACAATGAAGAGGGGAAATACTGCGAAGAAATTATGGACATATATTACGGTGCACAGCATGCACAACGTACAACGGAAGGAGGGTTATAGATGACATTGCATATTCAGAAGAGCTACGCGGAGCAGTCAAATGATGTCGGTAAACTGTATTTGGTAGGAACACCCATCGGTAATCTGGACGATATGACTTTTCGAGCCATTAAAACATTGCAGAGCTGTGATATCATTGCAGCGGAAGACACACGTCAGACCCGAAAGCTGCTTACCCATTTTGAGATTACACCATCGATGTTGTTCAGTTACCATGAGCATAATAAGGCAGCCAGTGGGCCTGAACTTATACGCTATATAATAGAAGGAAAAAATTTAGCACTCGTCAGTGATGCCGGTCTACCGGCCATTTCGGACCCTGGTTCTGATCTTGTAAAACTTGCGCTTGAAGCTGGAATTACGGTCATTCCCATCCCTGGAGCCAATGCAGCGTTATCAGCTCTGATCGTATCCGGTTTACCGACGGAGCGTTTCACATTCGGCGGTTTTTTGCCGCGGGAGAAAAAAGACATGCGAAAAGTGATGGAAGCTTTTAATGAGTCCAACGGTACGTTGCTATTTTATGAGTCCCCTCACCGTATTCGCAAAACGTTAGCCTACCTCGAAGAGATTCTGGGTGATCGGTCGATCGTGATGGCGCGTGAGCTTACGAAACGTCATGAGGAGTTCGCAAGAGGCAGTATCCAGGAGTGCATAGAATGGCTTGATGAACATCCGCCACTTGGAGAATATTGTTTGCTTGTAGAGGGTATCAGGGAAGAGGAGCGTAAGGCGGAGCGGGAAGCCTGGTGGCAACTGCTGTCTTTGGAGGATCATGTGAGTCATTATGAGAATGAGGGACTAAGTCGTAAAGATGCGATGAAGAAAACGGCAACAGATCGGGGTTTGACAAAACGAGATGTCTATAACGCTTTAATATAGTAACGAATCGAATCAACAAATATATACTGGTATAGGGAACATAAACTTAAAGGAATCTTAGATCCAACCTTAATGAAATATGAAAAACCAAGTAGAGCGGAGAAAAAAAATATAATATAAACATCACCGCTCTTCTTTTGGGGTTGAACAGACTCCTAGCTCTATCTTCTGGGTAATGAAAACCAATGATAAAGCAAAAAAATACCTTCCAGCGGTGGGGTTCACACCGGGAAGGCGATCAAGGAATATAAAAAGGTTAGAAATAACAATTTAATAAGACCATTATACCTGATATTTCTTATTTTGTCACAGGTGCAGGGATTTCGGAAATACATTCGTTACAAACAATTTTACCTTTGAAATAAGTAACGTTCTCTGCATTGCCACAGAAGATACAAGCTGGCTCGTATTTTTTCAACATGATACGCTCGCCATCAACATAGATCTCAAGAGCATCTTTTTCACCAATACCGAGCGTACGGCGCAATTCAATTGGAATAACTACCCGTCCCAGTTCATCCACTTTTCTTACAATACCTGTTGATTTCATCATTATAATCAGTGCTCCTCTCAGCTAACGATCATTGTCATTATTCGACATTATTTTATGTTTTATGATACTCATCATACCAACGATTCCCAAAACAGTCAACCTTAAAATTAGATTAAAATAAAGGTTGTTTTTGATAAGATTACGAGTGGTAAGGGATTGGAAGCCATTTTTCGCATTTAAACATCAATGTCAGCTTTGTCGATTTGGAAAACGACAAAAATACAGCTTTCGACAAAATTCGTCAAAGTGTGTCGAATACTTGGTGGTAATATACTGAAAAGCGACAAATACAAACGATATTAAAGGAGTGAATAGACATGGAACAGCGTTTAACGGAAGAAAAGGTGTTTAAAGATCCGGTACATAATTATATCCATGTGCAAGATCCGATTATATGGCAGTTGATCAATACGCCCGAGTTCCAACGTTTACGCCGAATCCGTCAATTGGGAACATCATTTCTTACTTTCCACGGTGCAGAGCACAGTCGCTTCTCACATTCCTTGGGTGTCTATGAAATTACACGTAAGATTATTTCCCAATTTGAAAGAAGTCACTATTCAGATTGGCCAAAGGAGGAAAAAACGGTAGCCCTTTGCGCAGCATTGCTCCATGATCTTGGACATGGGCCATTCTCTCACTCTATAGAAGAAGCTTTCGATATGAATCATGAGGATTGGACTTGTCGGATCATTACAGGTGATACCGAAGTAGGGGCGATCTTAAGACGGTATGCTCCCGAGTTTCCCGAGAAAGTGGCTTCTGTTATTCAAAAAACGTATGAGCAGCCTATTGTCGTTAATTTGGTTACCAGTCCGCTCGATGCGGACCGCATGGATTACTTGCTTCGGGATGCCTATTTTACAGGTGTAAACTATGGGACGATCGACCTTGACCGTATCCTGCGTATGCTGCGTCCATATCACGGACGAATCGTGGTCAAGGAGTCGGGCATGCACGCCGTGGAAGATTACTTGATGTCCAGGTACCAGATGTACTGGCAAATTTACTTTCATCCAGTTACCCGAAGTTCGGAAATTATATTGCGGCAAATATTTAAGCGGGCGAAAAGTCTCATACAGCAAGGTTTCCGCTTCCGCTTCATGATTGATCCACTGCCCCAGTTATTTGCTGGAGATCTATCGGTGGATGAATACTTGCAACTGGACGAAGCTTTGATTCAGACGGCATTTATGCAGTGGCGTAAAGAGGACGATGCTGTTCTAAGTGAGTTATGCGAACGTTTTATAGATCGCAAATTATATAAGTATGTAGAGATTGAACAGATCGACGTAAACATGATTGAAGAGATTCGGGAAGCCTTCGCTGTAGCAGGTCTCAATCCCGAGTATGATCTGGAAATTGATTTTCCAACGGATAATCCGTATGATGTGTTTCGTCCGGATGAATCGACGGATAAGCAGATTCTGCTGCTTGATCGGCAAGACAAGTTACATGAGTTGTCAGAGGTGTCCGACATTGTCCGTTCAATCAGTGGTCTTCAACGCGGAAAGCATCACTTGTATTATCCGCAAAATAAGGTGGATGCGATTGTTCATGAATTACCGTCCCATATACGCCCCTATTTCTCACATTAAATGATCAGCAATGCTGTTCATAAGTCTGGTGCATAAAGCTTTCTAAAAGAGCTATTATCATGATACAGTAATCTGCTTTAATGGAGAGTACATGTAGATCGACATAATTTTGTAATCAGAGCAATTAGAATACAACCTGAGTGGCTAAAGATAAGCAACATATAGATATGAAAGAACTTGTTCGGTCTACATGTTGTGCTCAAAGAACTCAATGGGCTAATGGAATGAAATATAAAAAAAAACATGATCCAATTTAGTAATATTTATGTTCTGACTAGGATCTACAGGATGGATTAAAAAGAGATAGTCGTTTATTCGACATGAAGGGAGAAATACAGCATGATGTTGTTCGACACACATACACATCTGGATGCACCACAATTCGACGAGGACCGCGAGGAAATGATTCAGCGTGCTGTGGATGCAGGCGTTGGTCGCATGATTAACGTGGGCTTTAACCGTGAGACCATTCCATCCACGATGAAGCTGGCTGAAACCTATGATTTTATCTATGCTGCGGTAGGCTGGCACCCAGTGGATGCAATCACGATGCAGGAGGGCGATCTGGAATGGATTGCATCTTTGTGCAAGCATGAAAAAGTGGTAGCCATTGGTGAAATTGGTCTAGACTATTACTGGGACACTTCACCCAAAGAGGTTCAACAGCGCGTATTACGACAGCAGATTGGTCTAGCACGTGAGTTGAATATGCCAATTGTCATTCACAACCGGGATGCGCATGAGGATATTGTAAAGATTTTGCGTGAAGAGAAAGCTGGAGAAGTAGGCGGTGTTATGCATTCCTTTTCTGGCAGCTGGGAAACGGCGAAAATGTGTCTGGATTTGGGCTTCCATCTTTCCTTCGGAGGGCCAATCACGTTCAAAAATGCGAAGCAGCCCAAAGAGGTACTTGAGAAGGTTCCGATGGACCGATTTTTCATCGAGACGGACGCTCCTTATTTGACACCCCACCCTTATCGTGGAAAACGAAATGAGACAGCGCATGTACGTCTGGTTGCAGAAGCAGCTGCGGAAATTAAAGGCATTTCGCTAGAGGAAATTGCAGCAATAACGACCAAAAATGCCATGGAACGATTTGGGATTCGTTAATATATCGAGCAAAACAGGTGAAAAAGTGAGATAGGCGGAGTTAATTTGCTTTTTGATCCAAATAAATCAAGAATATTACAATATTTTAACCAAATATTTAGAAAAACGTACTTGAACAACGCTTTACAACATGCATAGAAACAGGATATCATCTTTTCAGTGAATTGTTGTGCGGAAAATTGGACAGATGTTCGGGGGATGAACAAAGGGACACTTTCCGATAAAACAACATTACCTTCATGAATCAGTCTCGCTGAGTCTCCGTTAACGGAGAGCGGGGGAACCAATAGGGCTTTAAACATCGGTGATTTTAGCCGATGCGCAACATGCGCTGACCCAAAAGCAGCGTGTGAATCTGCGAAGCCGTATTTGATTTCTTCTTTGGGTCTCGGGGTGAATTCAAGGGCGTCCGCCATGAGCGGATGACCGGAGATAGGGCGGCTCTCTTTCGCCCGAACCCGACAGCTAACCTCGCAAGCGGAAAAAGAGAGGCAACCTCGTGCATGAATTTCCGATATTCAGAATCATTCGGAAGCCACGAAAGAGTTCCTCTTAAACTCTTTCTTTGGCTTTTTTGTTTTTGAATAAAAGAAATACGGTCATCATACGGTAAGTATTCAGGAGGATGACATCATGTTGCGAAGATTGATTCATGGTGCAGAACCGGATTAAGTGTGGTCCGATCTGTGTTCTGTAGAAAATTTGGTATAGTCGCGTCAAAGACATCATGCATTACTTTAGACGGCGAGGCTATGAAGGAGGACGGAGAAGTGGGCACATTCCAACCAGAAGAGACCCATGAGTCACGATCATCCAGTAAGTCTTTCGCGTTGCGGTGGAAGCATGAGAACTTGCGTCAAATGGCATTGATCGTTATTTTCTCAATTGCGCTTACAATCATGATCTTGTTAGTCGTTTACGGTCAGGCCGGGAAACAAATTTCACTGGTTATTGATGGCAAAGCTCAAGCGGTAGAGACCCGTACAGGAATGCTTCAGGAAATGCTGGAGGAGCAGTCAATCACAGTCAGCCCTCACGATCAGGTATCCATGCCCTTGAATGGGGCGATCTCAGATGGAGACCGCATCGTTATTGAGCGGGCCGTTCCAGTTAAAATTACGGCAGACGGAGACACCAAGACTCTGTATACAACCGATTCATCGGTACAAGATGCGATTAAAAAATCAGGCATTCAAATTGCAAATGAAGACAAAGTGTATCCTGCGCTTGGAACGACTATTGAAGCGGATATGAAAATCCGTGTAGTGCGAGTAACAAAGCGTACGGTGGAAGTCGAACAGCCGATCGCTTATAAAGTGATCAAAACGGCTGACCCTAGCTTGTACAAAGGCGACAATCGTGTCGTTGTGAGCGGAAAAGAAGGAACACTTGTACAGCATATTGAAAAGGTGTTCCAGGATGGAGAATTGGTCTCCAAAAAAATGGTGGGTAAATCGATCGCAACGAATCGCGTCGATAAAGTTATCGCCGTTGGTACAAAAGCCAAACCCGTTGTGAAAGAGCCGGTGATTCAGACGGTATCGGCGCAGACGTCCACGACAAAAACAGCAACAACTACGAACTCGAAGAAAACCGCTGCCTCGGGCAGCAAAGTAATTACCGTCTCAGGCAGTTCTTTTAAATATTCAAAAGTTTTGAAAAATGTATCCATGACGGCATACTCTTCTGAAGAGCCCGGTATCGGTACAAAAACAGCATCAGGTACTCGGGTAACCGAGGGACGTACCATTGCGGTTGATCCCAAAATCATTCCGATTGGCTGGTGGGTGTATATCGAGGGCCTTGGCTTCCGTCGTGCGGAAGACACAGGTGGTGCCATTAAAGGCAACAAAATTGATGTGTATTATGATAGTGTGAAGCATGCCCTTAACTTCGGACGAAAGAAAGGCAAGACGGTATATGTGATTGGTCCGGTGAAGCCGGAAGCGAACTAAAATCGTTTTACTTTGAAATGGGAATGCTATAAAATATAAGCATGAATGATTCATGCGGAATATGCGGCGGAGGGGTCTGAAATCAGTCTCCCCTGCCGTTTGGCAGAGAAGAGGATATTCCTCTTCTTTTTGCGTTAGAAAGGAAGAAATGGAACATGATAAAAGAAGTGATCGTAGTGGAAGGCCGTGACGATACCGTAGCCATTCGACGTGCGGTTCAAGCAGATACAATAGAGACCGGTGGATCGGCCATCAACCAGCGCATTCTAAAGCGGATTGCACTTGCTCAGGAGAGACGTGGTGTCATCGTACTGACAGATCCGGATCATGCAGGTGAACGTATTCGTAAAATCATCGCCAATAAAGTACCTGGTTGCAAGCATGCGTTCATCCCTGAGGCGGATGCTACACGGAAAGGCGACATCGGAGTGGAGAACGCCTCACCGGAGGCCATTCGTCATGCATTAGCACGTGTACACACGTCATATGAAGGAGCACCAAGTCTGATCGATTGGGAGGATCTGATTGCGGCGGGACTGATTGTGCACCCACAGGCTGCTGCACGTCGTATGGAGATGGGCAATCTGCTGGGCATAGGTTATTGTAACGGCAAGCAGTTCCACAAGCGGTTGAGCGTATTCCAGATTACCCGGGAAGAGTTCTCGGAAGCATTATCGCAAATTGAACGTGAAGGATTGTGAGCGTATGAAGGGCATGGAAGAAACCGTAGAGATTGCAACACCCAAACGAACCAAAGAAATTATTCAAAGACACGGATTTTCATTCAAGAAGAGCCTGGGTCAGAACTTTCTGATCGATCAAAATATATTGAACAAAATTGTAAATGCAGCTGATCTGGACGAGTCCAAGGGCGCACTTGAGATCGGACCGGGTATTGGCGCGCTCACAGAACGTCTGGCTCGGGTAGCCGGGCCTGTAACGGCCGTAGAGATTGATCAGCGACTGCTGCCAATTCTGGGTGAAGTGATGGAGCCTTATCCGAACGTTCGTGTGCACCACGGGGATGTGCTAAAGCTGGATCTGGCTGAGTTGTTCCGCACGGATTTTGGAACGGTAGATAAAGTGAGTGTTGTGGCCAATCTGCCTTATTATGTAACGACGCCAATCATGATGAAGCTGCTCGAAGAGAAGCTGCCTGTGGACAGCATTGTGGTCATGATCCAGAAGGAAGTGGCCGAACGCATGGCTGCTGCACCAGGATCAAAGGACTATGGTAGTCTGAGCATTGCGGTTCAGTACTACAGTATACCTGAATTGGTCTGTATTGTTCCCCCCACGGTCTTTATTCCGCAGCCTAATGTGGAATCGGCTGTAATCAAATTAAAGGTCCGTGAGAAACCGCCGGTTGAAGTTCCGGACGAGGCACATTTCTTCGAAGTGGTACAAGCTTCTTTCGCTCAGCGGAGAAAAACGATCTCGAATAATCTGAAAGCTCGTTTCTTCACGAAGGAGAACAGAGAACAGGCTGATCTGCTGTTGGAGCATGCCGGTATTCAACCTTCAAGACGAGGAGAAACTTTGAGCCTGCAGGAGTATGCGACACTCAGTACCGTAATGTGGGAAGCTGGGGTACGCGCAGCTCTGTAAAATTCGGATGAACCAATCCGGGTTTCTGCCCATACGATGGGGTAGAGGTGATTATGTTGATGAATATCGGAGACTTGGTCGTTCGGAAGTCATACGGGGGAGATGTGACTTTCCGGGTGGAAGGCCTCCAGTCGGACGGTGCCATCATTAAAGGGACCGAGTTCCGGCTGTTAGCCGATTCCCCTGTGGACGATTTGATACAGGTTCCTTATGAACCGCAGAGTGCCAAAACAAGGCAGGCCCATGTGAAGGCACATCAGACGCTCTCACGCCTGCAGCAGAATCGAATGGAACAGGCCGAGCGCAATCGTGAAGGTTTGGTTCAGGAATGGTCTGTTCAACAAGACCCGGCTTATTTCGAGATGCCTGGCAAAGTGCTGCACTTGGATGGCGATCCCAATTATCTAAAAAAAAGCATGAACCTTTATGAGCAGCTACGAGTTCCCGCAGAGGGGCAATATGTACATGAGTCTGCCATGGCGGACACTTTATATCGTCTGCTGCCCAAAGTACGTCCGGATATTGTTGTCATTACTGGCCATGATGGAGTACTCAAGACTCGTCAGCCCTATGACTTATATAGTCTGGGAAGCTACAAGAATTCGCAAAACTTCGTATCAGCTATTCAGGTGGCTAGACATTATGAACGTCATCTGGATGCACTCACGATTGTAGCTGGCGCGTGTCAGTCCCACTTTGAGGCTTTGCTGCGGGCTGGAGCGAACTTCGCCAGTTCACCAGGCAGAATTCTCATTCATGCCCTGGACCCAGTCTATGTGGCAGCCAAGGCAGCCTTCACGTCGGTGCGGGAAACGGTGAACATGAACGACATTCTGCATAACACGATCAGTGGTAGCCAGGGTGTGGGCGGCGTAGAGACACGGGGAAGTTATCGGGTAGGTCTGCCCGGATTGAACGATTTATCAACGTTAAAAGTGAATCCATCTGCCGTATGAAGATGGCAGAAGAAAGTCCCGTTTCGGGGCTTTTTTTGTTCGCAAAAAAATTCATTGACAACAACTTTTTGATACTGATATAATAATTAGTTTTGATTTGACAATGACTGTAAAATCCGGTATAATGGACAAGAAAAGAGGTGGTCGTCGACAATGGCTAAAAATACGCTATTGGATATCAAACGCAATCTCGATGCACATATCGGTCAGAAAATTATGCTGCGGGCTAATGGTGGCCGCCGTAAGACCATTGAGCGTACGGGTGTATTGGAAGAAACGTACCCTTCTGTTTTTATTGTCAAGCTTGATGAGGAGCAAGAAACTTTCAAGCGAGTATCCTACAGTTATGCTGATATACTTACGGAATCGGTGGAAGTCATGGTATTTGATCCAGGCAGCCAGACGCATAGCTCCTACATGGAGACGTAAGTATCGATTTACGGCGATTGTGGCCCATGGGGCACAATCGCTTTTTTTATTTTCAAAAAGTCACGCACGATTCATCGGGGAGCCATATATGATCAGGAATGAGTCTGGGGAAGAAGCGGCATACTATTTGGACAGGTCTAAGGAATTGGCTTGGCCTGGGGGCGAATAGTCCCGGATACAAATGGACTTATTATGAATGAACTATTTGGAGGAGGATGACCCATGAGCCGGAGAAGAAGAAGTGTAATGTCGGATGAACTCAAGAATGAACTGGCAAAAGACCTGGGGTTCTATGATACCGTTCAGGAGGAAGGTTGGGGCGGAATCAAAGCGAAGGATGCGGGCAATATGGTGAAACGGGCCATTCAAATGGCGGAAGAGGCGGCACGCAAATCGTAATCCGGTTCAATCGGTTTGGAGAGCGGGGCAATCCGGCAGGAATGACCTCGCTTTTTCCCCATGGATGCGGAATAGAAATGACTTGACAGCCCTATTTTGATATAATATGTTAAGTTGTCTTAGGGAAAAGGTGAGGACGGGTGAACGCCTTGAAAATTTACGAAAAAGCGCCTGCTAAAATCAATTTGATGCTAGACGTTTTACATAAAAGAAGAGATGGATTCCACGAAGTTGAGATGATTATGACGATGGTGGATCTTGCCGATCGACTGGAAATGTCTGAATTGCCTCGTGACACGATCTTTATCTCCAGTCAGGCGGGATATATCCCCCTGGATGAGAAGAACTTGGCTTTTCAGGCAGCCAGGCTCATCAAAGAGCGTTATGACGTGAGAACCGGAGTTCATATTCATCTGGACAAGAAAATACCGGTGGCCGCCGGACTTGCTGGTGGCAGCAGTGATGCAGCAGCAACGCTGCGTGGATTGAATCGCCTCTGGCGTCTCAACATCCCGGATCATGAGCTGCAGGAACTCGGGGCCGAACTGGGCTCAGATGTGCCTTTCTGCATTACAGGTGGAACAGCACTCGCCACAGGCCGCGGGGAGAAGCTGACACCGATGCCAAATCCCCCGCAATGTTGGGTGATCTTGGCCAAGCCGCCAATTAATGTGTCCACAGCTGACGTCTATGGACGCTTCCGCAGCGACAAGATTGTTCGTCATCCGAGTGCTGCCAAAATGGAGCAGGCCATTCGCAATCAATCCTTTGCCGAAGTGTGCAGACAGATGGGCAATGTGCTTGAGGACGTAACGTTGAAGCTGTATCCGGAAGTTCAGCATCTGAAAGATGCCATGATTCGGCTCGGAGCAGACGGAGTTTTAATGTCAGGCAGCGGTCCAACCGTGTTTGGGCTAGTTTCCAAGGAGTCCAAGGTTGCACGGATCTACAATGGACTGCGAGGCTTCTGTAAAGAAGTGTATGCCGTACGTATGCTAACTTGAAATTCGCTTTTATAATGTACAAACACGTATAAAGGTGGTATATTTTTAAATAATTATTCGGATTTGGATGTTTTCCGTGATCGTGAGGATGGATCTCTGTGAAGAAATTAAAACGAAGCGCAAGGCTGGTTGAAATGACGCAGTACTTATTGTCTAGACCGCATACGGTTATTCCGTTGACCACATTTGCCGAACGCTATGGAGCTGCGAAGTCGTCGATCAGTGAAGATTTGGCGATTATCAAGGAAGTGTTCGAAGAAGGGGGTTCGGGAGAACTGCATACACTGGCTGGAGCAGCCGGGGGAGTAAAGTGGATTCCAAAGGTGTCCAGAGAACTGGCATTGGCTTTTGCAGAACGACTTTCTACCCAGCTCGCGCAGCCCGATCGGATACTGCCTGGTGAATACCTGTACATGTCCGACCTGCTTGGACAGCCCGCATTGATGAATGAAGCCGGCAAGATTTTTGCAACGGCCTTTGGCAATAAGGATATTGATGTGGTGATGACGGTCGAGACCAAAGGAATTCCGCTTGCTTATGCGACCGGAGCCCAGCTCAACCTGCCTGTAGTGCTCGTGCGCAGGGACCATCAGGCTACGGAAGGATCGGCCGTAAGTATCAATTATGTATCCGGGTCCCATAAAAGCCTACATACCATGTCCCTATCTCGCAGGGCTATGCGTGAGCACTCCAGAGTGCTTATTGTAGATGATTTTATGAAAGCCGGGGGAACCGTTCAAGGGATGATCGACCTATTGGCCGAGTTTAATGCTACGGTAGCCGGGGTCGGCGTATTAGTAGAATCTGGATCGGTTGATTCAGAAGAACGACTGCTGACGGACTACATATCACTGGCGAAGCTGACGGCAGTCGATGCGAAGAGCAGGCACATTTCCGTCAAGCCTGGCAACTATTTTGACCTGTAGAATCATGACGAATTACATGTCGGGAAAAGTTCTTTTCCATCGACCTGGCACTAACGTTGTCGAATTGTGTATTAAATAAAAAAATTCCTGAAATTAGGACATTTTTGTGGTTATAAAAAGAAGGAGTTCGTATAGGCTGTGTGGAATTATACACCAAGTTCTGATGGAAAAAGGTGGTGAACACACACATGCAAATTACGGATGTCAGACTCCGCCGTGTTAACTCTGAGGGGAGAATGAAGGCTATCGCATCCATTACCATCGATAACGAATTCGTCGTTCATGACATTCGCGTCATCGATGGCAATAACGGAATGTTTGTTGCTATGCCGAGCAAGCGGACTCCTGACGGAGAATTCCGTGATATCGCCCACCCGATCTCTTCCGGTACTCGCGAGAAGATTCAAGCAGCTGTTTTGACTGAGTATGATCGCGCAGCAACTGAGGAAGAAGTCATTGAAGAAGGTGCCTGAGAACATTATTGGGGTTCGAAGGAAAAGAGAGCCATGTCTTATGGCTCTCTTTTCTTTTTGACCGGAATAAGATATATTCAGTATTGAGTTTATTCACAGAAGAGCATTTTGGCAGCTTGAATGCTGCAAAATGTTGAAAGAACAAAAAGCGCAGCGTGCGCTTGGTAACAGGGCGGCATCTTAGGAATCATGGGAATCGGTTAAGCTCACAGGTACACGGCGTATACATATAGGTCACGATTTGTTGGTGTCCGCGTTGTTACACGTGATTACAGAGACAGCAGGCGATGAACAAGACCGGCGCAGGGTCGGCTGAACGTAACTCATCGGATATATACAGGTAAGGTCAAACGATGGGTTTTTCAGAACAGGAGGTCGTAAATTTTGAAAAGAATGGCAATCGTTCTTGCGGCAGGGCAAGGCAAACGAATGAAATCAAAATTGTACAAAGTACTGCATCCCGTATGCGGTAAACCGATGGTGGGTCACGTGCTGGATGCAGCTCTTCGCGCAGGCGTTGAACGCAGCGTCGTTGTGGTCGGTCACGGTGCCGAAGCGGTGCAGTCATTTTTGGGTTCCAGAGCAGAGTACGTGCTTCAGGCTGAACAATTGGGAACAGGACATGCGGTGAAGCAGGTTAAATCTCTGCTCGGCAGTGAAGCAGGGTCAACCATTGTTGTCTGTGGAGATACACCACTTGTGACCAGTGAAACGCTGGAAGGACTGATGAAGCTCCATGAAAGTCGCGGAGCAGCAGCAACGGTGCTCACAGCTAAACTGGACAATCCCAAGGGGTACGGCCGCGTTATTCGCGGAGAAGATGGTTCAGTACAACGTATTGTGGAACAGAAGGATTGCACGGAGCAAGAAGATGCTGTGAACGAAATCAACACAGGTACGTACTGCTTCGATAATGCCAAGTTGTTCGCTGCGCTGGAGAAAGTAACGAACCAGAATGCTCAGGGAGAGTATTATCTTACTGACGTGGTTGGCATTTTCCGTAATGATGGGGAAGTGGTAGAAGCCTACATGTCAGATGACATCGCGGAATCCATCGGAGTTAATGATCGGCTTGCCCTTTCACAAGCAGAAGCGTTCATGCGTGAACGTTTGGCGGTAAAACATATGTTGAACGGTGTTACGATCATCGATCCGGCATCGACATATATCGGGGCGGATGTTACCATTGGATCAGATACGGTATTATATCCGGGCACCATACTCAAAGGTATGACTGCCATTGGTGAAGCATGCCATATTGGTCCTCAGGCTGATATCGAAGACAGTATTATTCAGGATGGGGTTACAATTAAGCATTCTGTACTGTCACAGGCCGAAGTTGGATCAGAAGCCACCGTAGGTCCATTTGCTTATTTGCGTCCAGGTACCAAATTGGGCCGTAAAGTAAAAATTGGTGACTTTGTTGAAGTGAAAAATGCTACAATTGATGAAGGCTCCAAAGTATCTCATCTCAGTTATATTGGGGATGCCAAAGTAGGGAAAAACGTAAATGTTGGATGCGGGGCAATAACGGTGAATTATGATGGATATAATAAAGCTGTAACAACGATTGAAGACGATGCGTTCGTAGGCAGCAATGTCAATCTGATTGCACCTGTCACGGTAGGAAAAGGTGCATATGTTGTTGCAGGTTCTACCGTTACCCATTCTGTTCCCGACAACGATCTCGCGATTGCCCGCCCACGCCAGGAGAATAAACCTGGATATGCGGAGAAAATCCGTGGTCGTGCCAAAGCCAAGAAACAAAATGCCAAACCCGAATAAGGGGTATTGATATTAAGAATTGCCTCCCGAACATCGGGGGGTGCCGACATGTCGCAGACGCTTATAGATTCCAATGAACCAGCACGGAGGGTTTTTATTTTATGACTTATTTTGATTCGAAATTAAAAATATTTACTTGCAATTCTAACCCCAAGCTTGCCCATCAAATTGCTGATTATATCGGAATTCCTATGGGTGAATCTCACACAACCAGCTTCAGTGATGGTGAGATCCAAGTGAAACTCTCTGAGAGTGTTCGGGGCTGTCACGTCTATATCGTGCAGTCTACTTGCTTGCCGGTTAATGACAACCTGATGGAAATGCTCGTTATGATTGATGCACTTAAACGGGCATCTGCCAAGACGATTAACGTCGTTATTCCGTACTATGGCTATGCTAGACAGGACCGCAAAGCCCGTTCGCGTGACCCGATTACAGCCAAACTGGTTGCTAACCTCATCGAAAAAGCGGGTGCAACCCGTGTGATCGCGATGGACTTGCATGCCATGCAGATTCAGGGATTCTTCGATATTCCGGTCGATCATCTGCTCGGCGTGCCGATTTTGGCTCAATATTTCCGTTCGAAACAGATCGAAAATCCGGTTGTTGTATCGCCTGACCACGGTGGAGTAGTACGCGCTCGGAAACTGGCGGACTTCCTGAATGCACCTCTCGCAATTATCGACAAACGTCGTCCAGAGCCGAACGTCAGCGAAGTGATGAACATTATCGGTAACATCGAAGGTAAAACAGCAATTCTGATCGATGACATTATTGATACTGCGGGAACGATTGTACTGGGAGCGAATGCTCTGATGGAAGGCGGCGTGAAGGAAGTATACGCTTGCTGTACTCACCCGGTATTGTCGGGACCTGCGATGGAACGCTTGGAGAATGCACCGCTGAAGGAAGTCATTGTAACGGATACCATTCCGATTACGCATGCTAACCCGACAAGCAAACTTAAAGTGTTGTCTGTAGCACCTTTGCTCGGAGAAGCCATTATCCGGGTTCATGAGGAATTGTCAATCAGCAAGCTGTTTGAAATTGAATAAGGATGTCTGCATAAAGTAGTAGAGGGGTTACGTTTTCCGGATCAATGGAAAATGTAACCCCTGTCGGCGTGCCGTTATATTGGAAGTGAAACAGGTGCCTGCCGAATTTCTAGTATCCGGGGCGGGAGATGAAACGGAACCGGTGCCGATGAAAAAGAGTGTCGGCAATTTCGACAAATTGATTATCGAAACGTGTGATAAGTCCGATCTCTATATGGGTGTCGCGGTCATATACCTGTACAGGTACGTGATATTCCAGATGATAGATAAAATCGCTATGTTGAGTCAGTTGTCCGTTGTCTTCGCGCAAAACCCGCTCACCTTCCTGGGTTGATGAATAAAAGCTATAAACATGATATAAGTTGAAACTGGCGTTTACACCAAAACGGAGAGTGCAGAACCAATCTGAAGAAGCGGAGCGTGCGCCTGAAAGCTTTCTGCAAGAAAGCTACTTCGGAAGCGTAGGCTATCACCGGATTTTTTCCTTGAATCAAGGGAATAAAGAAAATCTGGGGATAAGAGCGATCGAAAGATGGTACTGCAATCGTAGTGATTAGGTGTAATAATCGTTCAAATTATATAACCAATTCGAATCTCACTTTGTTGATATTATATGAAATATAACATTCGAAGTCTATGCTTCACCTTAGGCTGATCCAAAGGAGGGAACAAGATGAAGTGGATTGTCGGCCTCGGAAATCCAGGCCCGAACTACGCTAAAACCCGTCATAATATCGGTTTTATGGCACTCGATCGACTTGCAGAGCGTCATAATATCTCCATAACGCAGAGCAAATGCAAGGCTCTGATTGGAGAAGGTGTAATTGGTGGCGTCAAAACGGTGCTGATTAAACCAATGACGTTTATGAACCTGTCCGGTGAGTCGGTAAGGGCTTATATGGATTTTTATAAAGTTAGTCTGGAAGACCTGATTGTCGTCTATGACGACATGGACACGGAAACAGGCAAAGTCAGATTGCGTTATCAGGGCAGTGCAGGTGGTCATAATGGAATCAAATCCATTATCCAGCATACTGGTACTCAGCAGTTTAACCGTGTACGGATGGGAATATCCCGACCAGAACCGGGACATGCCATTGTAGACTATGTACTGTCGAAGTTTATGAAGAACGAAAAGGAAGCGCTCGATCAAACGATCGAACAGACCTGTGATGCATTGGAGTATAGTCTGGATCATACGTTTGAGCAGACGATGGCCAAATTCAACGGGTGAACCGCTGCAAGTGACACTGGAAAAATGATCAAGATTCGGGTTCGATTCGGTCTTAATGGGCATACTGGACGTATAAACCATGTTCAGGAGGCATAAAAATGTCAGTGAATTATGTGTGTAGGCATTGCCGTACTTTTATTGGACGAATCGATTCTGCCCGTATAACGGAAGCGCAATTGGGCTTTCATTTCTTGACCCCCGACGAGCGGAGGGATATAATAGCGTATAATTCCGGTGGCGATATAACCGTTCGGATTACATGTGATTATTGTAAAGAAGCTCTAGAACTTAATCCTGAGCTGAGCTTGCTTGCGAGTCCGCTTCAATAATTAACTCGCTCGCAGCAAGAACTTATGACAGATGATGGCGGCAGCGGAATACCGCTCCACCTTTATAGCCTTGGCAGCCTGCTGAGGCTTCTTTTCAGTTTGGGAAGAAACCAGACTATGTTCAAAGTAGCCCCTCAGGCCACATCAAACGGGTGTGGCAAAGTAGCGATTAATCCTTTATGATGAAACAGGACAAAAAGGAATTTGTATCCAATTTTTTTAATGTGGTGAACCTGCGCGCAGGCGTGAGATACTCAAGTAAGTTATAAGAGAGGTGCCCCTTTTGTTACAAGCACTTATACAGGCTTTTTCCAAAGATCCGGACTTCGGGTCCATTACGGCCGGGATTACATCCGGTATGAAGGAGCAATTGGTTTCGGGCTTATCCGGTTCGGCGCGTCAGATTATGCTGGCTGCCTTACATCAGGAAATGAACAGACCTCTGCTCGTTGTGACACACAATATGTTTTCCGCTCAAAAAATCGCAGAAGATTTACAGGAAGCGCTTTCACCGGATCAGGTGCTGCTCTATCCTGCCAACGAACTTGTTGCCGCTGAAGCTGCTGTTTCCAGTCCGGAAACATTGGGTCAGCGTATTGACGTGTTGGTCCGTTGCGCCCAGGGATTCAGGGGCGTTGTTGTTATCCCATTTTCCGGGGTGCGGCGCTATGTTCCACTTCCAGAAGTGATGGCTAACGCTCAAATTACAATTAAACAAGGCAATACGCTGGAGCTCGATTCATTCCTGCTGGAGATGGTGAAGCTCGGATATGAACGCGTGGAACGTGTTGAATCACGCGGCGAGATGAGCGTGCGTGGAGGAATTATTGACTTCTATCCAGTCACATCGTCCATTGCGTATCGTGTGGAATTATTCGACGATGAGATCGATTCCATTCGGACATTTGATCCTGCAGACCAGCGTTCCATTGAACGAATTGACGAAGTGACGGTGCTGCCGTGCAAAGAGTTAATTGCAGATCGCGAACGCATGGAGAAGGCTGCGGATACAGCCGGTATTTTGCTTGACCAACAGTTGGAGAAAATGACAGACCGGCAGGCAAAGCTGCGTTTGCGAGAAGAAATTCATCGCGAGATCGAACTTCTGCGGGAGCATGTGTATTTCTCCGAAATGTATAAATATATTTCACCGCTCTATCCGGAAAACAAGACGATTTACGACTACATGCCAGAAGATACGTTGCTTGTACTTGACGAGCCGGCAAGGCTCGCGGAGACATCGAAACAGCTTGACCGGGATGAGTCGGAGTGGAATCTGCATTTGATGCAAAACGGGAAGACCCTCCCAGACCTGCATCTGTCGGCCGATGGGGATGATCTGATATATGAACGTCCATTCCAGACGCTGTTTATGTCTATCTTTTTGCGTCAGGTTCCTCATACCCAGCCGCAGAATATCCTCAACTTTATCAGCCGTGGAATGCAGGATTTCCATGGTCAGATGAATGTGCTCAAAGCAGAAATGGAGCGCTGGCAGAAAGCCGGAGTTCAGGTGCTCATGCTGGCTAACGGTGAGGAAAGACTTGATCGGATGCGCCGGGTACTCATGGACTATGATATCCCTGAGCCGGAAATGCTTATTGGCAACCTGCAAACTGGATTTGAGATGCCTTCTATTCATCTGGCTGTCGTTACCGAAGGAGAGATGTTCTCACAGAAGCAGCGCAAGGTGCGCAAACCGATTCGCAATGTGGACAATGCGGAACGCATTAAATCCTATAGTGAGCTGAAAGTGGGCGATTATGTCGTTCACCAGAATCACGGGATAGGTAAGTATCTCGGGATCGGCACACTTGAGGTTGGCGGTATTCACAAGGACTACATGCATATTCTCTATGCAGGTGGAGACAAACTGTCTGTACCGATTGAGCAGATTGATCTAATTCAGAAATATGTCGGTTCGGAAGAAAAAGAGCCGAAAATATATAAACTGGGCGGCAATGAATGGACACGGGTTAAAAATAAAGTCCGCACATCTGTGCAGGATATTGCTGATGATCTAATCAAGCTTTATGCGGAACGCCAGACGTCAAAAGGTTTTGGTTTCGACAAAGACTCTGCGGAACAGCAGGAGTTTGAGGACATGTTCCCTTACGATGAGACACGGGATCAGGTACGTGCAATCGAAGAAATCAAGAAGGATATGGAACAAAATCGTCCGATGGACCGTTTATTGTGTGGAGATGTTGGTTATGGCAAAACCGAGGTTGCGATCCGTGCTGCATTTAAGGCTGCCATTGAGGGGAAACAGGTTGCTGTATTAGTCCCCACAACCATTTTGGCACAGCAGCATTATGAAACGTTCCGTGAGCGTTTCTCGGGTTATCCATTCAACATTCATGTACTTAGCCGATTCCGTTCACGTAAAGAACAGAACGAGACGGCCAAAGGCATTAAGGCAGGCACCGTCGATATCGTCATCGGTACACATCGGTTATTGTCACAGGATCTAGTATTCAAGGATCTTGGCCTGTTAATAGTAGATGAAGAGCAGCGCTTCGGTGTAACGCACAAGGAGAAACTGAAAAAGCTGAAAACAAATGTGGACGTGCTGACACTGACAGCGACGCCGATTCCGCGTACCCTTCACATGTCCATGCTGGGCGTTCGGGATCTGTCGGTTATCGAGACACCGCCGGAAAACCGTTTTCCGGTACAGACTTATGTCGTTGAACACAGTCAGGCGCTTGTTCGTGAAGCGATTGAACGTGAATTGGCTCGTGGCGGTCAGGTTTACTACCTGTATAACCGTGTGCAGGGAATTCAGGAGATGGCTGCCGAAATTTCCGAATTGGTGCCTGAGGCCAAGGTTGGTGTGGGGCATGGCCAGATGTCGGAAACGGAGCTGGAGAAAACCATTCTGGATTTCCTGGATGGTGAATACGACGTACTCGTCAGCACTAGCATCATTGAGACCGGGGTGGATATCCCTAACGTAAATACGCTGATCGTGCATGATGCGGATAAAATGGGGCTCTCCCAGCTATATCAGCTGCGTGGACGGGTCGGTCGTTCCAACCGGATTGCGTATGCCTATTTCACGTACCAACGGGACAAAGTGCTGACCGAAGTTGCTGAGAAACGTCTGCAATCGATTAAGGAATTCACCGAACTGGGTTCGGGATTCAAGATCGCGATGCGCGATTTGTCGATTCGCGGCGCGGGTAATCTGCTAGGAGCTGAACAGCATGGCTTTATCGCGTCTGTCGGATTCGATCTGTATTCTCAGATGCTGGCAGAGGAAATCAATAAACGCAAAGTTACGATGCTCGGCGAAGAGCCGGTGCCATCCGATCAGTGGAACACAACGCTGGACCTCAGTATCGATGCGTACTTGCCGTCTGATTATATTTATGACAGTATTCAGAAGATTGAAATTTATAAAAAAGTGGCGGTTATTGCCTCCTTCGATGATGCAATGGAACTGGAAGATGAACTGGTTGACCGATTCGGAGATCTGCCAGAAGCCGTGATCAATCTGCTTGCGGTGGCCAGAATGAAAGTCTATGGCAAAATCTACGGTATTGAATCCATTTCCCAACGCGGAGATGATCTTACAGTGAAGTTCTATGAAGGCCGAGAACATGCCTTTGAGCTCTCCAAAATCGCACACATTGGAAATCAGTTCGAAAGACGTGTACAATTTGAACAAGGACCCCATATGCTTATTCATGTCAAGGGCAAAGGGCTTGGGGACAAGCAACTGATGGAGCTGGTAGAGAAATTTCTGGAGTCCATGAAAAGTGCTTTTAAATCAAAGGGGGAACTAAAGGATGTTAGCAAAGTATAAAAAAGTAGGGAAAGTACTGTCTGTGAGTATGGTAGCAGTACTGTCCTTATCACTGCTTGCTGCTTGTGGCAAGAAGGAAGAAGCAAAAACAGAACCAAAGGATACAAGTGCTGTAGTCGCTACGTATGAAGGCGGTACAATTACAGCCAATGAATTCGACATGGAGCAACGGGTCATGAAATTCCTCTATCCGGAATATGCACAAATGATGGATATGGATGATTTCAAGGAATACCTGGTAAAACAGGAAGTTGCATATGAATATTTGAGTGGAAAAGCAAGTGAAGCAGCCAAAACCGAGGGTGCCAAAACAGCGACAGAGCAATTCGACAAAATGAAAGCTTCTGTTCAAGCTGACCAATGGACTGAGATGCTGAAAGCTCAGAATCTTACAGACCAGAACATCAAGGATTACATGACTCGCATCATGACGGTAATCAAGGACAAAGAAACAGGCGTTACTGAAGATGCGATTAAAGCTGAATTCGAGAAAAATAAAGATCAGTTCACCACGGCGTCTGTTCGTCACGTATTGATCAACTTTACTGATCCAAAAACGCAAAAAGAGCGTAAAAAAGAAGATGCTCTGAAACTTGCAAAAGAAGTGAAAGCTAAATTGGACGGCGGAGCAGACTTTGCTGAAATTGCGAAGAAATACTCTGAAGACACAGGTTCTGCAGAAAAAGGCGGATTGTATGAAGATACACCTGTAGCCAGCTGGGTAGATGCGTTCAAAGAAGCGGCCAAAACGCTGCCATTGAACAAAATCAGTGATCCTGTAGAAACTGAATATGGTTATCACATCATGAAAGTAGAAAAACGTACAGAAGCGGACTACACGAAATTGACTGCTGAACAAAAAGAAACACTCAAAAGTCAATTGGCCGCTGCTGAGATCGACACATTCATGACCAGTGAACTGGACAAAATCGTAAAAGAAGTAAAACTGCCGAAAACAGACAAGGCTGAAGAAGGCACGACTGAAGGCACAACCGGTACAGGAACGGAAAAGGGTACTGAGGGTGAAAAAACCGATGCGGGTACGGATACCAAAACGGATCAAGGAACGACTGGAACCGACAAGGATACAAAAACAGGTGAAGGCACAGACACAAGCGGTAAGTAAATAGCGAGTGCTTACATTCAGCAAATACGTTTGTCTGGGTGATACACTGAACGCTTCGAATATGGACAACCATACAGAAAAGCAAGGGGGGGACTTATGGCCTCCCTCTTGCTTTTCCTTGTATCTATGGAGCAAAGTGGGTACATGGTCGCCTACTGTGGAAGTTAACACAACTATATTCTTCAAAGTATGTATAAGGAAATGGGAACAGATGAATACTATGGTCAAGATATCACACTAAACGTTCTGGGACTTTCCTCTACCCATTAAGGAACAGTAGTTGAAAAATCTTCTCGAGAAAGTGGGGCAACATGTGAAATGAAAGCTACTGGTATTGTCCGCCGTATTGATGACCTCGGTCGAGTGGTCATTCCGAAAGAAATCCGCCGTACGTTACGTATCCGTGAAGGCGATCCACTTGAGATTTTTGTGGACCGCGATGGAGAGGTTATTCTTAAAAAATACTCGCCGATTGGCGAACTTGGTGATTTTGCCAAAGAATATGCAGAATCGCTGTATGAAAGTACTGGCCATGTAACGATGATCTCTGACCGTGATACGATTATTACGGTGGCAGGTGGCTCTAAGAAAGAGTATCTGGACAAGCAGGTAGGTCAACTGGTGGAGAGTTGTATGGAAAACCGGAAGACGATTATCGAGACCAACAATGGTTCTTATGAGCTTAGCAAAGATCATGACGAGACGTTATCGTCTTTTGTTATTGCCCCAATCATTTCGGGTGGTGACCCCATCGGAACGGTTATCCTTTTCAACAAGGATGAATCGGTGAAGATGTCTCAGATGGAAATTAAAATGTCTGAGACGGCTGCCGGATTCCTTGGCAAACAGATGGAGCAATAGAAAAAGCAGATCAACTCCTGGTGCCCTGAGGGCAACAGGAGTTTTTGCATTTTAGGAAGCTGTAGACAGTCTGGATGATGTCCTAAAGGGCAGGATGCCTTAAAGGGTTAGTCTGTGCGCCTTTGGACAGGTATAATAGCTAGGTATACTTAAAGAAATGAATGCACGGACGTACGCAGGAGGGACATATGAAACAGTTGTCTACAGGCTCAAGATTGCTTCAGGGCGCATTTGTGCTTGGGCTTGCCGCCATTATATCCAAAATCATTGGTGCTTTTCAGAAGATTCCGCTACAGAATCTGGGTGGAGACGGTGTTTTTGGCATCTACAATACGGTGTACCCGTTCTATATGCTCATCATTACTGTTGCTGCTGCCGGGCTGCCTGTCGCTGTATCCAAATTCGTAGCCGAGCAGAATGCTCTTGGCCGACCGGAGGAAGGCAGACGGGTTATACGCTTGTCCTCGATCCTGCTCGGTGGGATTGGACTGGCACTGGCCTTATTGATGTATATAGGTGCACCTCTTATTGGAGATCTGATTGGAAACGGAAGTGTTGTACCGTCCATTCGGGCAGCTTCAATGGCATTGTTGTTTGTACCGGTGATGACAGGACTGCGCGGATATTTCCAGGGGTTGCAGCAAATGGTGCCTACAGCGGTATCCCAGGTGGTAGAGCAGACGGTTCGGGTCACGGTGATGATTGTTCTGTTGTTGTGGCTCATGGGGCGGGACGCTTCATTGGAGACCATTGCAGCTGGAGCTATGATTGGCTCAGTGGCAGGCGGGTTTGCCGGGTTAGTTACGATGCTTGGATATGTGTACCATCATCGACGGAAAAATAGTGGAAGGCTCGCAGTGATGAACGATGCTGAGTTAAATGGGCCAGCCAGAGAGGGAATGCGGAAATCATCTCATGGCGATAACGGGAACAACCGAGGTAATAATAAATTTTACACAAAAGAATCTTCGGCTGTGCAGGTGGAGAAAACGGAAGAGCGTCGAAGCGACAGCACCAGCAATCTGTATGAACAGCGCCGATCCAACCGTGATTGGATCAAGACACTGCTGATCTATGCCATTCCGGTCTGCCTCGGATCACTGGCCGTGCCATTGATGAATCTGGTGGATACCTTTACGGTGCCCCGGCTATTAAGAGGAGAAGGGCTGGATGAGCTTCAATCCATGGTATCCTTCGGAATTTACAACCGGGGCTTGCCGCTGGTTCAGTTGGTGACGATGCTTGCCACGTCCCTGTCTGTGCTCTTTATTCCGGCGATGGCCGAAGCCCGGCTGAAAGGCGGGCCGGAAGCCGTGAGGCAGCAAGCAGGCCTCGCGCTGCGCTGGTTCTGGTTAATCGGCCTGGCGGCATCCGCAGGTTTGGCTGTGCTGGCAGAGCCGATCAACCGCATGCTGTACGGCGATGCCGCAGGCACCGAAGCTCTGCGGTACATGGCGCTGACGGCTGCGGGCAGCACCGTCAGCATTATCGCGGCGGCGCTGCTGCAAGGCCTCGGCGCCGTGCGCGCACCCGCGTTCAGCATGCTGGCCGCCGCAGGCGTCAAGGCGCTGCTGAACGTCATGCTTGTGCCGGCGCTGGGCATCAGCGGCGCGGCCCTGGCAGGCGCAGTCGCCTACATGCTGGCGGCTGGCCTGAATGTGGCGCTGCTGGCGCGGCTTGTCGCCATGCGCCTGGCCCCCGGCGCCGTCCTGGCGAAGCCGGCGCTGGTGATCGCCGCCATGAGCCTGGCGGCGGCAGGCACGGCCTGGGCCGCCGAAGCAGTGCTCGGCGGCATCGGTATCGCGGCCGACCGCCGGCTGGCCGCGATGGGCGTGAGCCTGCTTGGCATAGCCGCAGGCTCGGCCGTGTTCGTGCTGTCCGCGGCCCGGACGGGACTGCTGACCGCCAAAGAGCTGGCGGCCGTGCCCAAGCTGGGGCCGCTGCTGGCCAAGCTGCTGCGCAGACTGCGTGTGCTGCGCTAACCCCGCGTTGCGCTGCTACGCTTAGCGCTACGGCTACGCCGTCATTCAACCTTTACTGCTCTCGCATTCTAAAGCGGAGCAGTAAAGGTTGAATGAGTCACACCGTATCATATATGCAAATGCAATTATAGGATAACGTCTAATTCTGGTATAATACGTGTAATTATAGAGCCCTGTTCTGTACGATATGGCCCGTCTATGATTGGTTATGATCAAGGATGGAAAGTCGGAACAGGATAGTTCGGATGGAGGCTTACAAAGATGAGTGCAGCTTTGACAATAGTCGGTCTTGGATCTGGAGATGCAGATCAGCTGACGGTAGGGATCATCAAAAAAATGAAACATGCAGCGACGCTGTATGTGCGCACACTGGATCATCCCGTATTGAATGATCTCAAGCAGGAAGGGTTGGAGATGACATCTTTCGATGCCATCTATGAGGCGAAGGATTCTTTTCCGGAAGTGTACGACGAAATTGCAGACCGGCTGATTGAGGCCGCACGCAAGGGCGAGCCGGGTACCGAGATCGTTTATGCCGTACCAGGGCATCCCATGGTCGCTGAAGCGAGCGTACGCCTGTTGAAGGAGCGCTGCCCGCAAATGGGCATTTCGCTGCGAGTTATGGGTGGGGAGAGTTTTCTGGATGAAGCATTTATTCGTCTTGGATTCGATCCTATTGAAGGTTTTCAGCTTCTCGATGCCAGCAGTCTGAATACAGAACTGGTGCAGCCCCAGCTGCATACCTTGGTTGGACAAGTATATGATGTGTTTACCGCTTCCGACGTAAAACTGTGTCTGATGGATGTTTACCCTGACGATTATCCGGTATTTGTCGGACATGCCTTGGGTGTGCAGGGACAGGAAATCATTCACAAGGTGCCGCTGCATGATCTGGACCGGATTGAAGGGTACGGTAATCTCTCATTGATATATGTGCCCAAAAATACGGATGACGCGCTTCGTCGGCGCTCCTTCGCACGACTGCATGAAATCGTGAATATCCTTCGCAGTCCAGGCGGCTGTCCATGGGATCAGGAGCAGACCCACCAGTCCATTCGCAAAAACCTGATTGAGGAAACCTATGAAGTCATTGAAACGATTGATGAAGATGACCCTGATCACATGAAGGAAGAGCTGGGTGATCTCCTGTTGCAGATTTTGCTGCACGCCCAGATGGAAGAAGAGGTTGGTACATTTAACGTGTACGACGTAATCGAAGGATTGAACGACAAGCTGATTTTCCGTCATCCGCACGTATTCGGCGAACAACAGGCAGAGAATGCGAATGAAGCGCTGCAAAACTGGGAACAGATGAAGGCAGAGGAGAAAAAGCGCAAGGGACAGGATGTGCAGCAGACTTCTGTGCTAGACGGAATTCCCCGCGACTTGCCTGCCTTGATGAAAGGGTACAAATTACAGAAAAAAGCGGCCAAAGTCGGCTTTGATTGGGATGACGTAGAAGGTGTCTTTGCCAAGATTGAGGAAGAACTGGCAGAGCTAAAAGAAGCAGTGCAGCATAACCAGTCTGCGGAAGAACGGAAGCTGGAACTGGGCGATTTATTGTTTGCAGCTGCCAATGTAGCGAGATTTATTGATACCGATCCGGAGGAGGCGCTTGCCGCCACCAATCGGAAATTTATTCAGCGTTTCCAGTATATCGAGGAGCGTCTGCGTGAACAGGGAAGAACTCCATCAGACAGCAATGTTGATGAAATGGAGCAATATTGGCAGGCAGCGAAGAAAGCTGGATTGTAAAGGGTTCTGGCATTTTGTGCGCTGATCCGATATCATTAGTTGCATCATGCGTATCGTGTCGTCGAAGCATCTCGGACGGGTTGCAGGTGAAAGCGTGTGATTAACGGAGAGGTGTTTCGGGTACTGGACTTAGACTGTTCTTGGGCAGGACCGACAAAAAGTAAAAAAAAGTCGAAGACCGAGGCAGGATTTCAGATGCCAAGCCAGAATACATGTGTAGTAACCTTGCGCGGAGCCAGCAGCAGCAGATCTGTTGTCACGGATTCGCAGATACTTTTTTTTCAATTTGGGAGGCTTTTAAAAATGAACAAAACAGATCTGATTAACAACATTTCCACCAAAAGCGGTTTGACTAAAAAAGACGTTGAGTCCGTATTGAACGGCTTTTTGGGAGAAATTACAGATGCACTTGCCAGCGGAGACAAAGTACAACTGATCGGCTTTGGCACTTTTGAGACCCGCAAACGTTCCGGTCGTACCGGACGTAACCCGCAAACAGGGAATGAAATCGTGATTCCTGAGTCCACCGTTCCTGCGTTCAAAGCAGGCAACAAACTTAAAGAAGCCGTAAAATAATGCGTCTTGATAAATTCCTGAAGGTCTCCCGGCTGATTAAACGCCGCACCGTAGCCAAGGACGTTTCCGAACAGGGACGTGTGCTGGTGAACGGACGTGAAGCAAAGCCAAGCGCCGCTGTCAAAGTGGGCGATGAGCTTACGGTTCAGTTCGGTCAAAAGCTGGTCACCGTGAAGGTGGAGCGTCTTGCCGAGAGTACCAAGAAGGATGAGGCGAGCAGCCTCTACACCTTGGTTAAGGAAGAGCCGATCGCCAAGGATAACGGGCTGAACTGGTAACAGGGCTGCCTGATATACTTTTGTACCCGTTCATTGCAAAATGAAGAGAAACGCCTTTCCCGTTCAGGGAAGGGCGTTTTTGTGTTCAACCGATATCCGGACATTTGCTTTCATCCAACCTTGGTTCTATTCTGCACTTTTAATCCATAAGCTAGGGTTAAGAAGGAGGGGTACATGCCATGGTTGAGCAAAGTAAGACGAAACAGCATCATCTGAGCATGCAGAATCGGAAACTGCTGGATCTGACAGGTGTCTCCAATGTGGAGAGCTTCGACAGTGAGGAATTTTTGCTGCAAACTGAACTTGGGCATCTGACCATCCGGGGGCACAATTTACATATCAAAAACCTGAGCCTGGAGGACGGTTTGTTATCCATCGAAGGCACTGTCAGTTCACTTCAATATCTGGACCCCGGTTCCCAGTCCAAAAACGGTAAAGGCCTGTTCGGCAAGATGTTCCGATGAGCCCGGATACTCAATGGATCACATTGATGTGGATGCTGATGTCGGGAGCCGTGATGGGGATGGCCTACGACAGTTACCGGGTACTGTCCGGTCAGCTGCGGTTCCCGAGATGGAGCATCCACACGCTAGATCTGTTGTATTGGGTCGCTTCCGCGCTGTTCGTCTTCCGGATGCTGTATGCCGGGAACCACGGACAGCTGCGGTTTTATGTCTTTTTGGGGCTGATTATAGGGGTTTGCTTCTATTTTTGGCTTTTAAGTGTTACAACCCAGCGTTTTGTGGTAATGTTAATTAAACTCGCAAGAACGCTGATTCATTGGTGTGGACATATCCTTAACATCCTGATCGTTATGCCCGTTAAAGGACTTTACAAGCTAGTGCGCGTATTATTTGGTTTTGTACTCGCCATACTGTTATTCCTGGGTAAGCTGGTGCTGCAATGTTTGGTACCTTTCGGCAAGTTGTTCCGCTGGATGTTTAGGCCTATCCTGAAACATTGGGTTACGCCGCGTTGGATAATCCGTGCGGGTTCAAGTATCGCAGCGATGTGGAAACGCTGGTTTTAAGGAGGTCCGATAATGGGTAAAACACCTATGAGCAAATCAAAAGCTCCAGCAGGCCAAGGAAAATCTGCAGGTGCCAAAAGGCGTCTTATGCTCTGGATGACCTTTATGGTTGTGTTTATCATATGGGCAGGATATACGTTCCTTGTGCAGACTGCGCAAATTTCGGACAAGAGGTCTCATCTGGCTGCCCAGCAATCTTCAAAGGAAGAGACGTTGAAGAAGCTGGAACAATTGAAGTACGAAGTCAGTCGGTTGAAGGATCCCGAATACATAGGACAGCTGGCTCGAAAAAAAGGATACTATCTGCCTGAGGAAACACCAATTCAGGTTGAAGAGTCAGGGAACTGATGTAATTTGGCTCATTATCGAGCAAGGATTGTTATCTATATGCCTGAAGCCGTTATACCGGAAAAAATAGGCTACCTTAAGGGGTAGCGCTCAGTTGACCTTGGTTTGCGGCATAAGGTATAATTAAATTAGCACAGCATTGATTTTGGCATTCAAAAAATCGGGTTGTATATTTTTAAGGGAGGATCATTTTATTCTATGGCAATTGAAGTGGGCACCAAGTTAGAGGGCAAGGTGACAGGCATCACGCATTTTGGAGCATTTGTGGATCTGTCAGGAGGTGTCACGGGACTCGTTCACATCTCGGAAATCGCCGACAATTATGTCAAAGATGTCAACGACCACCTGAAGCTTAATGACCTCGTTACCGTTAAGGTCATCAACGTTGACAAGGATGGCAAGATTGGGCTTTCCATTAAGCAAGCTGTTGACAAACCGGTTGAGCAACAAACACAGTCCAGACCCCCAAGAGCTCCTAGACCGGAACGCAGTGGAGGAGATCGCGAACGATTCAGCGGTGGAGGCCCAAGTGGTGGCCAAGGCCGTGGCGGCGGTGGTGGTGGTTTTAACCGTGACCGCGGAGGCCGTTCTTTCAAGCCCGCAGCAGGCAAACCTTCATTTGAGGATAAAATGTCACGCTTCCTGAAAGATAGCGAAGAACGGATCTCTTCGTTGAAGAAGAACACAGAAGGCAAACGTGGTGGCCGTGGAGCCAAACGCGTTTAATCTGGTTCAACCTGATTTAAAATATAAGAAAAACCGTTAGCCTTGGGGCTGGCGGTTTTTTTGCGTTTGTTTTTAGATTTGGAGTTTAACCCATTTAGATATAGACAAATAACCGGATTCATAGCCGTTTTTGTAAAGTGAAGCTCCATATCCCCAGTTTTTCTGCACATGAAAAAAAGTACGTAAGAACATTTGTCGTCTACCATTTTTTACCGACAGGTTTCCGTGGCATTCCACAGGTATCCTGCTCAAATCGTGGCGATGACGTAGCGCGTCCGGTTCAAAATCAGACAAGTGCCTTGTCGGCAAGGGTCGTGGCAGATGGATGAAACCACAATAAGGCCGGGGGTTCCGCACCACCGCGCCGCGTCTGTTTCTTTTGTCGTAAAGTTTTTGGACCCTACCCACCAATTGTGACAAACTACGTCTTCTATTCTATCTATAATCAGAACTATCGAGAACGAAACACGAAAATTAAATTAATCGAATGGGGTGCCTTGAGGATGATGGAAAAGTGGAATGTCATTCAATTTCCGGGAATGAAAGCTGGTAAAGGAGGTACAGAAGCTCGGGAGGAGCTGTCGGTACGTCTCAAACAGTGGATCAGCTCCCGCAAGGCCGTCCAGATCGTTGCTGCACGTAAATGGGTGCTGCTTCTTACTTTTATGGGATTTTTGCTGGGCAAGGCCATGATTCTGAATGAATTATCGCCCTTTGCGATTGCTTACTTTGCAGTTATTGCTTTCATGCGCAGGGATTACATTATTCCGGTAGGAGCCGCGCTTTTGGCAGGAAGTCTCTTCGCCCCGTTTCCGGTACCTCTGATTGTTGCTTCGGAGCTCGCCATCTTCTATCTGTTGTTTAGAGGACTGGAGTCTTATGACCGCGCTGAATTATCTTATGCGCCAACGATGGTGTTTACGACTACTTTTATGGTCAAGTTATTCGCCGTCGTCATAGGACCGTCTTTCAGCTGGTACGCCATGCTAATGCTCACGATGGATTCCGTACTCAGCTTTGTGCTTACCCTGGTTTTCATACAGGCCATACCGATCTTCACGTATCGCAAAAAAAAATTCAACCTAAAGAACGAGGAGATCCTCTGTCTGATCATCTTGCTGGCTTCCGTGATGACGGGGGCGGTGGGCTGGACAATTCAGTCCCTGTCAGTGGAGCATATGCTCTCCCGGTATCTCATTCTGATCTTCGCCTTGGTGGGCGGAGCTCCTCTCGGAGCCTCGGTTGGGGTCATTACCGGTCTCATTCTGAGTTTGGCCGATATGTCGGCGGTATATCAGATGAGTCTGCTTGCTTTTGCTGGCATGCTGGCAGGTATGCTCCGGGAAGGAAAACGTGCGGCGGTTGCTCTGGGCATGCTGCTGGGTTCCTCTATTCTATCCATATATCTGGGTGGACCGGGAGACGTAATGAATTCTTTATGGGAAACGTGTGCAGCTATCGTTCTGTTTATGCTGACGCCAAAAAGTATGCTGACCGCCATATCGAAATATGTTCCTGGCACGCAGGATCACACGAAATCTCAGCATGAATATGCTAAGCGGATCAGGGATGTCACCGCAGAACGGGTTACCCGCTTCTCGCAGGTATTCCGTCAATTGTCACGCAGCTTCGATCAGATGTCAGGGGCAGGGGAGCCGGTGCAGAACGAAGGCGGGATGGAGCATTTCATGAATGCTGTAGCCGAAGGCACATGTTCAGGATGCTTTAAGAAGGCCCAATGCTGGGATTCGAAGTTTATTCAAACCTATAAATATATGACCGATGTGATGAGTTCCATTGAAGCCAACCCGGAGATGTCAGGCAAGCAGATTCCGGTGGAATGGAACAGGGTATGTGCGAAACCGGAGGAGGTACTTGAAGTGATGCGCGCCCAGTATGGCCTGCATCAACATAACATGCAATGGAAACGTCAGATTATAGATAGTCGACAGTTGGTTGCAGAGCAATTATCAGGAGTATCCCAGGTGATGGAGGACCTGGCCAAAGAAATTCAACGGGAAAGTGAGGAGATGGTACAACAGGAGGAACAGATTCGGGATGCGCTGGAATCGTTAGGTCTGTCCATACATTCTATTGAAATCATTAATCTGGAAGCGGGGAATGTGGAAATTGAGATTGTTCATGCCTATACACGCGGATTTGACGAGTGCCGGAAAATGATCGCTCCGCTGATCTCGGATGTACTGGACGAGCATATTGCCGTCTTGAATGAGACGATGCTCGACCCTCGCCAAGGGCTGGCGACAGTCACCTTCGGCTCTGCCAAAACGTTTGAGATAACAACGGGTGTTGCTGCTGCCGCCAAAGGGGGGGATGTGATGTCCGGGGACAGTTTCAGTACGGTTGAACTGGGCAATGGCACATTTGCAGTTGCGCTTAGCGATGGCATGGGCAATGGGGAACGGGCACGCATGGAGAGCAGTGCTGCGCTAAATATACTGGAGCAGTTGTTACAGTCGGGCATGGATGAGAAGCTGGCGATCAAATCGGTGAATTCCGTTCTGATGCTGCGTTCTCCTGAAGAAATGTATGCAACGGTGGATATGGCTCTGATCGATGAATATACGGCAGAGACCACGTTTATGAAAATCGGCTCGACTCCAAGTTTTATTAAACGAGGGCAGGAGGTTATTCAGGTTTCGGCAAGCAATCTGCCGATTGGTATTATCAAAGATATTGAGGTGGATCTGGTAACCGTACAGCTCCAGCCAGGGGATGTTTTAATTATGATGACAGATGGTATCTATGATGCACCGGGGTATGCCGTCAACAAAGAACTATGGATGAAGCGGCTCATTCAGGAAATTGATAGTGACGATCCTCAGGAATTAGCAGATTGTCTGCTTGAAAGTGTTATTCGTTATCAGCAACATGAGATCTATGATGACATGACTGTAATTGTAGGAAAAATTGAACATTATCGCCCGGAGTGGGCGACACTGAGAGTCCCCGGAATAAGCCGGATGGAACGTCCGCGTACCGTTAGTTAATTGGATATTCCTCTGTTTGAAGTCTCTTCATTCTGGCAATGCTAGTCATAGAGTTGGAGAGTAACCCAAAACGGAGGGATATCGGATGAAACAAATCTTGTTGATCACCGACGGTTGTTCCAATGTAGGTACAAGCCCGGTGCTGGCTGCGGCGGAAGCGCGGGAAGAGGGAATTACGGTCAACGTGGTCGGTGTTATTGATTATGGAACCATTGGTGAGTTGGGTAGTCGGGAGATCGAGGATATTGCCAAAGCCGGAGGTGGAATCAGTCAGATCGTAGGCACCAGACAGCTTGCGCATACGATGCAGATGATGACAAGAAAAACGGTGGTTCAGACGATTCAACAGGCGGTTAATAGAGAGTTAACACAAATTCTGGGAGATCACGAGCCGAAAACGGTAACAGACCTTGAACCGGCTAAACGTGCACAGGTGGTTGAAGTGATGGAGGATATGGCGGAGACAACACCGCTTCAAGTCGTTCTTCTCATTGATGTAAGTGCCAGTATGAAGCCGAAGCTCTCTGCTGTAGAGGAAGGGATTCGGGATTTAATGCTTAGCTTGCAGGCACGTATGGGTCAGAGCCATCTTTCTGTCTTTCATTTTCCTGGACGACATAGCGGAGAAGAAGCTGTCTTGGACATCGACTGGACAGTTGATCTGAGCCGTGTTCGTTCACTATTTGGACGTTTGCAAATGAAGGGAGCGACGCCGACAGGTCCTGCGATTCAAAGGGTGATTGATTTTTACCGTTATGGTACACTGGAGGGACAGCAGGAAATAGAAGGGAACTATCGCATTGAAAGAGAAGGGATGCTCGGTGACAACGTTGTCTGACGCCTCTTTCCCGCCAGGAACAGTCATCACAGGGAAATGGAATCGCAGCCGTTATACGATTCGGAAGCTGCTGGGCAAAGGAGCCAACGGCATCGTTTTTCTTGTCCAGCGGGGTGAGAATGGCAAACATTATGCGCTTAAAATGGGATTTGACCCTGTAGATCTGCAATCGGAAATTAATGTGCTCAAATCTTTTCAATTACAGCGTAATCATGAGGCCCTTCGGCAGAGTGGCATTCCTTCTTATCTGAAAGATGTGGATGACTACGCCATTCGTGGCCGTGATATTCCCTTTTATGTGATGCGTTACGTTCGGGGGGAGTCTCTGCACCACTTCATTCGGCGTCAGGGAACGGACTGGACACTTCTGGTTGGACTCAGACTATTGCAGAAGCTGGCTCAATTGCATCAGGCTGGATGGGTGTTTGGCGATCTCAAACCTCAAAATGTACTGGTATCGGATTATGGGCAGGTAGAACTTATCGACTATGGTGGAGTGACTTCTATCGGCCGGAGTGTCAAGCAGTTCACTGAGTGGTATGATCGTGGATTCTGGAATGCGGGCAGCCGAACAGCAGATGGAACCTATGATGTGTTTGCTTTTGCACTATTATTGATTCATGTACTTGAAGCTGATTCACTCAAAGCGCTGGCTGCAGAAGGATTACCCCAACTGCGAAGTGTGAACCAGCTTACAGCTCTTGTGGAGCGCAGCGAACGTCTTCGACCCTTTCGAAACTGGACTATTCAGGCATTACGAGGTCAGTTCCAGGATGCCGGACACGCGGCTAAGGTTTGGAAAGAGATGATGGCACGCCCTTCTCCTCTTCGTCGCCGTTCCAAAAGTACAACTCCGCGTTGGCTCAAAAATGCATTTGCTGTATCCGTTATATTACTTATTGGGGTACTCATCTATGCACTGCGATTCTGAACTGTGAGAGTGCATATACATAACGTAAGGAATGAGGAACAGGTATGGAGGCTTTACGCTGGAACAAGCTGGTGAATAACGTGCTGGATGCAGCGGAAGAGCATCAGTTATGGGTTCCCGGGGATCGGATTGTCGTCGCAGTATCGGGCGGACCGGACTCGGTAGCTTTTTTGCATATCATGCATGAGATCAGTACCAGGCATGTTCCGCTGGAATTGATTTGCGCCCATGTACATCATGGTTTTCGGATTGAATCCGATCATGAAGCCGAGATGATGAAGGAACTTGCGCACCGGCTTGGCATAGCATTTGAATGGGTGAAGGCCGATGTACCTTCTTATATGAAGCTTACCGGTCAAGGTCCTCAGGAGGCCGCGCGCAACAAACGATATGAGTTTTTGCATGAAGTGGCTGCCAAATACGATGCTGCTAGCATTGCACTGGCCCATCATGCCGACGATCAGGCAGAGACGGTTATGCTCCATTTGCTGCGCGGGAGTGGTCTTTCCGGACTCGCGGGAATGAAGTTTAAACGGCGAGAAAAAAATGTGGAACTTATTCGTCCATGCCTTCGTATAAACAAGACAGACCTTGTAGAAGCTTGTAATACCCAGGGTTTTCTGTATTTTAATGATGAAAGCAATTCCCTGCGTAAATATCGGCGTAATGCCATTCGCTTGGATGTGCTTCCTTTTTTGGGGCAATATAATGGACAGTTAACGCCGTCTTTGAATCGACTTGCCGAAATTGTAGGTGATGAAGACGATTTCATGGAACAAGGTGCATATGACGCATACAGGTGTCTAGTGCAGGCGAACGGCGGAAGGCAAACCTTTGAGGTGCCTTCCTTTTTGAAGTTACATGTCGCTTTACAACGAAGGTTGATTAAACTAATATTGAATTATCTGCCTTTGGACAGTGATTTTGTCGACTTTACCCGTATTGAAACCATTCGCCGCAAGGTAATTCAGCCTGACGCGACGACCTGGAGCCTGGATATAGGACAGACACTCGCCTGCACCCGGGAGTATGATCTGATTTCTTTCGGCATACGGACTGACGTACAGGATCAATCTTACGAATATCGTCTTGCTCAATGGAGCGGAACTTATGAGCTTTCTCTCACGGAAATCGACCGGCATGTTCGGCTCGTTCCGATGAGTCCCGAGGACTATCATGTACCGGAATCGGCGGATCATGCCGCGTTTGATGCGGATCAACTGCTTATGCCGCTGGTTGTGCGTTCACGGTTACCTGGAGATACCATGAAAGTGATGGGATTAAACGGAAGCAAAAAGGTGAAAAATATTTTCATCGATGAGAAAATTCCCCCTTCTGTCCGTTCACGGGTTCCCGTGGTATGTGATGGAGCAGGCAATATCATCTGGTTACCGGGTGTTCGCCGGTCTAGTGTAGCTCCTGTCAGGGAGGATACTTCCGCAATCCTGTACATGACTGTAGGCGATTCAGCGATTCAGGGGTAGTGGTTATGGTTCAGGTAAGGCTTTCATATGTATAACTTAGGAGGTTCGCACAGTTGCAGAACGACATTCAGGAAGTATTGATCAGTGAAGAAGAGATTCAGAGTAAAATCAAGGAATTAGGCGCAACAATAAGTGCCGAATATGCAAATCGCAATCCTTTGGTCATTTGTGTGCTCAAGGGTGCGTTTATATTTATGGCTGATTTGGTTAAGAACATTACGGTACCTGTTGAGATGGATTTCATGGCAGTATCGAGTTATGGCGCTTCCACCAAATCATCCGGCGTGGTCAAAATCATTAAGGATCTGGATGAATCCGTTGAGGGACGCGAGGTTCTGATTGTAGAGGACATTATTGATAGTGGACTCACGCTCAGTTATCTGATCGAACTTTTGCAGAACCGCGGTGCTGAATCCGTCCGCGTGGTTACGCTATTTGACAAGCCTTCAGGTCGCAAGGTTGAACTTGAAGCTCATTACACCGGCTTTGACATTCCGGACGCATTCATCGTTGGCTATGGCCTGGATTATGCCGAGAAGTACCGGAACCTCCCTTACATCGGGATTTTGAAACCGGAAGTTTACAGCAACTAATGCTTAAGCTAGTTCCAAGCCCATATCTGTTGGTGGCTTCTGTTGAGAAGCCATGTCGGGCTATGTTAAAATAATTAAAGTGTCTCGAGAGGAGGTAGGGGATGAATCGGTTCATCCGGAATTCTGGTTTTTATTTGATTCTTTTTTTAGTTGTGGTGGGGATAGTCCAGTTCGTCAGCAATGGCGGCGAAGCCACCGATAATCCTAGATATGATCAGTTGCGCGCGGCGATCAAGGCCAATAACGTCTCTGAATTGACGGTTCAATTCAACGGTCAGACGTACCTCGTGACCGGTCAATACAGGGAGACGCCTGACGGAGCCAAATCAGAAAATTTCTCAACGTATATTCCTCCTACGGATGAGGCAATTAGTGAGCTTGTAGCTGCAAGCGAAACGAACAAATTCCAATATCATCAGGAACCTATGAAAGGTGACAGCATCTGGTTGACGTTGCTGACTTCCTTTATTCCTTTGATCATTATGTTCCTGCTGTTCTTCTTCCTGTTTAATCAGGCTCAAGGCGGCGGCGGTAAAGTAATGAACTTTGGTAAAAGCCGTGCCCGTCTTTATAACGAAGAGAAGAAACGGGTTACGTTTGAAGATGTTGCGGGTGCTGACGAAGAGAAGCAGGAGCTTGTTGAAGTCGTGGACTTCCTCAAGGACCCTCGTAAATTCGCAGCAGTAGGTGCACGGATTCCTAAAGGCGTATTGCTTGTAGGTCCTCCAGGTACAGGTAAAACCTTGCTCGCTCGTGCTGTTGCCGGTGAAGCGGGTGTACCATTCTTCAGTATATCCGGTTCCGACTTCGTTGAAATGTTTGTCGGTGTCGGTGCATCTCGTGTACGTGACTTGTTTGAAAATGCGAAGAAAAACGCCCCATGTATCATCTTTATCGATGAGATCGA
>Ga0153960_1000053_pt1 | contig 46542 bp, 44 predicted proteins | sample TSFL044MetaG_FD_102274 | JGI IMG/M metagenome (GOLD analysis project Ga0153960, IMG submission 102274) | Attine ant fungus gardens microbial communities from Florida, USA - TSFL044 MetaG | ecosystem: Host-associated > Fungi > Mycelium > Unclassified | place: USA: Florida, Withalacochee...
ATTGCATAATATTCTGATTCCAGAACATCAGTGTGAAATCATCATCCGCCCGATTCCAGTTCACAGCTTGAATTGCCGGCATGGTATATCAAACTCCAATCGTAATACCCTAAAGGGAAATTATTTATATTGAACAAGCAATGCATTCTTCCATCGTCAGCTTGTTAGTTCTTGTATAATATAGAGATTTCAACCCTTTATGAGCAGCATACAGGTAACAGCGAGCCAACTCTCGCGTGGATACATCACTGTTTACATGAAGAATGGTTGAGATGCCTTGGTCCACATGTGGCTGAATCTCCGCAATCAAATCAATCACCTTGAATTGATCCATTTGATACGCTGATTTGTAATAGAAGACGTTATCCTTTTGCAAATAGGGCATTGGATAATACGTCGTTGAATTGGCATAGGTCCGTGTCTCAATTTGTTCCACGATGGGCATCACACTGGATGTTGCGTTTTGGATATAAGAGATGCTGGCCGTTGGAGCAATAGCCATGCGATAGGCATGATAGAGGCCATTTTTCATCACTTTAGACTTAAGCTGGCTCCAATCCTCGGGTGACGGAACAGCAATGCCGTTAAACAATTCTTGTACTTTCGATGTGGCGGGACGGTAATCCGTAGTCACATAACGATCAAAATATACGCCAGTCGCATAATCTGATTGCTCAAATCCATAGAACCGTTGACCCGTCTGTTCTGCAAACTCCATACTTTTTTCCAGAGAATGATAATTCATGGTCATAAAGAAGGTACGTACAAAATCCTTGGCCTCTGAGCTTTCATAAGCAATCCTGTTTTTAGCTAAGTAACCGTGCAGATTCATGGCACCCAAGCCAACGGAATGCATTTCGGAATTGGCTTTTGCCACACCGGGAGCATTGGCAACATGCGTCATGTCGCTGACAGAGGTCAGTGCGATCATGCCCTCATGAACGGATTCCTTGATCTTGCCACTTTCCATAACATTAACAATATTGAGGGAGGCCAGGTTGCAGCTGATATCTTTGCGGATAATATCCGGTTGACCATAGTCTGTAATTTCAGAAGTCTCCTGGAGCTGGAAGATCTCTGTGCAGAGGTTGGACATTTTGACTTGTCCTACATTTTTCAAAGCATGTGCTTGATTGGCATTGGTTTTATTAATGATGTAGGGGTAGCCGGATTCAAGTTGAGTCATCGCTATTTTGGTCAGCATATCCCGTGCGCTGAGCGATTTTTTCTTCTTCACCCGGTCGTCAGCCAGCAAGGTATCATACATTACGTCCAGATCCATATCATCCAAATGTGTTCCATACGCCTTATAGACACTATAAGGTGCAAAGAGATACAGAGGCTCATTATCTTGAGCCAGCTTATAGAAACGATTAGGAACAATAAGTCCGATAGAGAGAGTTTTCAGCCGGATTTTCTCGTCCGCATTAATCTTTTTGCTATCCAGCAGTTCCATAACGTCCCAACCGAAAATATTATAGTATGCTGCGCCGGAACCTTTACGTTGACCCATCTGATCGGCGTAGGAGAAGCCGTCTTCCATCAGCTTGAGAACAGGAGTGATACCTTTAGCGGCACCTTCAACCCCTTTAATGACTTCACCACGAGCACGCAACTTCGACAGATTGACAGCCACTCCACCACCGATTTTGGATAACTGCATACAAGTGTTTAGGACATAGTTTATGGAGTTCAGTGAATCATCCATTTCAAGCAGGAAGCAAGAAACCAGTTCTCCGCGCCGACTTTTTCCCGCATTCAGGAAAGTGGGGGTTGCGGGTTGAAGACGCTGCTCCATCATCGAACGAGACAGCAAACAAGCCGTATCAAAGTGTCCACGACCCAGATGAAGTGCTACAGCGGCTACCCGATCCGAATATTGCTCAAGGTATGTTTTGCGGTCATATGTTCTCAACGCATAATCAGTATAGAACTTGGACGCTGCCATATAGGAAGGAAAGGTATACGGATAGCCACGTGTAATTTCAAATACCGTTCTAACTTGGTCAGCTGTATAGGAAGCATAGAAATCCTCGTAATAATCATGATCAATCATGAATTTGACTTGGTCATCAATGTTGGCAAACACCATACTTTTATCTTTGATTTCTTTCATAAACTCCTCTACAGCCTCTTTATCCTTATGTAACTGGAAGAAGCCATCAGAGTCGCGCTTTAGCAGCATGTTATTTAATTCAATATGACGCAATGCGGCTCACCTCCTGTTCAAAATACTCCACGTCTTTCTTGGAACCCGATAATTCAAATTTACTAATAACCGGGACGTTATAAGATGCAGAGATCAAATCTGCACTTTTGGCAAAACGCTCACCCCAGTTACGGTTACCGCTGGCGGCCACGCCAATCAGGTATTCAGAGTTTTTTTGTAAAAAAGAAGACACCTTATCAGGTATCTGTCCAAAACCTGTTGTATATGTCACAAGTACGTACGGTTCATCAATCGTCATTTGATTCTGAATCTGAACTGCTGGCAGTTGAAGCTTGGAAATAAACCTCTTAACATTCCCGGTTATAGAATCATACACAATTAGCACGATCATTATCCTCCTTGACAAATGAACGGTGATCAGAAATAACCACTATATATAGATTACATTCTTAATTTTATATCAATATATAGATTTGTCAATTGCATATCGGTTTCGATTTTGTGAAAAACCTGATGAATGGGCTCTATTACTAGGTTTAAAAAATTTGTGGCTTAGTAGATATCCATATTCGAAGACATGATATTTGGTGCATGAGAGAATTAGGATTGACAGCCGTCACCGGCAAGAAATAAGCCTGAACATCATCGTTCATACATTGTCTACAATTCAGAGATAGATTATTAAAGGCATGGCTCTATGGAGTCATGCCTTTTGAGTACGTTGAAGGTATGCTGATTACATATCGCAAAGATTTGGAGGTAAGACATGAACGGAACCCTGCAGCAAAATAGAATATTGATTGTAGATGATGATAAACGGGTCCGTGGGCTTCTTCGAATGTATTTGGAGAAAGAACAATTTATCGTTGAGGAGGCTTCGCTGGGCTGGCAAGCCTTAAGCAAGCTTCATCATGACTCGTATGCCATGATCATTCTGGATTGGATTCTCCCCGATATTAAGGGGATTGAAATATGCCAATATCTACGGACCAACTTAAGCATACCCGTCATGTTTCTGACAGCCAAGTCAGAAGAGGGGAATCGGCTTGAAGCTTTCAAAGCCGGGGCGGATGACTTTGTTATGAAACCGTTCAGTCCGAGGGAAGTTGTGCTGCGCATCAAAACCATGATGGCTCGTTATAACGGATTAATCAAACCTGCGTCAAAAGACCATTCAGCAAGCGAGGTGTTGATCTGCTCTATTTTAATCAATCCTACTTCCCGAAGAGTCACAGTAGAACAAGAGGAGATTCATATGACTCCCAAAGAATTTGATTTGCTTTTTCATCTGGCGACACACGCGGAAATCGCATTCTCCAGGCAGGATTTGCTGAGAATTGTTTGGAAAGTGGAGCATGAGGAAGATCTGGATTATCGAACCGTAGATACCCATGTAAAACGGTTGCGGGACAAACTCTCCGAACATGTGCCGAATCGGGAAGATCTGATTCAAACCCTGTGGGGGTTCGGTTATATTCTTCGTTTGCCTCACTGATTCTTATCTTGAAGTTCAGGAGGGGAACATGTCATATAAACAAATCAAGTGGATGATCTTGCTCATTCCCACCTTAACCGTTGCTCTCTGGGAATATGTACGACATCGGTTTCTACTCCCTTATATATCAATGGATTTGGGCAACTGGTTAACACCTGTCATTGTGTATGTAGTGAGTATAACGTTGTTAACTCGGCTGTTTCTTATCCTGGAACGAATTCAAAAAGAGCTGGAGCATGAGCGTGAAGCCAAAGCCGCATTTGAATCTCGCGAAAAGATGGCCAAGGAACTCCATGATGGAATCGCTCAATCCCTTTTTTTATTATCGGTGAAAGTGGGGCGTTTAGAGGAACAAGCCAAGCAGGATCAACAGCTGGACGATGTGTATTCGATCAAAAAAACGGTTCATGAAGTCAATCGTTATGTGCGTCAGGCCATTGCCGATTTGCGTTATGATCCTAATGCTGACCATGCCTTGGCTATGAACGAATCGGTCACACTACTTGGTCAAATCCGAAGAATTGCCAAAGATATTCCCGTCCGAATCGAACTGGATTGGAGCATCCCGGATGATGCATTTACGGACAAAGAGAAAGTAGAACTGCTCGCTTGTATTCGGGAAGCTCTCTTTAATATTCAGAAGCACGCATCTGCTTCCCAAGGATGGATTCAGGGAAACGGGCACAAAAATTGCTGGAATATCACCATTCGAGATAATGGAAAAGGATTTGAGATGAATCCCTTTGAACGAAAGGATCGATATGGTCTTAAAATTATGAGAGAGCGGATGAATGAGCTGAATTATAACATGCAATTCCGAAGGGAGCAGCAGCTTACTGTTGTCGAATTTTCAAAGGATGGTGAGATGTTATGAGCCATACTCGCGTACTTGTTGTAGACGATCACGCTCATGCGAGAGAAGCGATATGTGAAATTTTATCCATGGATTCCGGCTTCGAAGTGATTGGCGTCGTTTCGAACGGTCAACAGGCGATTGACTATACAGAACAGTGGCTTCCCGACTTAATTCTCATGGACATTCAGATGCCCATTATGAACGGTCTCGAAGCAACACAGCGGATCAAATTAGCCTTTCCTTTTGTGAAAATTGTCATGATTACCGTCTCGGATGATGTACTCCACCTTCTGGAAGCGTTGAAGCGGGGAGCTCAGGGTTACTTGCTCAAAAATCTGGAACCGTCCATGTGGCTGGAATATCTTCATTCCATTGTTACAGAAGAAGCTCCATTGAGCCGCGAGGTGGCTTACCAAATCCTGAAGGATGTCTCACTTACGGAGAAAAAAGAACCTGACGTTCCACTAACGACAAGGGAAAAGGATATTCTGTATGGCGTGGCTGCAGGCTGGACGAACAAAGAAATCGCTGTGAATTATACCATTTCAGAATATACGGTCAAGAATCATTTGAAAAACATTTTGCAAAAACTGCAGGTTCAAAATCGTGTTCAACTGACACGTTATGCACTGGAGCAAGGGCTTATTACAGACGATAATCGTCTGTAATAAGCTTTTTTACTATATCGGAGCGTTCTTTCGGTTTCTATGTATAAGTGGATGTCGCTTTCTCTGCTTTTCACCACCATGACCTCACAAATTGGACACAAAAGGTCCAGCTCTATAGCCAGATTGAGCTATATGGTAAAAATTTGTTTTTATGTACACTATGAGCAGTGTGCTTCATGAAGGAGGTTATGATGTTAAACGGACGGATTGTCCTGGGCATGTTGCTGCTTGTGGGTATACTGACGATCCCGTTATCTTACTCACTTGACTCTGCGAACGCTGCTTCTGATACCAAAGAGGCTATTCCACTCCAGCCAATCATTGATGGTTCTAAACCTGGAGAAGTGCTTGTGCTTGAGCCGGGTATTTATGCTGGTCCCGTAAGTATAGACAAGAATATATCCATTCGAGGAGATTCATCGGTAACGGTATTGAATATGGAAGCTGAATCCACGATCACCATTCGTTCAGATGGAGTGACTTTGCAGGGGTTCACGGTCCAACATTTAACGAACGAACCCACTGCTGCGATTCAGGTTGAAGGAGATCGTGTAGAGATCACGGGCCTGTATATTCAGAGTCAAAGTTTTGGAATTGTGCTGCGGGGTTCCGTCGACGGACTCATACATAGCAATACCATTTCATGGGCTGGATCGGATTCTGCTTCCAGTGGTCAAAAGGGGAATGGTATTGATCTGTACAATTCCCACCGTACCCACATCGAAGACAACAAAGTTACGGGCATGCGGGACGGTATCTACCTGGAGAATAGTCGCAATCTTACGGTCAAGGCTAACACGCTGTTACATACCAGGTATGGCATTCATTGTATGTATATCGATGGCTCTTCTGTTGTGGACAATGTGGGGGAGAACAACAGTACCGGAGCCATGGTCATGGGTGTCAAGAATACGGTTGTATCGGGAAATTCCTTTCGCAAACAGAACGAAAATGTGCATTCACAAGGGATTTTGTTGTATGACGTACAGCAATCCTCGGTTCATAACAATGTCGTGGAAGGTAATCGTGTTGGCATGAACATTGCTGAATCCTCAGGAAATGAAATTCGCGGCAATGCGGTGCTCCGGAATTTCATCGGAATTCAGCTCGTGCTTGCGGAGGATAATCAGTTTACCAGAAACCAATTTGTTTCGAATGTGATTGAAGCTTCAGCGATGGACAGCCGGAACAATGAGATGAAGGAAAACTACTGGGATTCCTTTCAAGGTCTTGATCTGAACGATGATGGAATTAGTGAACTGTCCTATGGGATTAATCCTTTTTATGAGCAAGTGGTTAACCGGAATTCGGCCTATCAGCTTTTCTTCCAATCTCCAGGCATGATCTTTATGAGCAGCTTGTTTACGGAAGGAAAGGCAGAGTGGACAAGCGACAGATCGCCATTAATGAGTATGGAAGCGCAATCACAGACGACGAAGACAGATACACAAGCGGTCAAAGAGACAACTGGGGTTTGGATCATCGGATGCATTCTGCTGGGCCTAGCTACTTTTATTATGATCAATATGGGGGTATTACGAAAATGAGAATGAAAACACATTGGAAAACAATCATGGTGCTTCTCTTTGGGGTGCTGTTATTAACAGCTTGCGAAAAAAAATACGAGGCATTGCCTATTAATGAAGACGTGGATATCTGTGCCATATGCAAAATGCAGGTGAAAGATGATGCCTATGCCACGCAGCTTACCACGAAAGACGGTAAAAATTATAAATTTGATGACATTGGTTGTATGAACCAGTGGAAAGAAGAGAACGGAACAGATAACATCGGGATGGATTTTGTTCGTGATTATAATGACAAGGAATGGATTGAGTACAGCAAAGCCACGTATGTATATGATGCTTCACTGCGTACACCGATGGCTTACGGTATCCTCAATTTCAAGGATAAAGCCTCCGCGGAAGCTTTTGTAGCTGAGCAGGGTGTAGGAACGATCATGACCGCTGAAGACCTCGCTTCCCACGATTGGAAACAAAATACCGAAATGATGGATATGATGGATATGATGGGTGAGGGTGAGCACGGGCATTCCGAAGAGGGAATGGGTGAAGGCATGCATGAAGAAACACATGGGGAAAGTGAATCAACAGAAGAATCAGGCCACAAGTAAATGACCAATGAAGATGGTGATGCATGATGGGAGATATGTTACAAGTCGTTCGACGAGAAATGAAAATGGGCTTTCGCAACCCCTGGTCATATTCATTTTTGATTCTTTTCTGCGTATTTAGCCTGAGTTTGTTAATCATTAATTCTCAGAATTTTGTATCAGGATACTCTGGCACGACAGGTTCCATGTTAAATCTGATTCTTTATCTGTTGCCGCTGATGACACTTTTTCTGGGCTCGTTCTCATTGACTTCTGAAAAGGAAGAGGGCAGCTGGCAGCTGTTGTCCACATACCCCATCGGTACGATGTCTTTTATTGTTGGCAAATATTTGGGTCTATCGGTTGTATTAATGACGATAGTTACATTCGGTTATGGACTGATGGGACTTCTTAGCGGATGGGTGGGCAGCCCTTTGGATGTTATGACGTACTTATTGTTTCTGGTATTCTCCTGTGGACTGGTGCTGCTATTTCTGACGATTGCACTGTTTATCGGTTCGTTATCCAAAAATCGGTGGCAAGCGTTAACGATATCCGTATCCGTTTGGTTTTTTGCGGTGATCGGATGGCCTACACTTCTAATCTCCGTGCTGGGTCTCATGCCTTATCATTGGATAAAACCCTTACTCACCGTTCTAACCTTCATCAATCCGGCTGAGCTGGTACGTTTGTTTGTTGTGATCAAACTTGGCGGGGGCTCGATACTGGGACCTGAATATTATCAGTGGGTAGATTGGGTACAGCCATCCAGCGGGAGCTGGATCTTTATGGGGATATGCCTGCTGTGGATTGCATGTTCGATCGTGGCAGTTTACGGGATCTGGGAAAGGGGGCGGTCCCATGGATAACGTGGAAGCAGAGATTGTTGGACTGTGTAAATCCATAAAAAAACAACATATTGTTGAAGATATATCCTTTCGCATTTCTTCTGGTCATGTGCTTGCCTTATGCGGAGGAAATGGGGCCGGAAAAAGCACTGTTCTGCGTATGCTCGCAGGTATTCTTCAACCTACCTCGGGTGAAATCATTGTAAACAAGATGCGCTGGTCCAAAGAACGAAAGCGATATTCGGAACAGATCGGATATATGCCGGATGATTATCATTTCAACCAGGGTCTGACGGCAGAGGAAGTGCTCCAGTTCTGGGCGGCGTTAAGGAAAGTTCCCAAAGAGAGAGTAACGGAAGTGCTAACCATGGTAGGCTTGGCCGATCAAAAAAAGAAGCGGGTCACGACCTTTTCCAAAGGTATGCGGCAGCGTGTGTTATTTGCCCAGGCTCTGCTGTCCAAGCCTCCGCTGCTGATCATGGATGAGCCAACGAATGGGCTTGACCCCTTCTGGATGCAGGAGTTTGCAAATCTGATAAAACAGATCAAGGAGGAGGGACATATGGTTGTGTTCTCCACCCACCAGCTTGAGATCGCAAATGATGTTGCCGATCACATTGTTTTTATGAACCAAGGACGTAATGTGGGAGATGGCTCTACTGAGGACTTTCGAGAGCAGTTTGGGTCGCTTCATGCTGCATTTCATCATAGTCTTGGCTTAAAATGAAGGTGAATTTATTGGAAAAAAAGAGTAAAAAAATGAGTGCGAAAATGAGACGTTTGCTTACTATCCTGATTGGAATGGCTGCTTTACTGACCGCTGTGTGGGCAATATACCAGGGGACTTCATCATCTGAGCCCAAAAGAACCGGTGCCATTGAAGCCGGCGCAATTGCTCCTGAATTCACTGCGGTTAACTCAGCTGGAGAACAGGTGAAGCTCTCCGATTATCGGGGCAAAGTGGTCATGATTAACTTCTGGGCTTCATGGTGCACGCCCTGTGTGAGGGAAATGCCAATGATTGATCAGATCGCTCAGACATATCAAAACGATGTAGAGACCCTGTTTGTCAACGTGGGGGAAGCGAAGGGCACCATTCGTGAATTTATGGAGAAACAGCAATTTGAGTTCCCTGTTATTATTGATGTGACCGGAAAGGTCTCCGGCCTGTATCGCATCACTGGATTGCCAGCGACCATGATCATAGATCAGGAAGGTATATTCAGTCACATTCTGCTCGGTGAGTTGACCAAGGATATTCCCTTGCAGCAATGGCTGGAGCAGACTGTACAGAAAAAGAATTGAGGCTTTGCAAGATTTAAGAACTTAAAAACTTAAGAACTTAAGAAGTCGAGAAGTCGCTATAGGAGCGGCTTCTTTTGTTTTATTTGTAAGCTGCAAGAAGAATCCAGGCAAACGTGAACGGTTTTTCCGAATATCTTGCATGCATAGTAGAATTGAAAGTCGCATTACCACGGTTGTGCCTAAAGAATCAATAGCCCCTTTGGGTGCTTTTAGTGCTTTTCACCGAGTTGTCAGAAAGAGTTGATCCTTTCTTGAACATTTAAGGACGAAGACGTGTCAGTGATTGAATTGCTAATTCACAAAGATATAATAATTTTAACTATTAGGTCCTGTTAAGAACTTTGGCCCTTCAGTATCAGGTAAAACAAGCCTTGCCAGCGCATGCTTAGTCCAGTAACTAAGTGCAGCAGCACACAATGAAGTTGCGGCAAAGCTTCCTTTGTCTCTTACTTTGTGAAAAAATTCTCTTTGTACATATAACGATGGAGGAACGGTTTGTAGATAAACTCTGAATCAGTCTAGTGTGGCTTCTATCAACCTGATATAGAACGCAGTCCGAGGGCTGACTGACCTAATAAGTAAAGATTCAAATAAGTACAAAAATCGAACAGAGTTTGAAAGGAGGCAGTAAACAATGGCAATCGATACGGTGATGTGGAGCAAGCTGGTGACAGGTATGACGCTGGGGTTTCACGCTATTTTTGCGACGCTTGGCGTCGGTATACCTCTAATGATCGCAATTGCAGAGTTCATGGGGATTCGCAAGAAGGACCCCCATTACACACTGATGGCAAAGAGGTGGTCACGAGGGTTTGTCATTTCTGTGGCGGTTGGTGTGGTGACTGGTACAGCGATTTCACTGCAACTGGCCCTGGTGTGGCCGAATTTTATGAAACTGGCAGGTAATGTCATTGCACTTCCGTTATTTATGGAAGTATTCGCGTTCTTTTTTGAAGCCATCTTCCTGGGCATTTATTTGTATACGTGGGATCGATTCAAAAATCCATACATCCACTGGCTACTGACGATTCCCATTGTCACCGGTGCAGGTATGTCGGCTGTGTTTATTACGACGGTGAACGGCTTTATGAACCAGCCTGGAGGCTTTGTCATGGAAGCAGGCCAATTCACAGCCGTTAACCCGGTACAGGCGATGCTGAATACGGCGACGTTCTCCAAGGTGTTCCATGTGTTAAGCTCGGCCTATTTAACAGGAGCTGCCCTGTTGGCCGGAATTGCAGCCTTTGCGCTACTGAGAAAAGGGGCATCTGCATACCACAAAAAAGCATTGAACCTCATGATGGCGGTGGTTCTGCTGTTCGGCTTACTGAACACATTAGCGGGAGATGTGTCCGCCAAGTTTTTGGCCGAGCATCAGCCGGAGAAACTTGCAGCAGCAGAATGGCATTTTGAGACGGAGAGCGGGGCAGATTTGATTTTATTGGGGTGGCTGAATGCGGAACATGAGATTATAGGGGCCCTTCACCTGCCGAAGCTGCTCAGCTTCCTGGCCTTTAGTGACTTTAATGCAGAGGTAACCGGACTAGAGGAGTTTCCGAAAGACGAATGGCCGCCGCTGCTCGTTCACTACCTGTTTGATCTAATGGCCGGAATCGGATTTACGCTGCTGGCTATCTCAGTTCTGTACTTCCTGTTTTTGTTCTGGAAAAAGCGCAATGAACTGAACAAGTGGCTGCTTGGAATTATAGCGCTAGGCGCACCGATGGCTTTTCTCGGAGTTGAGCTGGGCTGGTTCTATGCTGAATTGGGACGACAGCCGTGGATTATCCGGGGATATATGCGTGTGGAGGAAGCCGCCACTTCATCACCCAACATCAGAATGATCTTTTTCTTCTTCCTGCTTCTTTACATCGTTCTGGGAGTGATGTGTGTTCTCGTACTAAGACGTTTGTTCAACAATAATCCGGCAGAAGTCGAGATGGAGAAATGGATGAAGGAGAAGCGCAATCCGTCTACAGAAAAGGGTGAGCGTACATGAGTTACGAACTGATTGGCATCTCGGTGCTTTGGCTGTTCTTGTATGGCTATTTAATAGTAGCCTCCATTGATTTCGGGGCGGGTTTCTTTGCCTTTTATGCACGCTTGACGAAACAGGATCACCTGATTAATCGTCTGATCTCCCGTTATTTATCACCGGTATGGGAGATTACGAATGTATTTTTTGTCTTTTTCTATATTGGCATCGTTGGGTTCTTTCCGGATACGGCCTATTATTACGGATCAGCACTGCTCGTACCGGGAAGCATTGCGGTCATTTTGCTCGCCATTCGTGGGTCGTTTTATGCCTTTGAGAACTATGGTTCCAAAAATAATATCGTGTATCTGTTTCTATATGGAGCTTCGGGGTTGCTTATTCCCGCTTCGCTATCAGTGGCGCTGACGCTGTCTGAAGGTGGTTTTATCGTGAAGCAGGGTTCGACGGTTTCTCTGGATTACTGGACGCTGTTTACCAATCCGTTATCATGGAGCATCGTTGGACTGGCGATTGTATCCGTATTGTTCATTAGCAGCTCATTTCTGGCCTTCTATGCGTCGCGGGCAGAGGATCACGCTGCATTGAAGCTGGTGCGGACCTATGCCCTGTTCTGGAGCACACCGACGATTATCATCGCACTGACTGCCTTTATTTATTTGGGACAGCACAATGAGCGACATTTTCAAAATATGATGGATTTATGGTGGCTGCTCGCGCTTTCCGTTGCCTTCTTCATGATTGCGATGTGGCTGATCTATAACGGTCGCCGCTACGGATTAGCGTTTATATGTATCATGCTGCAATTTTTCTGTGCCTTTTTCGCTTACGGGATTGGTCAATATCCTTATATCCTTGATCCGTTCATTACAATTCAAAATAGTGTAACCTCACCAGCGATGGGCTTCGCACTGGTTGTTGTCTTTATCGGTGGTATGTGTATGTTGATTCCTTCCTTGATTCTGGTTTTCAAACTGTTTCTGTTTGATGCGGATTATGTAAAGGGAAAAAAATAAATTGAATTCAGTAGGTGATGTAAGAGAGTAATCTCACAGGTTCATAGAAAGGAGGAGAGCTTACATGAAAAGGAAAACAAGCCTAATTTCTCAACAAATGTCTGGCCAGCGAAAACGTCTTGTGCTCCTTACAGTCATTTCACTTGCGCTGGGTGCAGCCATTGTGAGTCAGGCGGCGCTGCTTGCTGAAGCAGTACAACGGATTTTCGTGGAGAAGGCTTCCCTCTCGTCGGTCATCATGCTGCTCGGGATACTCCTGGCTGTCATGGTCGTACGTACAGGGTTGTCTTATGGGAACGGAAAAGTTGGTTTGCATATGGCTTCCAGTGCCAAGACGAATATGCGGGCAGCCGTGCTGCAACATTTGACCCATGCGTCGATGCCATCAACCCTTCGTGGACAAACAGGCGGAAAGGTCAGTGTTGCTCTGGATGCTGTGGATGAGGCTGACAGTTATTTCTGTCAGTATATGCCGCGTATGATGGAGGCCGCTATCATTCCGATTCTGATTTTGGTGGTAACGTTTATGCAGCATGCCAACTCAGGCTTCATTATGCTGTTTACAGCACCGTTTATTCCCTTGTTCATGATTTTGGTGGGATTGAAAACGAAGAATAAATCAGAGGAGAAATATGCGCAGCTGGCCGAGTTTTCCGGTACGTTTCTGGATTCTCTTCAAGGGCTGGTTTCGTTGAAAATATTTGGACGGGCTCACCGTCAGCAGCAGGAGATTGAACGCGCCAGCCTCGGTTACCGCGATGCCACGATGGGCATTCTGCGGATTGCGTTTACCAATACGTTCATGCTGGAATCGATCGTAATGCTAAGCATCGGTATCGTCGCTCTTGAACTTGCAATCCAGCTGCTTGTATTCAAATCGATGTCGTTCCACACCGCGTTTCTCGTGTTACTGCTCGTTCCGGAGTTTTACAGTCTGTTGAAAAATACGGGAACGGCTTTTCACAGCGGGCGCACAAGTATGGGAGCGATTCGTAAGGTAGAGCAGATGCTTGAGGAAACGGCTGGGGAGAACAAATCGGTAGATGGAAAAGTAGGATTAGGCACATCCGATGGAATTGACGAGGTCGATAGCATAGATCGAATGGAAAGGGAAAACAGGATAGGGACTTTTCAAATGTACCGTTCCAATGACAGTTTCATGCCGCCGTCCATCATATTGAACCATCTCCGATTTCGGTATGCGCCAGAATCATTTGAGCTTGAGACAGGTAGAGCACAGCTTGATCCGGGAGAACACATTGCCATTGTCGGCAAAAGCGGCTCAGGGAAAACGACGTTACTCCATCTCATTGCAGGTTTGCTGAAACCAGCATCAGGAGAGGTTCTGGTAAATGGACAACCGCTATCCAAATATGATGAGGCTGCATGGTTCGAACAGGTTAGCTACATTACACAGCATCCGTATATTTTTGCAGGTACATTTGCTGAGAACATTGCGATTGGTGCGGGCCGGAACGTGTCCAGGTCTGAAATCGAGCAGGCGGCAGAGGATGCCGGGCTTGCCGAAGTTGTTGCCCAATTGGAGCATGGCTTCGATACCTTGGTTGGTGAAGGAGGACGGGGGCTGTCCGGTGGGGAAAAGCAGCGACTTGCCTTGGCTCGCGCTTTTTTGAAGCGGCCTTCCATTATATTGTTTGATGAACCTACGGTGGGACTGGATCTGCGAACGGAGCAGATATTGCAACATTCCATCGCAGTATTGGCAGAAACTGCGACGATGATTACGGTTGCTCACCGTTTATATACGATTCAACATGCCGATTGTATATTGTTTATGGACAACGGTGTACTGGTGGATTCGGGACAGCATGAAGAGCTTATGGCACGCCTGCCCCAGTATGTCGAGATGATTGATGTTCAACGAAAGGGGGGCTTAGCATGAATGAACTAGCGATTTTGTCCAAAGCCATGATTCAGGAGCGCAAGGATATCATCCTTTCCATTCTATGTGGGTTTATTGCCGGGATAGCAGGAGTGGCCCTCTTCTCGGCGAGCGGATATCTGATTTCGCAAACGGTCTTTGCGCCACCGCTCTACACCTTAATTGTACTCACCTCGCTGGTCAAGCTGCTTGGACTGCTTCGGGCAGCGAGCCGTTACGGAGAGCGCTTGTATTCCCACCGGGCGACGTTCTCCATGCTTAGCCGTTTGCGTACATCCTTTTTTGCCCGACTCATTCCTTTGACGCCGGGTATATTGAACAAAAAGCGAAGCGGGGACCTGCTTGCGCGCATTGTTGGGGATGTGGAGAGCCTGCAACATTATTTTTTGCGCGTCGCTTATCCACCGATTATTGTTGTTATGGTCTTTTTGGCGACAGTGTTGTTTACTTCTGCTTTTTCATTCTGGATTGCGGTTTTGTTTGTAGTAGGTATGCTCACAACGACATTGGTTGTACCGGGAATAGTTTTGCTTGGGCAGCGGAAAATACATGGTCGTGTTCGCGAGCAACGGGCGCTGCTTTCCACGGAAGTCACCGAAGTATTGTATGGGTTCCGGGATTTGAAAGTGTACGGACAACTGGCTCAGCGGGAACAGCAGCTGCAGCAGGCTTCTACTGCGTTGACGGTCCAGCAGCAACGGGCTGCCGGACACCTCCTGCGCGGGCAATCCATGCATGCTTTGGTTACGTTCCTGATTTCCTGGGGCGTGCTGACACTTGGTGCTTATCTGATTATCGAAGGAGCACTGGCTGGCGTGTTTCTTGCAATGCTGGTCATGGCCTCACTAACCGTATTCGAAGAAGCTGCGGCAATGGCGACATTACCTTTGTATAAGCAGGATAGCGAACACGCAGCCAAACGACTGACGGAAACCATACAGACCTCAGATAGGCAGTCTGTGTATACACAGCCAGAAGGAGCGTTATCTGGCAATCAGGCAGTTTCGCTTGATCTCTCCGATGTTACGTTTGAATATGAAGGGGAGTGGAGACCGGCGTTAAAGAACATTTCGCTGCATATTTTACCCGGCTCCAAAACGGCGATTGTCGGACCGAGCGGATCAGGCAAATCAACGATTATTGAATTACTGCTTAAACTGCGAACACCTACGACTGGAGAAATCCGATTAAATGATATTTCGGTGAAGGAACTGGATGAGGCGAGCATTTGGCAGACGGCTAATGTCGTGTTGCAGCAAAGTCATTTCTTCCGGGGAACGATCCGGGATAACCTGCTGTTGAATGATGAAGAACATTCGGATGAACAACTGATAGATGTGCTGGCAAAAGTACAGCTGCCCAATACATCATTGACCGATATAGTATATGAAAAAGGGGAAAACCTGTCGGACGGCGAGAAGCAGAGGCTTGCTCTGGCACGTGCCATGCTTCGCAAGGGACGGTTATGGCTTCTCGACGAACCTACTTCTTCAATGGATTACGTTACAGAAGAACGTGTGATGAAACATCTCTATGCACAAGCAGCCGAGGATACCATTCTTCTGATCTGTCATCGGCTTACTGGCCTGGAAGAGATGGATCGGATTGTGGTTATGGAACAGGGAAGGGTAGTGGAAACAGGCTCCTATGCGGAGTTAATGGAGCAAAAAGGTTATTTTTATGAGATGAAGAAGATCGAGCGGCAAATGATCGGAGAAGCTGGAGAGTAAGAGAGTAAAATATACGTGAATTGCTCATTCGGAGACAAAAATATTTATTCAAACAATAAACAGAGCTTATTAATTCTGAGCTCTGTTTATTGTAGTTAGTGCAAGAATTACAGTACATATTATCCTTTTATTTACATTTTTTGATGCGCTATTTTATCTAGTCAAACTTGGGATCTTTCCCATTTTCGCAGCTGTTCCAGAGAAATAATTCATTTCTGTAACGGAAATGGGTTTTATGTTCGTTTTCTCGTCACGTTCTTCTAGAACGTTGTCTAAACTTTGATCGGAGCAGTCCGGCTGTGGTCTACCTTCCTCCAGCTTGATATCAATAAAATCAACGATTTGCTGAAGGGATGAGATTTGCCCGAGAATATTATTCCTTTGGCCCTTTAATTCCTCCACCAACTCATCGTATTCTGTGGGGTCAGCTTTAGTGGAGAGCTTCAAGAATGGCTTCATGGCCTCTAGAGAAATACCCGTTTTTTTAAGACAGCCTATCAATTTGATCGTATGGATGTCCTGCTGGTGGTAGACGCGATGCCCATTGTCCTTCCTGTCTGCCTGACGAAGCAATTGAATCTTTTCGTAATAACGGATCGTGTCCTCGGAAAATCCAGTTAGCTCCGCGGTTTGTTTTATCGTGAACGTTTGCTCGGTTAGCATTCTGCACCTCCGGAAATTGAGACTTGGGGGTATTGTACATCCTGGAGTCGGCTCCAAGTCAAGTCTCTAACTTTGATAAAACGACATTTGAATTCATGTCTTGACTTTGAGCCGACTTCAACAAATAACATATGTCCTACAAAGGAAGGAGGAGACAAGCAGCAAACACGAACGCATGTGAAATTATAAAGCTAACTAAGGAGTGGAATTCTATGAACTCAAAATATCAACCAATAATGGAGTCGTTTCGTTTCAGGAATGGAGTCGAAGTAAAGAACCGTGTCGTTCTTGCACCAATGACGATTTCTTACTCTCAGCAAGACGGTACGCTGTCTGAGTCGATGCTCGCGTATTACGAAAGTCGTTCGAATGGTGTTGGCATGGCTATCACCGGGAGTACATTAGTCGCATCTAATGGTACGGTATTTGGTGGAGAACTGGCGGCAGATCGTGATGAGATGATCCCAAGCCTACAACGCCTGGCAACAGCAATTAAGAAGGGTGGAGCAAAAGCTATTCTGCAAATCTTTCATGGGGGGCGTGAAAGTCTGCCTGAAGTGGTACCAGACGGTGAGATCGTAAGTGCGAGCGCCGTTGCTAAAGAAGGGTTGAGTGTGATGCCCAGAGCACTTGAAGAGCAGGAGATTTTAGAGATGATTCGTGCGTATGGGGCTAGCACACGCAGGGCAATCGAGGCTGGTTATGACGGGGTAGAGATTCACGGGGCCAATCGATTTCTTATTCAACAATTTTTTTCACCATACACGAACCGACGTGATGATCGTTGGGGAGGAAGTGTAGAGAAACGAATGGCGTTTCCGCTCGCTATTGTAGATGAAGTGAAAAAAGTGGTGGATGAACACGCCAAACGGCCGTTTCTTGTCGGATATCGCTGTTCACCAGAAGAAGAAATGACACCTGGTATTACCATGGCGAATACATTAAAATTGGTGGATGCACTCGCAAATAAAAATTTGGATTATTTGCATGTTTCTTTAATGGACTTTTGGTCGAAGGCCAGACGGGGAGTAGAGGACAATCGCTCCAGAATGGAAATGATATATGAGCTTGTGGGGCAAAGAGTTCCCGTTATCGGTGTAGGTGGGATCAAAACACCGGACGAGGCGCTTAGCGCGTTACAATCTGGTGTCCCATTTATAGCACTTGGCCGAGAACTCATTATCGATCCAAATTGGGTTAAAAAAATAGCACAAGGCAGAGAAAGTGAAATTCGTACGGAGATCACTTTAAAAGATCAGGGTAAATTGGGGATTTCTGATCATTTGTGGAATAAAATAATTGGTACTCCAGGATGGTTTCCGATCAAAAATTAAATTATGTAATGAACGGTTTGGATTATGAAACCTTTAGATTGAGGCGTTTCTAAGGGATATTCTGAGGTGAAAGATTCTCCACAATAATCAAGTATGTTTAAGAGAGAGATGCGTGTCCCAATATGACGAAATAATTATTTTTTAGTGATCACTTGATTTTTTTCAATGTATCTGATATTGTAAGACCTGTGATTTTGGAAAGCAGATATATCAACATAAATCAGGTCTTTCCAGCAGATAATTTTTGACCACTTCTCTTAAGGAAGTTAAGGCCATACGGACAGCCGGGTCAAACGCCGATTGGCAACTTATGTTGCCTTATTGATTGAGTTAAAAGCTCAAATTTTATAAGTTGGTTACTTTACAACCAGTGCATCTGCACATCAACTTGTGAAACGGTCAATAAGAGTGGTAAAGGCGAATTATTTGCTATATAGACTCTGATCTGATATTGATATACATGAAGAAGCTTTCCGCTAGAGGAGTTCTGTTGAACTTTTTTAGTTATGGGAACTTTGCGTCTTTTTAATGATGTATATCGACAAGCAAGTGTGATGATGCGCGTTTGGGGCATTTTTCACCTTGCTTTTTTTGTTGGTTCAGAACGGGCGACAAGTTGAAAAATGAGAAAATTAATGAAGTTAATTTTAAAAAAATTCATATTGGGTTAGGAGAATGGAAAATGGGAAAAGCACTAATCATCGGCGCCGGCGGCGTAGCTTCAGTAGCAGTTCATAAATGCGTTCAAAACAGCGAAGTATTCGAGGAAATCTGCATTGCAAGTCGTACGAAATCCAAATGTGACGATCTTAAAGCCAAGCTGGACGGCGGTAAAACAAAAATTACGACAGCTCAAGTGGATGCCGACAACGTTGACGAACTGATCGCCCTCATCAACGAAGTTAAACCGGATATCGTCATGAACCTGGCATTGCCTTACCAAGACCTGACAATCATGGATGCTTGCCTTGCAACGAAAACGAACTACATGGATACAGCGAACTATGAGCCGGAAGATACGGCAAAATTTGAATACAAATGGCAATGGGATTACAAAGAGCGTTTTGAAAAAGCGGGAATTACAGCGCTGCTCGGCAGTGGATTTGACCCAGGCGTTACTGGCGTATTCTCTGCTTATGCGCTGAAGCATTACTTTGACGAGATCGAATATATTGACATTCTGGACTGCAACGGTGGGGATCACGGCTATCCGTTCGCAACCAACTTCAACCCTGAAATCAACATCCGCGAAGTTTCGGCAAACGGAAGATACTGGGAAAAAGGTGAATGGATCGAAACGAAACCAATGGAAATCAAACGTGTCTATGACTTCAAAGAAGTTGGCGAGAAAGACATGTATCTGCTTTATCATGAAGAGCTGGAATCCCTGGCTAAAAACATGCCTGGTCTGAAACGCATCCGTTTCTTCATGACATTTGGCCAAAGCTACCTTACACACTTGAAAGCACTTGAAAATGTGGGCATGACTTCGATCGAACCTATCGAATACGAAGGCAAACAAATCATTCCGCTGCAATTCCTGAAAGCGGTACTGCCAGATCCGGCGTCCCTTGGACCACGTACTGTGGGCAAAACGAACATCGGCTGCATTTTCAAAGGTAAAAAAGATGGCAAAGACAAAACGTACTACGTGTACAACATCTGTGATCACCAGGAATGCTACAAAGAAGTTGGTTCACAAGCCATCTCTTACACAACAGGTGTTCCAGCCATGATTGGTGCAGCGATGGTGATGACTGGTAAATGGAACAAACCAGGTGTATACAACGTGGAAGAGTTCAATCCAGATCCATTCATGGAAGAGTTGAACAAATGGGGTCTCCCATGGGTTGAAGATTTCAATCCGGTACTCGTTGACGAACTGCCAGAAGAAGTCAAAGAATCGGAGCTTGTTCGTTAAGATGCGGTTTGAGCAATTACCGACGCCATGTTTTGTTGTTGACGAAGGACTTATCGAGAAAAATCTAAAAATCCTGAACGGTGTCATGCAACGTACAGGAGCCAAAATCGTGCTGGCTCAGAAAGCATTTTCCATGACCACGATGTATCCGCTCATTGGAGAATATTTGAGCGGTGCAACGGCAAGCGGGCTGTATGAAGCCCGCCTGGGTCATGAGGAGATGGGCAAAGAGAATCATGTCTTTGCCCCGGCCTATCGCGAAGATGAGATCGATGAAATCCTTTCAATTACCGATCATATTATCTTCAATTCATTCTCCCAACTGGAGAAATTTAAGGGTAAGGCGCTTCAAGCTGGTCGAAAAGTGGGCCTGCGTATTAACCCTGAATGCTCGACTCAGGAGGGGCATGAGATTTACGATCCATGTTCTCCTGGTTCAAGATTTGGTGCAAAGCATGAAGATTTCCGTGCGGAGCTGCTGGAAGGTGTCTCCGGATTGCATTTCCATACCTTGTGCCAGCAAAATTCAGACGATCTGGAAACGACGCTGAATGCGGTAGAAGAGAAGTTTGGTCAATGGCTGCCACAAATGGAATGGATCAACTTCGGCGGTGGACATCACATCACACGCGAGGATTATGACATTCCAAGACTGGAAGCCTGCATTAAACGCATGCAGGAGAAATATGGCCTGGAAGTATATCTGGAGCCGGGCGAAGCGGTTGCGCTGAACGCGGGCTTCCTGGTGACTTCTGTGCTCGATTTTCACAAGAACGGTATGGACATTGCCATTCTGGATACCTCGGCCACATGCCACATGCCTGACGTGCTGGAAATGCCGTATCGCCCGCCGCTTATCGGTTCGGGAGAAGCGGGAGAAAAACCTCACCTGTATCGTCTCGGTGGACAAACTTGCCTGTCCGGTGATGTGATCGGCGATTATTCGTTTGACCAACCGCTCCAAACGGGTGACAGATTGGTATTTGAGGACATGGCAATTTACTCCATGGTCAAAACCAATACATTTAACGGCATGCCGCTGCCAGCCATCGCAGTGAAAAGAAAAGATGGCGATTGCGAAGTGGTTCGCGAGTTCGGCTATCAGGACTTCAAAATGAGATTGGCTTAATACTTTTTACAGATATAGCAAGAGCAAAAGGGAACCTGATCACAGGTTCCCTTTTGACGTTTAATTTAAGATGGGTTAACGGCTATGTTTATGATTAATCGTTGGGTTTCGAGGCTGCTCTCGTGGCATACGGAAAGATCGGTTCTTTCAATTCAAATTCATACGTCAATCCATTTACAATACCGACGACGCTTTCGCTGTCATATAACTCAAGCAAAAATCCAGCCATTTGTTCTGCTGTATGGAATTGGGGAACACGGCCCTCATATTCGAACTGGTCCAGATCAAAAGCACGTTCCGCAAATTCCGTTTCCGTTGCCGCAGGCGCAAGTACTTTTGCTTTCATTGCTGCACGCTTTCCTTTTAATTCCTGTGCGAGCCCTTCCGTAAAGGCACTTACATAGAACTTTGTTGCACAGTAGGTTACTGCATCCGCCACGATCGTATATCCACCTCCAGAGGAGATGTTAATAATCTGTGTGCCCTCAACCTCTGCATAATCACGTACATAGAGGGAAGAAAGAATGGTTAATGCCTCTATATTCAGATGAAGCATCTGTTCGATTTTAGGTAGATGCTGTTCACCAACCGAAGCAAAATTTCCGAACCCTGCGTTGTTAATCCATGTCTCGATTGAGTACTGATGGAGACTTTCATAAAATGCATGGACATTGGCAGCGATGGACAGATCCACCGTGCGAATGACAATGTCCAAATCAGGATCAATTTCAGTTACTTTTGATTTTAACTTCTCCAGTTCGTCGGTTCTGCGTGCAGCCAGGATCAAATGTTTGCCGCGAGCCGCAAAAGCCAAAGCTGCTTCATAGCCAATGCCCGAACTGGCACCGGTAATCACTGTATACTTCATGGATATTCCTCCTGGATTTCGGTTCATTATTTATTGTGATATGACTACGAGTTGATTATACTGATTAGAGCTTACTCTAAGTCAAGCGGAATATAAAAGGAGGATCACTATGCATACAATCGGTGAAGTGGCTGAACTATTCGGTATCAGTACCCACACATTGCGTTACTATGAGAAGGAGCAGATTATCATACCGCTCCGTGATGCTAGTGGAGATAGACGATACAACGAATCGCATCTGAAATGGTTGCAATTTGTAATCAAACTAAAAGAGACTCAAATGCCCATCGCTATCATCAAAAAGTACGCATCCTTGTTTCAGGAAGGTGAGCATACGGCTGCAGAGCGTTTAAAGTTGCTGGAAGAGCACAAAGAGGCGATTCAACAGCAGATGCACACACTTCACGCTGCAGATCAGATGCTGGAGAATAAAATTACGGCATATCGAGTATTGATCGGGAAATAATGTAATCTGATCGAGAAAACGAGCAGAGCGAATTCAGTGGTTGCATATATGACGATCTATTGCCAAAATAGTGAATTTTGTTATAGACTATTTTTTATGTTTGTTCATCAAGGGGGAAAAGAAATGAATCAAAGGAACGTGCAAAAGTCTAACAAGCTGAAAATCATCTCCAAAGTGTTATTGATTATGATTGGGGCTTTTATCACCTCATATGGTCTGGAAGCCGTATTAATTCCAAACAATGTATCAGACGGTGGTGTGACAGGTCTTAGTATCGTCGGCTCGCAACTGTTTGGTTTACCGTTAGGGATGCTGATTGGTATCATCAACATTCCATTTGTGTGGTTAGGCTACAAACAAATAGGTAAAAGCTTTGCCATTTACTCTATTATCGGTATTGCCTCGCTAGCTGTTGGTACAAGCCTTATGCACCATGTACCAACGATTATTCAAGGGGATACACTGTTAATTACCGTCGTGGGCGGGATTATCATCGGTTTTGGTATGGGTTTGGCGCTGCGTAATGGTGGGGCATTGGATGGAATCGATATGTTGGCTGTCCTGCTTTCACGCAAATTACCTTTTGGAACCAGTGATCTAATCTTATTCCTGAACATGTTTGTCTTTATTGTCGTATCAACTGTATTTGGTCTGCAAGGGGCGATCCTGTCCGCACTTGCATATTACATCGCTTCCAAAGTGATACATATCGTTGAAGAAGGTTTGAGCGGCTCCAAAACCTTTAAAATTATTACCAATCAACCGGAGATCATGGTCGAAACCATTCGTGACCGATTAGGTCGTGGAGCAACCTATACCGATGCTTACGGTGGTTATTCCAATGAACAATTCAAAGAGATTACGTGCGTAATCAACCGTATGGAAGAAAGTAAAATCAAGGATATCATTCACGAAATTGATCCTAACGCTTTTATTGTAGTGTACGACGTAGCCGAAGTGAAGGGCGGCAATTTCAAAAAGAAAGATATTCACTAATCACTAAAATGAGCAGGGGTTAGTTCAGAAAGCTTATGATATTTCAACAAATGTAGAAGACGAATTGTTAAGGAAACATGAGTGGTAAATATAAGAACTTGCCAGCAAACATGGACATACTCTTATTGACGTATGACAAACAGGTAGCCCTCAGGCTACCTGTTTTTTAGTTGGAGGGGTCACCGAACATGTCTTTTTGGTTTCTTTTGCGGAAACTTCTCGGAGATTCACCGACTGTTTTGGTAAATAGTATCGTAAAGTAGTTTGGGTTCTCGTACCCAACCAACTTGGAGATTTCCCATACTTTTTTCTTGGTCGAAACCAACAATCGGGTGGCTTCTCCCATTCTTCGCTGAATGAGGTAATGATAGGGGGAGATACCGTAGCAATTTTTATACATATGAATCAAGTAGTAGAAGTCGATATGGAATTGGTCAGCCAAATCTTTCAGCTTAATATGTTGACGATAGTTCGTATCCAGATAATCTTTGATACTTTCAGCAAGGGTATTGCTTCGAACGATCTCATTTGCTGTGCGCTGATGGTGAGACATGCGATCGATAATCAGCAGAACGGCATTCAGCAGATGATGAGAGATAGAGTTGTATCCTTCTTCCCGGATTGAAAATTCATTGAACATGGTCTGCATTAACGAACGGATCTCTTCGGAATAACGATTGGCACGAACAATTGGATCACTACCAGGAGGAACAACCCAATCGTTGTTGGCACGTGTACCCTCTTTGAAACGAAAGCCGCAATACAAGGTGGATAAAGGGAATTCCGGGTCCGATTTTTCCTCGTGAAGTGTTCCTTTGTTATATACAAGAAGATCTCCCTTTTGAGCGGAGTGCTTTGACCCATCAATCGTAAACGAGCCCTGCCCCTCATTAACATAAATAATCTCATGCAAATCGTCATGCTTATGGGTAGGAAAACTCCAATGGGGATTGTCTGCCAACTTTCCTACATAAATAATAATGCAATCTTGATCTTCATGCAGTCGGTCGGGCTCATGGCGTGTATTCATTAATGTCTTCCCTTCAAGATTCTATGGTGAAATGACAACATACATAATGTTTTGGATGAAGATCACAACAACCTTGATTGTCGCTTAGCATGTCTGACAGTACAATTTCACTATCCAATAATATGTACTATATATCGAATTGAAGGGATGTGAAAGCAAAATTTGTTAACAATGGAATCCATTTAAGAAAATGAAACGCTTGCAACATTAGAGAGAATTGTGAGGGCTTATTCTTGACTAGAAACAGAGAAAATTTACTTATTTTAACACTTACATTGGTTAGCTTTGTATTGGGAACAACCGAATACGTAATTGTGGGCGTATTGAAGGAAATCGAAACCTATCTGAAAGTATCGCTGGCTGCCGCAGGCGCGCTCGTATCCTGCTTCGCCATTGCCTATGCAATCGGAACACCGTTTGCCGTTGCTTTCTTGGCTAAAATTCCCCGAAGAAACTCCATTTTAATCGGGTTTGCGGTCGTGCTTGCCTTGAACGTACTTACCATTTTCTCTACCACATTCTATTCCTTGATGGTTATTCGGATCGTTTCAGCCGTAGCATGCGGACTTACGATATCGCTTTCGATCTCGATTGCAAGCGATGCAGTTAACCGGGAACGGAGAGGGGAAGCGATTGCCTGGATACTGGGCGGCTTTTCCATTGCCAATGTGCTTGGCGTCCCGCTCGGAACCTTCATCGGACAGCATCTGAACTGGTCCATGACGTTTGTTGTTACAGCATGCATCGGGGTCGTGCCATTCATATTCATGTCCCGGATTCTTCCAAGGCAGACAACGACCATCGTCGGTTCATTCAGTGATCAGATGGCGCTATTTATGAAGCCGCGCATATTGCTGGCCTGCTTGATTCCGGTTCTTGGAAACAGTTGTATTTTTGTGATTTTCACTTATATTACTCCTTTGCTGGGGAACTCCATGGGTGTACCTGCACGTTGGATTAGCGCTGTACTCCTCATCTACGGTGCCTGCAGCATACTGAGCAACTGGATCGGTGCCAAAATAGCCAAAGGAGATTTCTTGCCCAAGCTTAAATGGCTTTTCGTCATTCAAGCTGCAATCTTTCTAGGTCTCAGCTTCACCGTGTCCTACCTGTGGCTCGGTTTGGCGTTCCTGTTCCTGATCGGTTGCCTGTCATCATCCATGAGCGCGGCGTCCCAGCTCTATCTGTTCGACGTCTCCGGAGCGATCGCGCCGAATTCCAGACCGTTTGCGTCCACATTGCTACCCGTGGCAGCAAACGTGGGGATAGCCCTCGGCTCCGGAGTTGGCGGGCTTGCAGTCAATTTAGGTGGTTTGAAGTGGGTTCCACCAGTAGCTGTGATACTAGCTCTGATGGCTTTTGTGATCACAGCGATTTGCCAGCGATCCATTCAATTGAAACCGGAAGCAGCCACCGCTCCTATAGTAGAATACTCGATTCCAAGTACCAATTAGTAGCCCCTTTTTTAGGGCGAATAGAACCGACATAATTATATTTATTCGAGCACGGAAAGCCGCTGATTTAGCGGCTTTTTTTGTTTTTTCAGATACATTTCTTGAACAAAAATTAGAGTGGAAATAAGCAAGCATTCAAAAAAAACGGTTGACGAAGGAAGATATCCTGTATAGAATGAAGCCGTAATTTAGTAAATTAGTAATTTAGTAAATTACTAAATAAAAAGTTGAGGAATAGGAGGAATAAAAATGAATGAAGCAGTTGCTTCAGAGCACAAGCCTGTTGTCGTAGTGGAGTGTGGGAAAACACGGGAGAAAAATGCTCAGTGCAATCAGAAGAGCTGCCTCTCCATCGCGTGCTTGATTTATCGATTCTGATCTGTAGCTCGCTCGATCATTTTCAAGAGGCCTATCGACACGATGATGATGAAATGAATAGTGAACGGCTGCGTACGTTAGCAAAAATCTTAAAGGATATGGGGTATTAACATGTTTGCCAATCTATATGTTCGAACAATTATCCTTTCCCGGGTGCTCTTGCAGCTCGGAATTTGGATCCGGAATTATGCCGTTCTTCTTTATGTTTCCGAATTGACGCATAATAATCCGGTTGATATATCACTGATTTCGGTAGCGGAATTTGCACCGATCTTTATATTTGGCCTGATTGGCGGTACCTTTGCCGACCGATGGCGGCCGAAAAAAACAATGGTATGGAGCGATTTATTATCAGGTTTGTCTGTTGGCGTAGTGTTGCTAGCAGTCATGAATGGTGGATGGATTGCACTTCTGATTGGATCTTTCGTTTCTGCCAGCTTGTCACAGTTTTCTCAGCCTTCGGCGATGAAACTGTACAAACGCCATGTACCAGCCGAACAATTGCAGGGCGTCATGGCAATGTCCCAAACGCTTGTTGCTGTCTTTATGGTTTTGGGGCCAGTCATCGGCACGTTTATTTTCATTAAGTTCGGCATTAGCGTATCCCTCATCCTGACAGCGGCCATGTTTCTGGGCTCTTCGCTTGTATTATCATTGCTTCCCCGAGACGTAGAAGAGGAAAGATCAGGGAATACAGGCGGCTTCGTTAAAGAGCTGACAGATGGCCTGCGTTATATCAGGGCGAATAAATCCTTGAGAACACTTGGATTAACCTTTTCGGCAGTTGGTTTGGCATCAGGACTGACTCAGCCGCTTCAGCTCTTTCTTGTCATTGAAAATTTGGGTCAGGATAAAGAGTTCTTACAATGGCTGGTAATGGCAAACGGGGCGGCCATGTTGGTCGGAGGTGCTGTAATCATCGCGATCGCTAAAAAAGTAAAGCCACAGGTACTGCTTTTAGTCGGTTTACTTGTTAATGCCATCTGTACGGTTGGCATGGGCGCTTCAACACAAATTTGGTTAACCATTATTCTGCTCGTAATCAGCGGTTTGTTCTTCTCGTGTATCCAAGGTGGAATTCAGACGCTTCTTATGCGGAATACGGAAGGGGCATTTATTGGCCGGGTATCCGGGGCGATCATGCCGATTTTTATGGGAATGATGGTAATTGGCATGCTTACCTCCGGATATCTCAAGGATATGTTTTCCTTGCTTAGTGTATTTATAGCCAGTGGTGTTTTTGTGATAATCGGTGCGTTATTATTGCTACCTATTGTCATTGAAAGAAGAAATAAAACCGAGGAAACTCCATCATCATGACGGACAGGGAGGAGAAAACAATGCAGGAACATCAACATGAAGAATATTTTTTGTCACCGCAGAGAGCATTAACTGATGCAGAAGAAAAGCTGGTGTGGAAGAAGCCATTGTCTCATATGTCCAGCGAAGAAGAACGACGTATTAGTAAAGAAGTAAAACGAAACTGGCATCGTGGGGAAATGAAGATTGCGAATATTCTGCTAGAAGGAGATGCCGGTTCTGGCAAAACACAACTGGCAAAAGCATTATCCGCTAATTTCGGATTGCCTTATACGAAAGTGACCTGTTTTGCAGATATGGACAAATCGGATATTATTGGTGCTATTTTGCCGGTAATTTCATCTGAACGACTAGAGACATTGGAACCTTCGGAGCAAACCGCTTTGAAAGCATTGTATGAAAGCGATCATTTTCAAAGCACAACTGAAATTATAATGAATGCACTGGATATTTCAAAAGAACAAGCAGCGAACAAGATGAAGCAATTGCTGAAGCATGTTGTAGATCATACGGACGGTGAAGCCGTTGAGTACCGATTTTATCCATCGGAGATCGTTAGAGCCTATCAAAAGGGCTATCTTCTGGAAATACAGGAGCCAAACGTCATTCGGGATGCAGCAGTGTTGATGGCGTTAAACTCCGCTTTGGAACTGGACGGTAGTATTAATCTTCCTACTGAAATCATACACAGACATCCGGACTTCATTGCGGTCATTACAACCAATCGCAGTTATGTAGGGTCGAGGCATTTAAATGAAGCGCTGCGGGACAGGGTTCAACACTCGGAGAAGATGGATCTGCCGAGCAAAGAAATCATGGTGGAACGTGCCAAAGTCAAAACTGGTTATCAGAATGAGCAGGTTTTGAGCGTGTTAGCAGATACGATTATGATTTTGGACACTACAGCCCGAGCCAATGCCATCAAAGGTGTGGCTGGAATGCGTTCCTTTTTCTACTGGACGGATGCAGTTGCAGGAGGAGCCTCCGCCAAAGAATCTCTTTATCACAAGGTCATCTACAAAATAACGACCGATTCAGAGGAAATTAAAATCCTGGAAGAAGCACTCCGCAAGCACGATCTGATTACCCGTGTTGAGAGCATCTCGAATGAAGTAAAAAAAAACGGGAATCCAACGATGACGCTGCCATAGAGATCAAGATATGGGGAGACATAGGCGACATTGACGTGGAGCATGAGAGTATTGAAGATGAAGAGGGGATCACACTAAAGAAATCTGCGGATAGTGAAGAGACTGCTGCTTGTGGATCCGTTAACTCTGCGGATATGAGAAGTGAGGATACCGGGGAAGATGGTTCTCCATTGTATCATCAGACCAATCCCGAGTCCAAGTCAGAGGAAGAAAACCAAAAAGAGCGCGATTTCCGTAAAAAGCTTAATCAAGTCACAAGAGAGAGCGTGGCGGATTCGATTCATGAAAAAGTAAAACTCATCGTTCACCGTCCGGATCACGATCAGGACTTCCAAAAGCAATATTACAATCTAAGCAGAAAGCTTATACCCATAGTACAGGAGATTGCGAGAAAGGCACTCCCGCTTCTGGAACATGAGTCTTCATCCGAATATGAAAAGAATAAGTACTATGGCAGCAAGTTTTATGCAGACAGCGTCGCGTATAAGGATTACAGGCATTTTGCAAAAAAACGCCCTCCGACAGAATTGCCATCCCTTGTGGTAGGTCTAAGAGTGGATGAATCAGCATCGATGTCAGCGTTCGGGAGATTAGAGGCGGCTAAGCGTGCAGTCATAGCGGTATATGAATTTTGTCAAATCTGCAATATTCCCGTATTAATCTACGGTGATACCGCGGATGTTTCCAGGATGGAGCAGATGTCGATCTTTGCTTATACCGACTTCGATCAACCGAATACTAACGATCGATTCAGACTCATGGGAATTCAGGCCAGAAGTAACAATCGTGATGGAATGGCTCTTAGAATTATGGCGGAACGATTAGTGCTTGCACCGCAGCAGACCAAGTTGTTAATTAGTATCAGTGATGGCCAGCCCAAAGCAATGGAAAATTACACTGGAAGCTATGCCATCAGAGACATGCAGCAAACCATAGAGACATATCAACGGAAAGGAGTTACTTTCCTTGCATCTGCAATTGGTCAAGACAAAGATGTCATTAGCGAGATTTATGGTCATGAACGGTTTTTGGATATTACCAATTTACGTGAGTTTCCTGCAAAATTAGTTCGCATTATCGCTCGGTATTTATAATTTCACTAACATTCATTAACTATGATAAGGAGAGAGAGACATGGATATAAAAAAGCGCAGGGAGCTGCTGGAGGAATATAAACAAATCAAGACGTATATGGGCGTAGCCCAAATTAAAAACAAAGTAAACGGAAAAATCTATATCGACAGCTATCCCAACTTGAAAAACAAATGGTTTACTCTGCAGATGCAGCTGGATCAAGGCCGATTTGCGAATGCCGAGTTACAAAAAGAATGGAGAGAATTTGGAGAAGAGGCATTCACTTATGAGGTACTGGAACAGAAGGACATCGATAAGGTGACGGATATGCGTTGGGAACAAAAACAAATCCTGAAGCCGTGGCTTCAGAAGTTACAGCCTTACGGAGACAAGGGCTATAATAGACCTCCAAAGAATTAAATCATGTAACAGGAAACTGATTTGACTAACGGTTAAAATCAAGATAAGATGAAACCGTCGTTTAGTAAATTAGTAAAAAAGGTAAACGGAATGAGGGAATAAATTGAAAATACCTACAACGTTAAAACATAAACCTGTTGTCGTATCGGATAATTATGAAAAGGTTGACGGCCGGATGGCCGGAAACACGGACGCAAAAGGTCTTTCCCTGGGATTGGCCCAGTGGAACGATAGAGGAAAGGTTGATATTTCAGCCAAAGTATGGAGATACACCGGAGAAAAGTGGTCCAGACAATCCGAGGAACTGCCTCTCCATCGTGTGCTTGATTTGTCCATTCTGATCTGTCGGTCTTTGGAACATTTTCGCGAGGCCTATAGATATGAGCATTTATATGATCCAGAGCAGCCTGTCATCGATCGTGTTGGACTGCAAGGGGATGCAATGTCCGTGGAGATCTGTACAGACAATGAGAGAATCAATGAAGATATTAAACTGTTCAGCCAAGCTCTGAGTGATGACGATGAAATGATTGGTGAGCGTTTGCGTACATTATCCAAAATATTAAAGGATATGGGTTATTAAAAGGAAAACGTCATTGCTAAAGTAGATTAAGCAAAAAGAGCCTAAACGTCTATAGGTGTTTAGGCTCTTTGTTGTGAGTTAAATATAACGCTCGCTTTTAGTTAGCAATGAAGTTCCCCATCCGATTGCTTTTATGAATCTCTTCCGTTCCAGCATCGAGAGCAGTCCTGTAATAAGCACGTTTATGTTCAATGACTTCCATAGTCTTTCTAAGTTCTTCCATCTGCGCTTCTACACTCGCCTTGCGTTCTGTGAACATGTCATATCGCTCCTGCAAGGTAGAATCCCCCTCGGAACACCATGCAATAAAATCTTTGATATCCTTAATCGGCATCCCGGTAGATTTCAGACATTGAATGATCTTTAAAAAATCGATGTCCGATTCTTTGAAGTTTCGAGCTCCGCCAGGGGTACGTTCTACAAAAGGCATGAGTCCTTCCTTGTCGTAGTAACGCAAGGTATATACGGTTAGATTCAATTCTTTAGCAACTTCGCTAATTGAATATGTCATTTATTTTCCCCTTTTCTTACTAGTATAGACTTCGAGCTAACTCTAGGATTATCTTTTGGGATTTTACCACGCAGTTTGCAGGATGTCAAAGTTTCTAAAAAGGGTTGACTTAGAGTTAACTAGAGGGATTAAGATCGTTTTGCAAGAGAAAAGGAAGAATGACAATCTTAGGAGGTTTTATGATGATAACTGCTAAAGCACGAGCTGTTGATGGTCCGGACCAATCGTTCCGGGCAGCTGAGATTAAACGACGCGATCTTGATTTGCACGATGTCCTGATCGAGATTAAATATGCCGGCATCTGCCACTCTGACATCCATACTGCTCACGGCGAATGGGGTCCCGTAAACTATCCGCTCGTACCTGGACATGAAATCGCAGGAATTGTTACCGATGTAGGAGCCGAGGTTTCAAAGTATAAAGTTGGTGACCGAGTAGGGGTTGGATGCATGGTTGACTCCTGTGGCGAATGTGAGAACTGCCGCCAAGGAGAAGAGCAGTACTGTCTCAAAGGAAATGTTCCCACCTACGCGGGTGTTGATAAATACGGCGAACCTACTCAAGGTGGGTACTCCACTCACATCGTCGTAACCGAGGAGTTCATCGTTCGTATTCCGGACAACATCGAACTGGATGTCGCTGCACCACTCCTATGTGCAGGTATTACAACATACTCGCCGTTAAATCATTGGGGAGCTGGACCAGGTAAAAAAGTAGCGATTGTAGGTATGGGTGGTCTAGGTCACATGGCTGTTAAAATTGCACATGCCATGGGCGCAGAAGTAACTGTCCTGTCACAATCATTGAAGAAAAAAGAGGATGGTTTGCAATTCGGTGCAGATCATTATTATGCCACAAGCGAACCAGAAACGTTTGCCAAACTCGCCGGGTCGTTTGATCTGATTATTAACACGGTCAGTGCAAATATCGACATCAATGCTTACTTCTCACTGCTCACTCTAGATGGCACACTGGTTAATGTAGGTGCTCCTGGAGAGCCGTTGGCAGTAAACGTGATGTCCCTCATCGGTCACCGTCGTTCATTTGCAGGTTCAATGATCGGGGGCATCCGTGAGACTCAGGAAATGCTTGAATTCTGTGCAAAACATAGTATCGTTCCTATGATCGAAGTCATTTCAGCTGACCAAATTGACGAAGCATACCAGCGTGTATTAGCTTCCGATGTGAAGTACAGATTCGTAATTGACACTAGCACAATTTAAGTTGTTTAAAATTTCTATAAGTGATTAATTGAATTTTCGATGCTGTCGAGGACTAGATCATAATCCCATTGAAAGTCGCTAATATAGCGGCTTTTTTTGTTTTGTGGAAACATGGGATAACATTTTGTATTGCGAAGGACGTTACGTCATACTTTAATATTATTTTCACCATTCGTACTTAGTAGCTTGGTACATTTTTGATTAGGGAGTGATTATAACTTGGAATTTACGATTAGTAAGTTTGCAAAAGCTGTAAACACAACGGTGAGAACCTTAAGGCATTATGAAAAAATAGGTCTCCTTGTTCCAGTAGAGAAAAACCAATTAAATCAGAAGATATATACAAGGGAGGAGTTGAAAAAGTACCATAACATACAGTTGTTAAAAACCTTAAATATGCCTTTAAACTCCATTAAAGAGAGTCTTGAAAGTCAAGAATTTTCGTTCCAAAGTATGTTGGACATTCAAGAAGCTGTTCTTCTTAATAAAAGACAACAGATCAGCACGTCCCTGGACATGATAGGTAGAATAAAAGATTTGCTTAATGAAACAGGTAATTTAAATACAGAAGACCTGATGTTACTGATGAACTCCATTCGCTTAGAAGATGATCAAAAGCTTATTTTAAAGGACTACATTTCTTCAAGTACACTGGATAATCTTTTCCCGAAAAGTAAATCTCAACAGAAGATGCTCGATAAACTTGGTGTAAGACTACTGAATTTCTTTCAAGAGGCTGTGTTGAATGATCTACAACCTGAAAGTGATATGGTTCAAGTAGATCTGGAGCAAATTCTATCAGAAAGCCCCATATCTATAGTCGAACTTATTGATTCCTATGAGGCGCCATTCGAGGAAAATTTTAAAATTCAAAAAGCTTTATTACCCAATAACATGGAAGAATTTATAGGGGAAGCACTACAAATATTTCTAAAAAGAGAAAGAGGAGACCGGAGTAAATGAGTGAACTGAGGGTAAAACAGCATTATAGAATTTTACTGCAAATTTTGTTGAATTTATCAGTACTTTTACTTTTGGGATTAATTCTCATCACTATTTTTAAATGGGGAGAGATTTTACCGTTTATATCTTCATTGTTCAAACCTGATGATTTATCCGTGCTAACCGTAACATTAATAGGTCTTTTAGCGGGGGCCATGATAGTGACCGTTATTGTGACTCTAATCGTGTTAACAAAAACAGAGCTTCCCAAATCAGAAGCTGGAGAAATTGTAAATCGATTAATGAGAACTCCGAGCGGCATTGCAGCAAGTTCGCTTGGCGGAGGCTTTTTTGAAGAGTTCTTCTTTCGAGGCACGCTGATCGGACTGTTTATTGGATATTCAACTGCTTTGGATTGGGTTGTGATCTTTGCAAGTACAATTTTGTTTTGGATTATTCATGTTCCTCAGTATAAAGGAATATATTTGGCACATGCTGGTGTGATTGTCAATGGATTAATCTTTGCTTTACTTTTCTATTATACGGGTTCTTTGATTCCGGCAATACTTGCCCATGCAATCTATAATCTTGGGATTGGAATATATTTTATGAATAAATAATAATGACTAAAAAAAACACCTATGCTTTAGGTAGTCAAATCGGTACAGACCTTTGACAATTGATCGATTAACACAGAAAATCCAATCGCTCATAACATTGCGATTGGATTTTCTTCTTTTATGATGAAGGAGACTGTAAGAAAGCATTAGAAAAACGAGCTGTTGTATTAATCTGAAACGATGAATCCATCAAAGTTCTCAGGGCCTACACGGATCGTGCCCAGCAAGTTGGAGCTTACGAATGCTGTGTACGTCAATTGAGGGGTAATTGGCGGATTGAAATCATCCGCAGAAAACGTAATGACCTGAGGCGCCAAAATACTCAGATTAAATGTGGAAGTTGCTGAGTATATTACAGGGTCAGTAGACAAGGTACCTCTGACAATAGTAATCGTTATACCGACAAGAGCTAATGGTAATTGTACAGAAACCGTTCCTTTAAATTGAACTCTGGGGTTAGTACCTGCACCTGCTGTCTGAAGACCAATTTGACCGAATAATTGCGGCGTGTTAATTACCGAGATCGGAATAGCAATCGAGTTAGCCATACTTGCGTTTTGCGATGTTCTCGCATCAAGAAACGTTGTCATTGAATCTACCTCCTATTCAGTGGGATAGGATAGTATATTCAAAGGTTACTAGTATGCTTGGACTTCTTGATATAAACAAAAAAAGGGCATCTAATTCAACTAACGGGAGGATCGTTTCAAGTATTATACTGTAGTTATCATGAAATATTGAGAGGGGAATTTGCAATGAATGATTCCGTTCTAAAGTTCTATGATGAAAGCGATCGATGGAGACAGTGCTTTCAGTTTTTAACAACCGTCACAACGTTCAGCTCTTTCGTTCCACCAAATATATAAACGTCAAGAGATCATGAACAAAAAACGCTTTCGAAAGTTGCCTCCCAAAAGCGTCCTAATTTTAATTTCTATTTAAATAACAATGATCACCCTTTGACTGCTCCCGCAGTAAGTCCGCTAACGATATATTTCTGTCCAAACAGATAGAGGATAAAAACAGGAAGTGAGGTCAGTACAAGGTTAGCGAAAATCAAATTCCAGTCGCGGCTGTATTTGCCGTAAAAATTATAGATCGAAAGCGGCATCGTCCATGTTGAACTATTGGTTAAGAAGTATACCGGAATCGTAATATCATTCCATACCGACATAAACACCATGATCGCTACCGTTGCGTTAACGGGCAGGATCAGCGGTGTAACAATACGGAAAAATACGCCGAATACGCTGGCACCTTCCAGAAATGCAACTTCGTCCAGTGCCTTCGGAATGGTTTTGATAAATCCGCTGTACAAAAATACGCTAAAAGCGGTATTAAGCGCCGCGTAAATCAGGATGACGCTTGATATGCTGCCGTAAAAACCCAACCCCTGTACGACCCGGATCGTCGTAATGATCGACATCGGTGCAATCAGTCCCATGAAGAAATACATATATATTGTGTTTGAAAGTTTTGTGTCCCGGCGTGCCAGAATGAAGGAAGCTGCTGAGGAAGCCACAATGTTGATGATGGACGAGATCCCAGTAATCCAGATGCTGTTCAGGAATGCTCGGGACAGACCGCCTTCTTCAAATACCCGGACATAGTTTGAAAATTGCCATTTATCCGGCAGACTTAAAGAAAAGCTGAGCACTTCAGCGCTCGTTTTGAACGAACCCAGAACTAGAATCACCAAAGGCAACAGAATGAGCAGAGAGGCGAGGAGCAGAAATCCTTCAACAACATAGTTGCGAATAGCGAGTTTGCGTGTATATCCCATGTTATTCCGTAACCTCCTTGCGCCGCATGAAAATCAATAGCGGTATAGCAATAATCGTGACCGCCACAAATAGAAGTGTGTTGACTGCGGTACCAAGTCCCCAGTTTCCTTCGCCGAAGGAACGGAGAATGATTGTTCCCACAACTTGTGAAGCGTTGCCTGGACCTCCGCCGGTCATGACATACACTTCCGAGAATACTTTAAGCCCGCCAATCAGCGTCAACATCAGATTAATATTGATGGCAGGCAGCAAAAGGGGCAGTGTAATTTTGAAAAAACTTTTCCAGGAGCTTGCTCCGTCAATCGTAGCGGCTTCATAATATTCTTGAGAAATGGATTGTAAACCAGCCAGATAGATGGCCATTTGGAATCCGGCGCTTTGCCAGATGGATACTATGGCAATTGTCCAGATGACAAGGGAAGGATTGGTCAACCAGGCCTGACTCAATGAATGTAATCCGACGGCCTCCAATACGTGATTAATCGTACCCTCCGTACGCAGCATGGGTGTGAACAAGATGCTGATGACCAGAATGCTCAGTATGGAAGGGGAGTAGAAAATGGCGCGCAGCAGGTTCTTCGTTTTTAATCTCATATTTAGAGCCACGGCAAGCAGCAGACCAATGATATTTTTGCCAGCAACCGTAACAACGGCAAAAATCGCCGTGTTTTTAAGCGCCAAAATAAGTGTTTTGTCTGAGAAAATTTTCTCGAAATTGTCCCATCCGATAAACTTCAGATCAATACGATCCAGCCGCCAATCCGTGAAGGAGTAGTAGAAAGCAGCAAGTGCCGGAATAACAAAAAAGATAGAGTAGATGAGTAGTGCCGGAAATACCATGTAATACGAATATAAATTTTTTGCTCTTTTCATGTTTCACGCTCCGTTATGGCTAGGCAGCACGTCATTCAGGAATGACATGCTGCCCTGTATTTCACTTCTTAGAAACCGGAAACGCCTTTATCCTGCATCAGTTGACTGAATTTTTCATCCCAGGATTTCAACACTTCCTCCGGTGTCAAACCGCCAGCGAATTGATCCTGTAACAGTCTGTATAGCTCACTGCGATCTACTAGCATGTAAGCATCCGTGGTCAACACAGTTTTCTTGGGCAGGATGTAATTGTCGACGATATCCTGTTTGTAAGCAGGTAACTCCGGTGTAGTAACATCGCTAAAATTGGATACATAGCCCTTGGAATCGACGATCTGTTGCGCAATTTCCTTGGAGGCGATAAAGGCCAGGAACTGTTTGGCTTCGTCCATATGCTTGGCCTTTTTCGGAATGAACAGCTGTCCTCCAAGCGGACTTGCACCCAGTTTGGCATCATCGGAAGACGGAATTGGGAATACGCCAAGTTCCATGCTTGGATCCTGCTCTGCTACGCCTTCGATTAACCAATCTCCCATAAACATCATGGCGACTTCCTTGTTCAGGAATTTGCCAACGGCCATGTCATAGCTGTCGCTCAGCACATCCGTATTGGTATACCCCTTGGTATATACTTCATATTGCTGCTGCAAAAACGTTTTAAACTCGGGAATATCGGACCATTTTTTCTTGTTGCTGTTGAGTTCATCAAAAAAAGATGGATCATTTTTGGCTACAAAATCGGCAAATGCTGCCGCAGGCCAGATGTTTGCAGCCCACGCATCTTTATAGGGCATGAATACCGGAGTAATGCCGCTAGCTTTAATTTTTTCACAAATGGCCAAAAATTGTTCGTAACTCGTAGGGATGGACAGACCCAGGTCAGCAAAAATCTGTTTGTTGTACACGACGCCTTGCATGCCCGTGTCCTGGCTGACATGGAAGCTGTAGATATGGCCGGCAGCGGAGAGCACATCTTTGTTTACAATTCTGCTGGCCCAGGACTCGTTATCCAGAATTTCGAAATTGCGTTCAAGATTCAGATCCGTAATCGCGCTGGCCAAATTGTACTGGATGATGTCTGGCGTTTCGTCTACAGCCAGCTTGGTTTGCAGTACGGTCGTGGTTTGCTCTGCCGGAATGAGCTGCAGATTAACAGAAATATGGGTCTGTTTTTCAAATTCATCGAGAATATCCTGCTGGATAAAGGCGGAATCCTGTGAACTCTTGGAAATGGCTAATTCCAGTGTGACCTTGGAGTTCTTATTTCCATTGCTTGCAGACGTGCCAGAATCAGTGCCGCCTGATCCGCAAGCGGTCAGTGAAATGGACAACAAGCTCGCCAGTACAATGGATGCCGCTTTTTTTCTTTTATGCATTTTCAACGCAAATCCCCCTCTGAAACATGTAATGAATCCGTTTACAAGTTCAATTATAAAATCCACTTCTTCTCCAGTACATGTCTGTGCTTGAATATTTATGTGTAAAATCCTGAACTTGAAATCGCTATCATTTCATTCAAACCCATGCTACAGTAGGACATGATCCAGACGTTTTTCACAGCATGACAGGACAGGAGGCTTCACGAACAATGGCTAAACTTATACATAGAGCCACACAATTCAGCTTGCAAACAAAAGTATTTTTGACATTTCTGGCCCTTCTTTTGTTCGTGCTGGGCTGCTTTATCGTTTATGTGAACCTTGTCGTTATCCGCCCGCTTACACAAAAAACGGAGGAGGATACGCTAGTCACTGCCACTAAGGTACGAGAACAGGTTGACCTATACGTAGAGCAGCAAAACCAGATGTCCCAGCGCATATTGTCCAATAAGGACATCTTCGCAACGATGGACAAGAGTTCTTCAGCCCCAAGCAATTATGAAAGACTGAAGCAGATTCGGAAACTAAAAGATATTATGTTTCAGGCTATTGGTCCCAGCATGAACATCAAGGACATGTCCCTTTATGATAAACAAGGTGTGCTGCTCACATCGTATCTGGGTTCAGGACATCCTCCAACAATCCTAAGTGCCTTAACGGAAAAAAGCAGGAGTGGACGAGAGTGGACGGGGAACGGTTTTATTCTGCTTCGAGATACAGACACTATCTCCTTTGTCCGTACGGTCAACGATCAGAATGGCAAGCTATACGGATATCTTAGTATTCAAATGGATCAAGCTTACATTCAAAACCTTACGGAAGGAATTACAGCAGGAGATGTATTCATTTTGAACAAGCAAGGTGAGCAAATGACTGGCTCGGAAGCGAGAAAGAACACTTTGGTGTGGAAAGAGCCACTATCCGACGAAGGACTGGCAGTTGATGAACAAAATAATTACGTTACGTATTCTACATCTCACCAGACGGGTTGGATTACTTTTATAATAACGCCGAAAGATTCGGTTTTAGGCTCGATCCGCTCCGTACAAAGCATGTCCATTTTGCTGATTACAGCCTTAATGCTCATTTCTTTCGTATACATTTTCTTCTCCACACGCAACCTGTTGCTTCCTATTCGCAAGCTTCGCAGCCAGATTTGGCGCATCAACTACAGCAATATGAATCTAAAAGTTGATGATCGACCTAAAAATAACGACCTGCTGCTGTTGAATGAAGCTTTTCAGGACTTGATGGAACGATTACAGCAGTCCATTGATCGTGAGAAGAAGGCGTTACATGAAGAAGTTACTGCGCGGAATTCCGCATTACAAGCTCAGATTGCTCCTCATTTCCTTCATAACGTTCTTTATTTGATCAGCATTGCTGCTCAAGAGGGAAGAACCCGGGTTGTGTCCGATATGTGCAAACATCTGTCAGACAGTTTACGTTATATTGTTTCATCCCCTTATGCACATGTCACGATGACGGATGAGCTTGAGCATACAAGACATTATTTGTCGTTGGTACAACAAAAGTATGAAGAAGATTTGGAGTGGAACATCGATGCTGATGAACTGACGAGTGAAATCCGGCTGCCGCGGCTGGTCATTCAGCCTTTCGTTGAAAACTGTATTGAGCACGCTTTCTTTAATACCACACCTCCCTGGCGTATCCAAATTACCGTGAAGCAGTATAACGGATTATGGGCATTGGAGATCAAAGATAACGGAGAGGGCTTCCAGCCAAACAAAATAGAAGAGATTTTGTCCAATATTCAGAAGTCCTCCTCCGGAATGAATCAACCCCCCGATCGTCAAACAACTCTTGGTAACATGGGGATCGTCAATAGCGTGAATCGGCTTAAATTGATGTATAGCAATCGGCTTTTATTTAATATTTACAACAATCATTCTGACGAAGAAAAAGGAGCAACCATTCAAATCATCGGATCGATGACGAGGGATTTTTATTGAGCACAGGAGGGAGAGACCATGTATAATATCATGATTGTTGAGGATAGCAAACCTATATTGCGCAATATTAAAATGCTGTTGGATAAGCTGGATTTTCCCATTCACGTGGCATTTACGGCCACAAACGGGGAAGAGGCTTTAGTAGCACTTCAGAAGCAGCCAATCGATCTCCTGTTGACAGACATACGAATGCCCAAGATGGATGGCCTATCACTAATTGAGCAGGCGAAGCTTGTCCAACCTGAGTTGAGGGTCATTCTAATTAGTGGGTATAGTGATTTTGAATATACACGAAAAGCATTGAATTTGCAGGTGTTCGACTATTTGCTGAAGCCCGTCGAGCCTGAGGCGCTGGAGGAAGTCATGGGCAGAGTTATTAAACAGCTTGATCAATCGAGGTCTAAGCACTTTCATGATCTGCAGGAGATCGTTGATCCCCATAGTTATGCTGAACTTAAGCCAGGAGACCATGCTGCTTTTTTGGCCCAAATGATGATCATTCTGCGTAGACAGCCTTTTACCCCGGAACGACAACGGTGGGGACAAAAGACGTTACAGGCTTCATTAGAAGATTTTTTTGCTCCACGTCCCTGTAAAGTGTTTCTGAGCCAAACTCCTCAGCAATTTATCGTTTTTGTAAACAGGGGGATTCTTGATTTGTATTCTTCTGTACATGAGTGTCTCGAATCGTTGCGGCGTCATTTAGATGTACAAGGTATGGACACTACAATAGCGGGGCAGCTCGTATGGTCGGAATCCGCTAATCTGTCGGAGCTTTATCACCACATATCGTCCATCTTATCGATTCACCAGCGATTGAACAATGGATTGGTGCTGGATAGCGGAAATCCCGTTTCCATAACAAGAACTGAAGCAAGTTGTCTGGATTCCACACTGGAATTGACTTTTGTCCACATGATACAAGCTCGTCAGAAGGAGCAGTTTGCCCTTAAGCTGTCCGAGTTGATGAATCAATGGACGGAGGGGAACGTGCATGTGAAAGAATTGGAACGATTTATCAATTTAGTAGTGGATACATTCGCACATTTGCTTGAAGAGCAAGGGGCGGGAGTTAGGCTTGGTTTGGAGCTTAGAGCAAAAAAACTGTTTGATGAAGAAACATATGGTGATTTTTGCAGTGAATTAACGGAATGGATTGGACAATGTTTTGATATGCTTCAATCCCATGGTCGGAAAAGCAGAGAAGATCTGTTTGTGCAAATGGATGAGTACATCAAACGGAACAAGTACACCCAAATATCTATCAATGACATTGCAATGAAGTTTCACGTCAGCCCCTCCTACGTTAGCAGAGTCATTAAAAACGTAACGCAAGTCACATTTGTTCAGTATTATACAAAGCTTAGAATTAAGGAAGCATGCAGACTAATGGAATGTCAACCGGAGATGAAGTTTAAGGAGTTATCGGATCTGTTATCGTTCAGTGATCAGCATTATTTCTCCAAGGTGTTTAAGGAATATATGGGGCTAAGTCCCACAGAATATAAAGAAAGACTGCATAAATAGTCCGTACAAGGAAAAATAGATTCAAATTCCGAAAACGTTTGCCATGTATTCTTCTAACTATCTGGTCTCATTATTTTATGTTGCAAACTATACAAATTTGGAGTAGATTAAGAATATAATAAATGTTGTATTTGCAACAAAAAACAGAGCCGTTTTAAATACGTAATTCGTTAATAGAAGGAGAGATACATTAGAATGACAGTTGAAATTAGAGCATGTAGTCCCGAGGATTTACTAAAACTACAAGAAATAAGTATAGAAACATTCAACGATACATTTAAAGATCAGAATTCCCCTGACAATATGAGAGCTTATCTGGAAAGAGCATTTAACGCTAAACAGTTGGAAACCGAATTATCTAATAGCTGCTCAGACATCTTTTTCGTCTACTATAATGATGAACTTGCCGGATATCTAAAAGTGAACAGAGATGGCGCCCAATCCGAACAAATGAGTGATGCTTCACTCGAAATTGAGAGAATTTATATCAGGAAAAAATTTCAAAAGCATGGACTGGGTAAATATCTGCTAAATAAAGCCATGGAGACCGCATTGGAGTACAAAAAGAAGGAAATCTGGCTCGGAGTATGGGAAAAGAATGACAATGCCATTGCTTTTTACAAGAAGATGGGATTTGTGCAAACCGGCTCACATTCTTTTTATATGGGGGACGAGGAACAAATTGATTTTATCATGGTCAAGACACTCTAGAATCGTACCGATCCTAAAAAATGGTACACTTTGTTTAAAAGCTACTTTCTAATAGATATAGTCAATGCATGTGAATGGTCGTATATTAATATTATGTGGGTCATGTGTATGAACATAGATCCACTATGTGCATTGATAAACGATTCTACATAGAAGGACGGGGAAATATGGACTTTAAACCGCTTGCTTCATTTATTGACCGCATCACATCATGGAGAATTCCGTGGGCAGAGGTTCTTGTGATGCATCAAAATGATACCGTTTTCCGTTACCGCAATGGTTACGCCAATCTGGAGGAGCAAACACCCATTGGTGATGGGGCGATCTTCAATCTCTACTCCATGACGAAAATTATGACCTGTGTGGCAGCGCTTCAACTTGTAGAGAGAGGGCAAATGCTGCTGAGCGATCCGTTGTCCGACTATCTGCCGGAGTATGCCGAGATGACGGTGAAGAAAACATTATCGAACGGCGAGGTCAGACTGGAAAAAGCGACAAGGGCGATTACAATACGAGACTTGTTTACGATGACTGCCGGGTTCTCCTATGACATTGGCTCGCCAAGCATTCAGGAAGCTGTGCAAAGCACCAACGGGACATTATCGACACGAGACTTCGCGAAAGCGCTCGCCAAGGAACCGCTTCTGTTTGAGCCGGGTACACATTGGAACTATAGCATGTGTCACGATGTGCTCGGAGCTTTGGTGGAGGTTGTGAGTGGCCGACGCTTTGGTACATATCTGCAAGAAGAAATTACCGGACCGCTGGGTATGAACGATACGGCATTCGATCTGAACGAGGAACAGAAGACGCGTCTGATTCCGCAGTATGTTTACAATGATGAGCTTGAAAAAGCCGTACGCATGGACGGAAACGGGTTCCGGGTAGGCACGGATTTGGAGAGCGGCGGTGCCGGACTATTGTCCACCGTTAGCGATTATGCACTGTTCCTTAGCGCACTGACGGGAAAAGGAACAAGTCCGAAAGGGGTTCGCATTCTGTCACAGGCTTCAGTGGAGCTGATGCGCGCAGACCATCTGAACGATCTGACCCGTGATGATTACTCCTGGGATCATATGGGTGGGTATGGTTATGGGCTGGGTGTACGTACACATATCTCCAAAGCGGGCAGCGGTTCGTTAAGCCCACTTGGTGAATTCGGATGGAGTGGTGCTGCCGGCTGCATGGCTATCATTGATCCAGACTCTGAACTTACGGTCATGTATGCGCAGCATCTGCTGAACAATCAGGAGCCTTACGTTCATCGACGCTTGCGTAATGTTGTTTACTCCTGTTTGTAAGAAGGAAGTGGAATCTGACGAGTATTCGTACAATAGGAAACAAACAGGGACGCGACCAATGTCGCGCCCCTGTTATTTTTTTATTTTTTTGAACTAAGATTCGAGGGTATTAGAGAACTTTCGAGAGCTTAAGCGATTTACCATATAAATACCGATGGATACAAAGAGCAATGCGACTAGGTTTTTGAATTCCAAAATTGTTTCTCCCAAAAACAACGCCGATAGCAATGCACCAAAGACAGGGATCAGGAAGTTATACACAGATACTTTTCCCACTTTGTTGTATTTCAGAAGTAGATTCCACAAGCAGAATGCGGCTGATGAAAGTAAAACTAAATAAATCAAGATACCCGTTGATTCAAGTGTAAAATGTGTAACCCGACCGCCAAGCAGGAGCCCCAATATGGTGAGTGCCAGTCCGCCGACAAACAAGCTAACTCCGGTAATAACCAGGACGTCGATGGAGCCTGTTAAGTGCTTTGCATAGATGGCCGTAATGGAAAAAATAAGAGCCGCAATAATAACGAAACCTTCACCTGTGAGAGAGAAAGAGAATTCCAGCAGATTGGAGTGGAAATTTACAATAATTACACCAATAAATCCTAGCAAACAGCCGACTATTTTATTTTTGCTCAGTTTATCATTTTTATATAAAAAATGAGCTAGAACCACACTGAAAAAGGTCGTTGTCGCATTCATAATCGAACCTTTGACACCTGTCGTATTGGCTACACCCACATAAAAAAACATATACTGCAGACCCGTTTGGAACATGCCAAGCAATATTAAGCTTGAAAATTGTCGTCCAGACAGTTCAAATTTTCGTTTACTAATGACACGAAACAGGAATAGAAGCAGTAATCCTGCTAAAATAAATCGATAACCCGCAAATACAAATTTGGATGGAATATCTTCTGCCAGGATATCAAAAGCACTATATCCAAGCTTAATAAACGGGTAGGCACTTCCCCATAACAAGCAACAAATACTTGCAACTAACGTCACAAATAAAGGATCGCTAAACTTGCTCGGGTTCTCCATTGCTTTTATTTCATTCACTTTCAATCTTCTCCTCGCATGGTATGGAAATGTGTACGCCCTGATGGCACCTCACTGACCATATCACAAACTGCGAGTAGCTGAAACCCCTGAGGTAAGTAAACATAAGGACAGAATTGAAGCCGTGATTTTTTTCATTTGCATGTAAGCTCTTATAGTAAATTGATAAAATATGAGGATCATTTCAGTGCAGCGTTGCAACGCTGATATACTGTCTAAACGGGGAACCTTCAACTATTGCTGTTGTTGTAATAATCAAATGTATTCCTCCTAAAATAAAATAGATTTGTCGCGAATCAGGTTTCTCATTTCTTAAGCTAGCAGCGTTATTGAAACAGAACCTAAACGAGTTGCTGAACAATCGTTTAAGTTTGCCCAAGCCGTTTAGGTTCTGTTAATGTGAGTATGCTACTATGAAATGGGTGAAAACGATGACCAACCAAACGGATATTAAAATCGCAATTGTCGACGACGAACCCTCGATAGTCACCATGCTGCAAATGGTGCTTCGCAGGGCAGGGTTCCATCAGCTGTACGATGCTTCCACCTGTGCGGAAGCTCTCGATCTGGTACAGCGGGTTTCCCCGGATATCGTCCTGCTGGACATCACGCTCCCGGACGGGAGTGGTCTGGAGCTCTGTTCCAAGCTCCGTGAATACGGAAATCCGCATATTTTGTTTCTGACGGCTAAGGCATCCGATCTCGATGTGCTGAGGGGATTCGCCATGGGCGGGGACGATTATATTACCAAGCCCTTCAATCCTTTGGAGGTAGCTGCAAGAATTCAGGCGCGCATACGCCGTTTGGAGCCAGAAGCTCCAACGGTGAGTCAGGTGAAACGCCCTGAACCAGGGGTTTACCGATTCGGGCGCTTCACCGTGAATGAGGCGGAGGGGGAGTTGATTGTAGAGGGACAACCTATTCCTTGTCCTGCGCAGGTTTTCCATCTGCTGCTGCATTTCTGCAAGTTTCCGGGTGTCGTTTTTTCCAAAACACAACTCTACGATCAGGTGTGGGGGATTAACGGACAGGGAGATGACTCGACGGTAATGGTACATATTCGGCGCATACGAGAGAAGATCGAGATCGATCCAGGAAATCCAAAGCTGCTGCTCACCGTACGCGGACTCGGCTACAAGCTGTCAAAGGAGTTTCAGGAGCAATGAAGATACAACAGCGCATGACATTTCACTTCACGTATCAATTGATCTTTTATGCCCTGATCATTCTGGCTATTACTCTCATTGCTTGCATAATATACTTTCAAAACACGACCAATAGTGAGTTGCGCCGGAACTTTCCGGTGGGTGCCTTACAACTGATTGCACAAGAAGCTTCTTCAAAAGACGGGACGATTCAGATCTCCCCCAAGTGGGATAAGCTCATTGAGGAAAAAGGAATGTGGATGCAGGTTGTAAATGCCGAAGGAGGGGTCATCTACGAAGTAAATACAAATTCGCATGAAGGGCTGTCGCCATCGTACTCTATTGCCCAACTGCTTGATATTCAGGAGACGCGGACACTTGGGACGTATACTGTTCAAACTCATCTGAACTTTGCTTTTAATGTGCCGGTTCTGTACATCCTTGGCTACCAAAATTCTGACCTTGATCAGCTCATGGCCTGGTTCGACGAATACGGGCAGCAAGGGATGGTATCTAGTGAAAAGCTTCCCTTTCTGGATCAGCGACTGGGTGAAACCGGCAGTTATCTCGAGGTAATCAATTCCACGGGTCATACCGAACAAGCCATCGG
>Ga0153960_1000054_pt1 | contig 44408 bp, 54 predicted proteins | sample TSFL044MetaG_FD_102274 | JGI IMG/M metagenome (GOLD analysis project Ga0153960, IMG submission 102274) | Attine ant fungus gardens microbial communities from Florida, USA - TSFL044 MetaG | ecosystem: Host-associated > Fungi > Mycelium > Unclassified | place: USA: Florida, Withalacochee...
AAAAAAGGTTTTTGTAAACGAACTTTATTTTTAGGATATTGTAAAGATATTTGAAAATATTTAGATTATGTGGAATTTAGTAAAAGACAAGTACTAATACAAAGATGTGCTTGATTAAAAAAAGAACAAAGAGAGCAGTTTAAAAATGATGATATATCAAATAATACTGTTTTAATAATTGATCTTTAGAAAGAGGTAAATTAAATGAGTAATGAAAAATTACATAAAGCAAAAAAGAATAAAAATGATGAATATTATACTTTTTTAAATGATATTGAAAAAGAATTATATAGTTATATTGGTTTTTTAAAAGGTAAGAAAGTTTTATGTCCTTGTGATAAAAAAGAAAGTAATTTTGTATTATTTTTTGAAAATCAAATTAAAAATTCAATTGGTCTAGGTATTGAAATTAGATATAGTTCTAGTGATTTTAGATCAGAAGATCAAAAAGAAAATTGAGAATGAGCTGATGTTATTGTTACTAATCCTCCATTTTCATTGTTTAGAGAGTTTATGAGTAAAATTCAAGAATATAAAAAAGACTTTATTATTATTAGTCCTTTAACAGCATTACATTATAAAGGAAATCCAGAATTATTTTTTAATAATAAATTATTTATTGGTAATAGTTTTTTAAAAAACTTTTTTAATGAGAAAGGTGAAACTGTTAAAGCTCCTGCTTGTTGAATGACATCATTTAATATTAATAAACCTTTTATTAAATTAAATGCAGGTTATTTTGGAAAAAATAGTCTTTTATATGATGTAGTTACATTACCAAATGGAGAACAAATTATACATACAAATAAAGTAAAAAATATTCCTGAAGGTTATTCACAACCTATAGCAGTACCAGAAACTTTTTTATGTAAATGAAATAGAGATCAATTTGAATTACTTTATCCAAATACATTTTCATTTGAAATTAATGGTAAGAAAACATATGAAAGAGTGATTATTAAATTAAAAACTAACTAGTAAAGGATAATTATGACAAGACAAAAAAAAATTAGAACAAGAGATATTACTCTTGTTGGTTTAATGATAGGCTTAGGGATTGTTTTAGGGTTAGTATCTAAATTGTTTTCAATAGGAAATGTAACAATCCCAACATTTATTATTCCAATGATATTATTAACATATTATATTAAAAATAATATATTATTATTTTGTTCTGGTTTTTTAGGTCATTTAATGTTTGATTTGAATACTTGAGGAATTACAGTAGGTTCAGTTTTTTATAATATTGCTACTGGTTTAATTATTTTACTTTATAATTTAATTAAAAATTGATCTTTAATTATAAGAATTATAATATTAATTATTTGGTTTTGTATTTTTTATACTTTTATGGAATTGTTATCAGAATTATTATTTAAAGGGTATATATTTAAAGATGATATGTTATCAATGTTTTTACAGCAAATGCCTTTTATTTATTTAAGTGATATTATAGGAATTCCAATAATATTAATTATATTAGAAGTATACTTAAAAATAAGTAAGAAAAAAGAAAAGAAAGAGAAGGTAACAAAAATGCGAAAAACTTTAAATAAAATGGTAATAAAAGATGTTATTTTAAAAAATAAAAATCGTAAATTAAAAAATAAAATGAAAAAATTACAATTGAAAGCAATTGATTTAGAAGTAGAAAGATTAGTTAATAAAGAAAAAATAGATTTATATAATGAATATTATAATCAGGCAGAAGAATTAAAAAAGACTTGACTTTCAGATTAAAAGATGGTATCATTAAGGAGGTATAAATATGTATTTATTTAAAAAGTTAGTAATTAAATCATTAGATAGTTTTTGGTATTGACTATTATTATTATTATTATTATATTTAGATATGGCAATAATTGTAGTTCCAGCAGTTATTTTTGATGTAATAGGTTTTGATGAATTTAGTGTAATAACTATGTGATGTAATAGTTGTTTACTTATTATATTCTGGGTTATTTATTATTTATCAACATATTGTAAAATTGCTAATGAATATATAAGAAATCTTTAAGGAGTTATAGTGTTGAACGATAATATTTTAATAGACAATCTAATAGACGATCTAATTAAAGAAAGTGAAACTTTACAGAAAATAGCATTAATTATTAGTGATTATAAGAAATTAGAAAAAACAGTTGGACTATTAGAAAACAAATTAAAACAAATTAAAGAATTAGTGTTGCAAAGTTGGCAAGACCTAGATGTATATCAATTAATAGCACGAATTAATAAGATTGGAATGGTGGCAGATTATGAAAATAATGAAACAAGATAAAATAGAAAGATTAATTAATCAAATTAATTTTAGAAAAGATATAAGTAAATTGTCAATAGATGGTTATAAACATGAGTTTGAAAATGATTACGATTATATTATTAATTTAATTGAATTATATAGTGAGGAGTTTTAATAATGGCAAGAAGCACTAAATTGGATAAGATGTATTTAGATTATAGAAAGGGAAATGTTGATAATTTGGATATTAAAGACTGAATTTTTCAATTTTCATTTTATTGACAATTAGGGTTATTGGATAATGGAAAATAAAAAGGTATATATTATTGAAGAGTTTGGTGGTTATTTTGATGACCTAGATTATAAAAAAGAACTTTTAGACTTTAATGTTTTTTCTTCAAAAGAAAAAGCAAAAGAGAAATTATGAGACTATTTAGTTTATTATATAAATTATTATAAAGATTTATATAATTTAAATACTGAATATGATGACAAAGATGAAGATAATGAACTTGAATATGATAAATATGAATCTAATGAAAACGAAAATTGTATATGTATTACTTGAAATGAAGATCACACAGGATTTGTTATATTTAATACATATGATATAAATAAAAATTCAATTAATAGTTATGAATCAGTAGTAGATTATTTAAAATATGAAGCAGATATGCCTGAATATCGTAATATCTATATCAGTAATACAACTAAAGTATTAGATAATATTAGTTGGGATGGTGTTAAATATGATTAGTATTTTAAAAACTGATGCTTATAAATTGCATCATAGAGAACAATATCCAAAAGGAACTGAAGTAGTATATGCAAACTTATCAGTAAGAAATATTAATTTATTTGAAAAGCAGTATGGAACAACAGATTTCGTTGTTGTTCCACATATTAAATTAATTATTAATAAACTAATTAAAGAATGAGATGATAACTTTTTTAAATTATCTTGATATAAGGTTAAAAAAGAATTAGAAAATTTTAATAACTATTCAACTATTGATATTATGAAAAATTTAAAAGCATATAAAGAATTACATAAATTTGGTAAATTACCATTAGAATTTAATTATCTTAGTGCTTATTCTCGTATTGTAAAAAATACACCATTATTAATTTATTGAAATTATGATAATAGATTCTTTTGATTAGTAAATTATATTGAAACTTGGTTATCTAGTGAAAGTTGAGCTTATATTACTTCAACAAATATTAGTTATAAATTACATAAATTAGCAATAAAATACAGTAGCCTAACTTGTGATAATTATAATCATATTAATACACAGTTTCATGATTTTAGTCAAAGAGGAATTAACACAACTTCTGGTGCTATTATGACAGGAATGGGTCATTTACATTATTTTACTGGTACAGATAATTTACCTGCTATTTTAGAATTTGGTAGTTTTTTAAATAATAATAATAGTAATAGGCCTTATAAAATTGGAACAAGTATACCAGCGACAGAACATAGTGTTATGTGTGCGGGTGGTAAAGAAAAAGAATTTGAAACATATAATAGATTATTATCTTTGTATCCAAAAGGGAATATTAGTATTGTTTCTGATACTTGAGATATTTATAATGTATGTGATAATATTTTACCTAAATTAAAAAATAAAATATTAAAAAGAAAAGGAAAATTAATAATTAGACCTGATTCAGGTGATCCTGTTGATATTACAATTAAAGTAATTCAAAGTTTAGAATCTCATTTTGGATCAACAATTAATAATAAAGGGTTTAAGTTATTAAATGATAAAATAGGAGTAGTATATGGTGATTCAATTACTTATGAAATTGCAAACCTTATTTTTGAAAAATTAAAAAAATTAGGGTATGCTAGTTCTAACATTACTCTTGGAGTAGGCAGTTATACATACCAATATAACACTAGAGATACCTTAGGGATTGTTGTAAAAACAACAGCAGTTAGAGTTAATGGAGAATGAAGACAGATTCAAAAAAGTCCAATAACAGACCAGAATAAAAAATCTTTAACAGGGTTTATTAGTTGAATTAAAGGCGGTATTGGTGGTCATTATGTGGCTGTTGATAAACAAAACACAATTAATACAGGAGGAGAATTTTATGTTTAGAAAAAACAAAATAAAAATGAAAAAAGGTGACAAATTCATTATAATTAAAGAGGAACTAATAGGAGATAAACCCAATCAATGAGATATGTTTATTAACACTAATCTTGATATTGAAGATTTAAAAGCGGTGTTAAATCATTGTGCGAATTATTTAAATAATGGTGGTTATTTAATAGAAGGAAAGGATAAAGATAATGATTAAAATTTTAACTGATGAAGGTAAAGAAGTAGGAACAATTTTTTATTATCCTAATGGTGAATTCGGTATTAAATACCTAACAAAAGCAGATGATGTTAGACACATTGTCTGATTTGTAGAAAACCCATATGAAGAATTAACTCAAATTTTATTAATAAGTGAAATACTAAACAATAAACAGATTAAATTATCTGTTGATTATTTACCATTTTCAAGAGAAGATAAAAATAATGGTGGAATAGAACCTTTATTATTGTATTTTATAAGTATGTTAGAAGATAAATTTAATTTTACTCTTTCATTAGACCATTGACATTCTCATAGTGTATCTAGTAAGGTCAATAGATCAAGTATGTATAGTTTCATTAATTATATTAATAGATATTTAAAATCTGAAGAAAATATTTTTGTTTTCCCTGATGAAACTTCATACTATAGATATGGTATGCATTTTAAGAAGGAGAAGTTTTTTGTTCTTAATAAAGAAAGAAAAAATGGAATTGTAAGTAGTATAGAATTAAGTTCTGATTCTTCATTGAATAAGTCTAATTTAGACCTTATTTCTGGTACCTATAATTTAGTACTTATTGATGATATTTGTAGTTATGGTAATACTTTTATTAAATCAGTGGAATTTATAAAAGAATTAACAACTAAATATGTTAATTTTACAATAGGAATAGTACAACTGTTTACATATTATGATGAAAACCAAAAAAAGTCAAAAGAGTTTAGTAACTTAATTAACGAACATTACTTTATTAAGAGTATTAATTTTAATAAATAAAAAAATAATTAAAATATTTTACAGAAAGACTTGACTTTTACTTAAAAAGATGTTATAATACATATGTATTAAAGTTAAAGCATTTAACAAAATGACTTTTGAACGATTTAAATAAAAAAAGGAATTCTTTAATACTTATAGTTTTATTAGTTAATTTCTATAAATAAAAAAAATTACTATTAATAAGGTCATAATCTGGCCTTACTTGTTTTAATGGCAGAGATAGTCAATGCGTTTGGTTGAAGCCCAAAAGATATTAGTGCAATTCTAATTTAAAACACCATTATTTATTATTAAGGAGATTATAAATGATAAACTTTAAAGATTTGCCAAATACTAATGAAAAGTTTAGTGATAAAAACATTGAACGAGCAATTGAAAGTAATAAAAATAATGATTTTTTGATCGCAATTGCATCAAGATTAGCAGATAAATAACATTATAAAGATGGGTTAGATTCCTATTTTTGTAGCCAGAAATTGATTTTATATAAGTCTTGGTTTTAGTTGCAAATAAAACTGAGGGATACTACTTATATAAGTAGCCTTTTAGGCCTGCTCTATCTAAATGTATCTGTAAAGGGATAGAGGATATGTTTAAAATTAGGTTATTAAACCTAATTAATTTGGGGGCATCCAGAGTTAGATCTCTTGGCTCCCACATATAAATTGTCGCTCCTTGCATAAGGTTAGCATAATAACATATCACCTTGAAAATGCTGTAAAATAGGGTGAAAGAGAGATTATTGTGTCTTTCGTGGAATCGCTTATCGCCACAATAAAAAAAGGATGCCGTAACAATCCTAGTGGAATTGCTTATTGCCACTATAAATATAAGATAAGTTCCTAGGTAAGTTTGGTAAAATTAGTCTTACCCAAACATAGGTATTTAGTTTAATGGTAAAACGGTAGTATTCAAAGACTGCCATATGCAGGTTCAAGTCCTACAATACCCTCCACTTAAGATTTTCCTCCAGTATACTAGTTAAGGGGTTGTATAGTTGTGGTCGTGCTATTTGTAAAACAGACCACCATGGGCATCTAGTGTAACAGTAACACGATTGTCTTTGTTGGTGCAAGTCCAATAATGCCCACCATTTAATTGAAAGATCCTTTTATTAGGTTGACACGGTATCTTAAGTCGTTGATAGTGTTGTAAAACTACGATAACGGGGATTGATACACCCCACCCATGATTGGGTTGAATAAGTTGGTCGTTTATTTGTAAAACTATTGACTATTATTTTTAACACAAGAAAAAAAAAAAAATAGATTTAAATAAATAAAATAGGAAATAAAAATGAAACAATATATAGATGCAGATAAATTAATAGATGTAATTAATAAAGCAAAAAATATAAATAATGAATTATGTTTAAATAATGTAGATTTTAATTTTGTATTAAAAGCGATTGATAAGTTAAGAGAAACTAAAAATGATAGTACTATGCTACCATTATAATTAATATAAAAATAAGATCCTTTGAATAGGTTGGTATGGAAACTCAGAGCCCTGAAAGTACTGTAAAATGGGTGTAATGTGTTGTTTCGCACAGTCTTCGCTGAAGTTTAGTATATGAGGATAAATATACTTGTAAAATTCCTCTTTTTTAGGAAGTTGGTAGAGTAGCAATTACAACAGTCTGTAAAACTGTCACCTTAATAGGTTTCATAGGTGCAAGTCCTATACTCCCCACCATGGATATTTAGTTTAGTGGTAAAACCTCTGGCTCATAACCGGAAGTGAATGGTTCAATTCCATTAATATCCACCATAATCAATATATAGTTATTTAATTATAAACTAGATAATATTAATTATTTAGTTTTTTTTGTTTTTAGAAAGGGATTTTAATGGATATTAAGTATAATTTAAATGGGATTAATTTAAAAGATACTCCTACACAAATTGCTACTAGTTTAAAAGCAGTTCCTCTGTCTAATAGAACTTGGTGATTACCATATAATAAAACAACTTTAGAAAAGTTAACTAGAATTTTTTCTTTAACTACTGCAAAATGACATTTAGATAAATATCAAAAAATTAAACCTATCCCTGTAGATAGAACAAATTATCCTCATTTAAGAGATTATCAATATGAAGATTTATGTAAAATTATTAATATGAAAAACCATGTTAATTTTTCGGAAATGCGGACAGGTAAGACGGTTACTACTTTGGCTTGGGCTAATGAAACAGGACTTAATAAAGGAGTTGTTGTTGCACCAAAATCAGTTATTGTTTTAACTTGAGAACAAGAAATTAAAAAATGATTACCAAATGCTATTATTTATAAAGCCTATTCTTATACTGGTTCTTTATCAGTTAAAAAAAGAGAACAAGTTTATAAAGATTTTATAAATGATAAAAGATTATGTTTTTTATTAGTATCTAAAGATACAATAAAAAAAGATGTTAAAGATATTACAATATTAAATCATTCTGGTAAAAAAATTGCTAATCCTAATTTTAAAATGAATTTATTAGGTAAAAGACTTTCTGATTATTTATTAATATTAGATGAAGCAACTTTTTTAAAGAATTTTAAAACACAACAAACAAAAGTATTAAAAATAGTATCTAATTATGCTGAATATACAAGTTGTTTAACAGGAACACCAACACCAAAACATCCTATTAATATTTATTCTATTATGCATATTATTAATTCTAAAATATTTCATTCTTATTATAATCTTGCTAATTATTATTTTGGTGTAGATTATTGAGGTTCTGTTATAGAAACTTTTAAATCACCAGAATTAAGACAAGAATGAATTGATTGATTAAGTGAGTTTGGTGTTAGACATACTCAAAAAGAAGTAATGAATTGATTACCTGAAATAGAAAGACTTAATATTGGTGTTGATTTAGATAAAGAACAATTAAAAAAATATAATGATATGAAAAATAAATTTACTGATGAAGATGGAATTAGAATACCAAATGTAATTTCACAATTTACAAAATTAAAAGTTATTGCTAATAGTCCTTATGGAACTAAAAAAGATTTTGTTTTAGAATATTTAGATTCAAATGAAGAAGAATCAATTATGATTGTTTCTCGTTATACAGAAAAAGTTTTAAAACCATTACAAAAAATATTAAAAGATTCGGGAATACAAGCAGAATTATTAATTGGGTCAACATCATTAAATGATAGAATTAAAATTGTTAATAAAGTTAATAATAAAGAAATTAAAGTATTATTAGCAAATAGAATTTGTATTAAAGAAGGTATTAAATTGCCCGGTATAGATACTTTAATTTGGTTTGATAAAGGGTCTACAGCAGATAATTCTCAAGTAGAATCAAGATTTTTACCAACAACAGCAGAAGAAAAAGTAAATTCAAAACGAATTATTTCATTAATTACTTTTGAAACTGTAGATGAAAAAAGTGAAAATGAATTAGTAGTTGCTAATGAATTAAACTCATATTTAGAAGAATGAAATAATTTATAATAAATTATTGGAGATCTATCAAAACAAAAGGAGATTATCAATGGAATTAAGTAAAAAGCAAATCTTACGAAAAATTAAAAGTTTACAAAAAGACTTTTTGGAACCAAGAATTAATGATTTAGAACAAAAATTTAATCGTAGTGTAGAACAGGATAAAGAGTTAATCGCTAAAGGTGAAAAAACAGAAAATTCTTTATGTAGTTTTACATATTCTGATTTATTAGAAAATAGATTATGTGAAGCATTGGTTTGAGCTTCTGAAATTAATAAATGGATAGGAGGTATTGAATAATGAAATGTAAGTTTGAACCTACAAGTGTTAGTAAAGATGGTGTTGAATTAGAAAATATATCAGCCATGAGTTATGTACACTCTAAAGATTTGTTTTCTTTTTTAAGAGATAGTGATGTCCTTAAAAAACTATTAGAACCTAGTCATTACAATATTTTGGGTAATAGTGTACTATATATTATTAAACATAGTTTAACTCCAGAAGAGTTTAAAGGGTTTTGCATGGGTAATATTTTAAAATATAGGTTAAGAGCAGGAAAAAAAGCGAATAATTCTTTAGAATCAGATATTAAAAAAGCAAATCATTATGAAGAATTATATAAATTCTATTATATGGATAAGGATAATGATAAGTAAACAACCTTGTCCTTGTTGCCCTAAAATTTGTAAAGGTTGTGGTAAGTATATTAAAGGTACACTTAAATATAAAGCAAAAATTAAACATAATGAAAAAAAGTGCTTTTTAATAAAGAAAGGATAAACATATGAGTAAAAATAAAGTTCAAAATTATTATTATTACTATTATTATTTGCCTTTTAATGAAAGACCTCATATTACAACAATACCTGAATTTATTTTTTGTAGTGATGAAGAACATGTATATCGTAATAAATCATTTATAAATTGTAATAGTATTCCTTTTGTGGTTGTAGATTTTGGAAAATTAGAAAAAGAATCAAAATAATATCTTGACTTTTAATGGATACTATGGTATACTATATATAGTAGAAAAGAGTGATGATTATGATTGTTAAAGCATCTAAATATAATAAATGTGGGTATGGTTATGTTTTCGCTCATAAATGTAATAAAAAGTGTAAAAGAAAACAAAATAAAAGGATAAGGAATGTTAAATTATGACTATAACTGAATTTATAGATAAATGAAAAGATAAATATAATATTAGTTGTGGTCATTTTTCTATAGAAAATGATTGAACTTTACATATTAAAGGACATAATGATTATGATGATGACCCAACAATTTATTTAAGTAAAGATAATTTGGATGAATTTAAAGAATTAATTAAAGATTATGATGATAATAGAATTAATTGAGAATCTACTGAAATTTGTGATTGTCAAGTTTCTGGTCAACAACAAAGAGATCTAGAATCTTTAGATGCTAGTTTTAATGATTTAATGGATTTTTTAAATGAGAAATAAAAATTATTTAAAACAAATTGAAGTTTTTTATACTATAGAACAAAAATTATTTAAAAATAATCTTAAGTTAAGAACTGTTTTATTTTATCAAGAAAAAAAAGGTAATTTAACAGTACCAATAGATTATTTAATTAATCCTTATTATTTATATAAAAAAACAGGTACTGGTTTATCATTAAAAAGATTAAATATGCTTAATGATCTTGTTGATGATTATCTTTTAAAACCAAAAAATAAATTATGATTAGAATTATATGAAGAAGTAAGATTTCTTGTAGGACAAAACAATATCCTTTTATTAGATTTATATACTACTTGAATACAAAATAAAAATTATAGTATAAAAGATTTATCATTAATGAATTTTAATAGTTTTCAAACAGGTTTTTATAGAACTAGTTTTAATGATAAAGGTAAATTATCTTATGATAGATTATTAGAGCTTAAAAGTGTATTAATAACAATGATTAATGAATCTTATGATTATGAAAAGAAAACATATAAAAGAAAGTATAGTGATGTAGATGGAAAATAAACCAAAAGGATTTAAATATTTATCTGGCTTAAATCGTAATGATTTTGAGATTTTATTAAAACCATATAAATCAGAACAAGAGTCAAATAATGAAAAAAAATCTAATGTATTAGATGTATTTAGTTTATCTGGATCTAAAGCAAAACAATTAGTAACAGATCCTTATAGTAGATATAAAGAAGTTTTTATGAATGAAAAAAACAGTTATTTTGATAGTGAAGAAGCACAAATAAGAATGCTTATGGGAAGAATGCAAGAAGATATTATTGTTTATCATTTAATTAAACCAAGATATGAAAATAACCCTTTTTGAAATGATAAAGTTGTTGTTATTGATAAGCGTCGTAGATATGTTAAAGATATGCCTTGAATCAGTTATGAATTAGACTTATTAGTTTATCAATTAGAAAAACCAAGAACAGAATATAGTGATTTTGATGGTTACAAAAAAGATTTTGTAATTAATAATACTTTTGGTGCTTATGATGATTTTTTAAGTCAACAAATTAAATATGCTGTTTATGATATTAAAACAAGTCAAGTAGATATTTTTGAAAATTTTGATAATTATATTTATCAATTAAACTTTTATGCTTATTTTGAAAATGTAAATAGAGTAGGATTGTTTGTATTATATAAAAATGCAAAATTAGACGAATTAGTACAAAATACTAATATTGATAAAACTAATGAAATTTTTATTGCTTATGATAACTTTATTAAAAAGTTAGATACTACTGATAATGTTTTACCTAATTTTGATGAAGAAAAGGAAAAAGGAATTTGTACTGATTTACCTCTAGAAATAGAAGATAAAAATAAGCAAATTATTTTAAATAATATTTATGATGCTTTAGGATTATTACCAGATTATAATAATGCATATAAAAAAGCAGAAACTGAATTAAAGTTATTAAAAGATTATATTAAATTAAATTTACCAATTATTACTAATAAAACTGAATATAGTATTAATATCCCATTAAGTAGTGATGGGAGTGAAAAGATTAGTTTTTATACAACTAAAGTTTCTAATAAACAAGAAATTAACACTAAAGAATTAATTAAATTCTTAAATAATTATGATGTTAAATCTATTATTACAAAAGATGGAAAAGAAATTGATTTTCCATGACAAAAATTTATTTATACTAAAATTTCTGGTGGTACACCTATGTTTCGCTTAACAAATAAAAATAGTATTAATATTAATCCAGAAATTTTAGAAAAATTTGAAGGAGAAAAGTATGAGTTCTAATAAAGATGATAATAAGAACATGAATAAAGAAATGTTTGGGTATCTAGCAACAAAAGAAGAAATAGAACCAATAACTGTAGGAACTTTAGAAATACCAAAAAATATACTTAAATATAGTACTATAAAAAGTATAAGTGAAAGAATGCTGGAGGTTCAACAAGATGTAGTTGTTCTTTTAAAAGATACCCAAGCATATCTTGGTAAATCTTTTAAAATAGAACAATTAATGTTTAAATTACAACCAGCACTTAATAAAGCAGGAATTATTTTAGAGTATAAATATGGGTTTGACCAAGATGCCCCAGTAAATCCTTATATTTATTATCCTGCAACAGATACAGATAAATATTTAGCAAAAACACCAACAACAACAACAGTAACAACAACAGAAAGAGATGTTGTAGATAATGTAAGTAATGGGCAAGTTGTTGGTAAAAAGTTTGATGAAGTACGCCAAACAGAAACGAAAACAGAAACGAAAACAGCAAAATTTTTAGGAAAAACTGTATTTTTCTATAAGTTTGATGGTGCATGGGTTAACGCACAAGATAAAAATGATAAAATTCCTTTTACTTTTTCAGTACCAGTAGAATTAAAAGATAATTTAGATTTTAGTCGTTCTTCTGGTGCAGCATTAACTTATGCATTTAGAACTCATTTGGCAAGACAATATAATATTCCAGTAGCAGAAGATGATGCAGATTTTGAAAATGTATCAGAAGAAGTAAAGAAAAGCCTACAAAAAGAAGTAAGTGATAATGAATTTTCAAGAGTATATAAAGATATTTTAACATTAGATAATAAATGTGCTTATGTAGTTGATAAAGAAAGTAACTTTATGCAAAATATTAAACCAACATTTTTGGATTGTGAAGATTTTTATAGTTTCTTAAAATTTAAATTTATTGAAACTACTAAAAGAGATATTCCAGCACAAGTAAAATTAAGAGCAGAGCTTAAAAAACAATATGAATTATTATTGAAAAAAAGATTAGAAAATAGTCAGGTGGTTTCAACAAATGTGTAATGAACAATTAAAAAGTAAATGAACTGATTTTAAAAATCAAGAAAAAAATAAAGAATTATTAAAAAATAATGATAAATTTAATTATAATAATATTAAAAATTTATTTTTACCTAAAAACTTTTTTCCTATTTATATGGATGATAGTTTTTTATATCTTTATAAATTTAATGAGTCTGAAGATATTATAGAATTTGTTAAAATTGAGTTATTTGGAATTAATTCATATCAAACTTTTTATATAAATTATGAACTTTATTATAATTTTTTAAGAAATCTTGATAGTGCTACAATGCGTACCATGACTTGAGAAAAGGCTAAAAAAGAAAAAATTATTAATACATTAAAATATTATAAATATTCTTTATTTGAAGTAAATTCAGGAACTAGATTAACTGAATATGTATTATTTAAAACAGATCGTAAATTATTTAATATCTTAAAAGTAAAAATAAATAATGATACATCTCTTCCAGAATATTTTGATAACTTTTATTTACCAAAAGAAATAGTTTTTGAAATTTTAGATTTTGAGACAGAAACTTCAGAAGATGAAAAAGAGTATATTAATAAGTATGGATTATATACTAAAAGAGAATTTGCATATGCAGAAGCAGGATTAGAGATGGATGTATTGAAAGAAGGAAAGATGTTTTTACAAACTAATGGTATGATTGAAGATTATTTTAAATGATTAGAAAAAGAAAATTTAGAAGATAGTGTAGATAGTATTTATGAATATCAAACTAATATGTCAAAAAAGTTAAAAGATTTTAGACCATGAAAGGAATAAATGAAAAATGACAATTAATGTTAGAACACATAAAAGTTATATATCAAAAACAGATTATAATAATCAATTAGAGATTTTGAATAGTGAACTTTATGATAAAGAAGCAGATATTGATATGTGTAAAGCACTTATTAATAATTTAGGTGATTTAAATCTTACAGATGACTTATACCAAGCAAAAGTAAAAAAACAAGAAGCAAAAATTAGAAAATGTGAAGCAAAAATTAAAGATTTAGAACATGAAAGAATGTTATTAAAACAATTATATGAAGATCAACAAAAAAGAAATTTAGAAATTAATGAAGAGGAAGATAATTAAAATGGCAGAAATCCAAACAGGACAATATGAAGTAATTTTTAGAAAAAATATTAAATGAAATTTAAAAAAAGGAGATAAAAAGACTCCTTTAGTAGCAATGTATTTACAAGACCAAAAATGAAAAAGTCAACCAGAATTTACACAATATAAATTAGTGACACATATAGAAATTCGTAAAGATATTAAAGAATATGTTGATCAAGATATTGCTGGTAAAAGAGTTACTGTTTCAACTGAATGACCTATTATTAAAGAAGATCAAAAAGGAAAAGTAATTGTAGTAAATCCTAAATTATTAAAACAATTATATGATTCTGTGGATGCAGATCCAAGTATGTTTACAAGAGATGATTTGGCACAACATATTATTGATAAACCAGTATTAATGACAATTAATGTAAACCCTGATGGATATGGTGGTAGAACTGAATATCATATTGTATCTATTGAACCATCTAGAAACCCAGTTATTCAACCATCAGCATTAGTTGATGATGTAGAATCAGCAGATACAGAAGGTTTTAATACAGAAATTATATTTGCAATTTAAAAAGAATATTATGAGATATATAGAAGCAAAATTAATCCAAGCGAATATAAATAATCCAACTAGTATTGATAGAATATTATCTGCTAATCCAACAGATAATATTTCTGTATTATCTCCAATTCCTAGAGGTTATTTTACAAATGGACAACCTTATTTTGAAGAAACTCCTAGTCTTTCATATTTACCACAAGGAAAAAATGGGCAACCTGTGTTTTATGATAATGCTCTTGGTAAAGATGATGGTGGTAGAAATGAAATTGGTTTAATTAAAGATTTAGAAGGTATAAAATATTCTTTAGCAAAAAAACTTGGTAATGTATATTTTAATTCTCAACTTTTATATGATAAATATAATTTTGATAAATTAGCAAAAGCATTTGAATATGAAGATTTAGAAACTGTTGCTAATAAATATAATTGAGATAAAAATGTATTAAAAAGGTTAAAGTGTTTTCAATCTAATAAAGAATTAATTTCAATCCCTATTATAAATAATGGTGTAGTGTTATCTATAGCAAGTTATTATCCAGATAGAGTAAATGCAAAATGAACTTATAGTAAAGGAGTTCATGGTACATTTATTATGAATTATGATGATTGAATATATGATGAAAGGCCTACAATAATAGCAGAGGGTGCTAAAGATATGTTAACTTTGCTTTCATTGGGCTATAATGCTATATCGCTTTCTAATGGGGCATCTACAATACCTGAATTTTATCCTAATGCATTTAAAAATTTAAATACTGGTTTAGGAAAAGAAGTTTATATTGTTTATGATAATGATAGTGCTGGGAAAAATGGAGCTAAAAAATTAGCAGTATGGTTATGAACTAATGATATTAAAAAAATTAAAATTATTGATATATCTGAAATTTGTAAAAATAAAGGAGAAGATGTTTTTGATTTTTTTAATAAATATAAAAAAACAAAACAAGATTTAGATAATATAATTATTAAAACTTCTTGATTTTTACAAAAAGATTATTTAGATATTATTAAATCTGAATATCCTTTAAAATCAATTAAAGATGCAAAGAAAAAAGAAAATATTAATAAAGTTTTTCAAACAGATGTAGAAATTCAATCATATTCAAGTAATAGACAATGAATTTTACCAGAAAGTGTTGATATTACATATAAAATAACTGGGTATGGTGAAAGTAAAGAAAAAGTAAAAACAATAGAGATTTCTGAAAAAGAAATGTTTAATTATATGAAACCAGAAAAAGTACAAAGAGAAAGAATTTTATCAAAATTACCACAATATGGGTTAAATAAAAAGAATTTTAGTATATTAGAATATAAGTTAACATCTGAAGAGTTTGTATTTTTTAATGAAGTTTCTCAGGTTAGGCCTTTGTTTACTGATGATGATTATAGTGGTGTAAGTGAATTTTATCCTTGTTATTCTATTGGTAAACAGTTAGAAGCAAGTCATAGATATAGGATAACATATTATATTACTTCACATCCAGATAATCAAGCAGATTTAATTATTATTATTAAAAATGCAACAGAATTAGAAATTATTGAACCTAATTTAGAATTAACAAAACAAGAATATAATGATTTATCATTAGCATTTAAACCAAAAATAAATGAAACAATTGATGATGTTTTAGCAAAAAGATTAAATGATATTAATAGTTTTATTGGTTTTAGTTTAAATAAACAAAGAAATATTTGATTAACAGTTGAATTACTTTATCATTCTGTATATGAATATCAATGAGCAGATGGAAAAGTAAAAAATGGTATGCTTTTAACTTTAATTTTTGGTGATCCTAGTGGTGGTAAATCTGTTATTACAGATGCTTTAAGAAAATTATATGGTAGAGGAACAATAATACCAAGTAATAATGCAACTGCTCCGGGATTAATTGGAGGTACTGCAACTAGAGAAGGTGGGCATAGAGTAGTAAGGAATGGTTTATTAGCATCTCAAGATAAAGGGTTACTTATTATGGAAGAATTAACATATGCTGCAAAAGATTTATTACCAAAATTAACTGATTTAGTAACTAGTGGTAGAACTACAGTTGTTAGAGTAGATGGTATTGTTGATTATAAAGTAAGATTAAGATGACTATTTATTAGTAATATTGGTGATGGTAAAAAAATTAATGAATCAAGACATGGTTTAATTCCTTTACAAACTATTGTTCCAACATTAGAATGATATCGTAGAATTGATATTGCATTAGCAGTATCATCTAGTGCATTACTTAATTCAGATGGAACTGCAACTCCATTACCATCTAGTGTTATAACTAATGAACAAAGATTAAAAGTTGATGCAGAATTATATAAATTAAAAATAAAATGAGTATGAAGTAGAACTAAAGAACATATAATAATTAATGATGAACTAAAAGAATATATTTTTAATTATACTAATAAATGAATTAAAGATTATGGTACTAGAGTTAATGTTGTAGGTGATAACCAATATGTTATTTATGATAAATTATGTAAAATAACAATTGCTATTGCAACTATGTTGTTTTCTACTAATGATGGTATTAATGTAGTATTAACAAAAGATCATGTTGATTGAGCATATAATTATTTAGTAGGTGTTTATGATAATGATGTTTTTAGAATTAAAGAATTTATTTTAGAAACAGAAAAATATTCAGCAGTTAAAGATAAAGATGTTCAAACATTACAAGAATTATGAGATGAAAATGAAGATTATGCTCAGTTTTTAGATGATTTAGAAAGTCAAGAATTAAATGAGGTCTTTGGTCATAGGGATTTACAAAACTTTTGATTAGGTGAAGACTTAATGTTATTTAAAAGATTATGAGCTGTATTAGTAAGAAATCAATTCTTAAGACCAAAAAACCGTGGGTATATAATTACGGAAAAGTATAAAAATACATATTATAAAATAAAAAGAATTAGAAATGAAAACAAAAGTCAAGATAAAGGTAATAAAATAACATATGCTTTTTAATTATTATCTTGACTTTTATTAATTAATATGTTATACTATACAAATAAAGGAGAATTATCATGGAAAAATTATTAGATGTAGATAAATTAAAAAATGATATTAAAGATATGCAAATTAAAAATGTTGAATATAGTAAAGATATGCCAGAAGCAATTCAACATGCTGCTGCATGATCTAATAGAGATTTAAAACAAGTTTTGTTTTTAATTGATTGATATGTTAAATATGTAGAACATTATTCAAATCAACCTAATACAGAGTTAATGCGATGCAAATAATAACTAAAAATTATCAATCTGATATTAATGAAGTTTACCAAGAATTTTTAAAAGATAAACCTCATATTGTTGGTACTGATACAGAAACTACTGGGTTAAATAAAAGAATTAATAAGCCTTTTATGATTATTTTTGGTTGATTGAAACAAAATGAATTTATTAAATCATATACTTTTTATATAACTGAAGAAAATAAAGAATTATATAAAAAAATGGTTAATGATAGTAATATTAAATATCATTTTATGTGAAATTGTAAATTTGATATTAATATGTTAAAAAAAATTAATATTGATTTAGTAAATAAAGATAATATTTATGAAGGACAAACAATACCAAGATTATTGTTTGGTTATTATAATAAAAGAGTTTCTGTTTCTCTAAAAATATTTGCACAACAGTATTTAAAAGATGATGCTAAATTATTACAAGATAAAATTAAATTAACATTATTAAATATGGGAAAAGATATTAAGTATAAAAGAATGTTAGAATTAAGAAAACGGACTAATAAAGTATGAACTACAGGTAGACTTGAAGTATACCAAAAAGATATATTTTTAGATGAAGAAATTCCTCAAGATGTATTAGATACTTGAGAACAAATTAAACAAGAATTACCATTACCTACATATAAAGATTTACCAAAAGATTTAATAGAACAATATGCTGCCGATGATATAGTATTAACATTATTAGCAGTTAATAATTTCTTTGGTATGTTAGTTGCACCAAACAGTCCAAATTATCAATTACCAATAGTTGAAAAAGAATCAAAATATGCACAAGCATTATCTATTATTGAAAATAATGGAATGTGTGTTGATAAAGAATATTTATTAAAATCTAGAAAAAAAGTTAAAGAACTAATTATTAAATGGTATAATGAATTATGAGAATTATTAGGTGAAAAAATTAATGTAGGACAACATACTAAATTAATTCAATGATTTAATAAAAACTTAACACCATTATATAATCGTAAAAATGTTCAACATTTTTTATCATTAAAATATAATCTTAATGATCCAGATAGTATTAAAAAATATGAAAAATTATATAAACTTAAATTATTTGATGCTAAAGGTGATACATTATCTTTTTTAATAGAAAATCTAGAAAAAGCAACTGTTAAAGATTTAAAAAAACAAAGAGATACAATTTATATTTGTGAATTAATTCGTAAATTAAGAAGTTTTACAAAATGATATTCTACTTATATTATGGGTTATTTAGATGGTATAATAGAAATTGATGGTAAATCTTTTATATTTACAGAAATTAACAGTTTATTTACTGCTACTGGTAGAACATCATCTAGTTGACAACAATTTCCTAGAGAAGGATTAACAAATTGTTTTTGTGAAAGAAATAAAGAAATGTGTTATATACCAGAACATTTAGTGTTTAAACCAAGAGCAATGTTTATTTCAAGATATGAAAATGGATATTTAGGATTTTTAGATTATTCACAAATGGAATTTAGAGTTGCAGCAGAACAAACATTAAAAATAGGTAAGCCTGATTCTGTTTGATTAAATGCATACTTTAATTACAATAATGTAGAAAATTGAAAACCAATAGATTTGCATACTGATTCTGCTATTAAAATTTTTGGTGTTACAGAACAAGATGACCCAATTCATTTTAAAGAAATGCGATCTAGAGCAAAGCAAAGTAATTTTACTATTATTTATGGTGGAACTGCAACTGCTATTAATGATAGAGTTTATAATGGATATAATTTAAATGAAGCAAAGAAATTTTATTTTGGGTTTCAAAGAAATTATCCGGGTGTAATTGCTTTTCAAGATTGATGTGCTAATGAAGTATTATCTAAAGGAATAATTAAAAATGATTTTGGTAGAATATATCGTTGAATAAACCCACAACAAAATTTAAAATCTGTAAGAGAAGCAGGTTCTTGTAAAGTACAAGGTGCTTGTGCTGATTTTGTTAAAGAAAAAACTATTTTAGTACAAAAATATTTATTAGAAACTAATTCTAATATTAAAATAGTTAATTCAGTACATGATGAATTACAATTTGATATACCACCAGAAGAAATTAATAAAGTATATAAAATTAAAGAAATTATGGAAACACAAAAAATTTGAACTACTCCTATTGTTTGTGATATTGAATTATCAAAAACCAATTGAGCAGAAAAGAAAGGGATTAAAGAATGGGAATTGATGTAACATTATGAGATAAAATTAATAAAAAAGAAATACCTTATATTGGAGGTAGAGCAGAATCTTTTCAAATATTAACTAGTTTAATATTATATTGAAAAGAACAAGCAAAAAGTTATAATTCTATTTGTGATGCTCCTTATGACACAGATTGTACTAATCATCCTTTTGCACATTTTAAAAAATATGAACCTCCAAAAAATTTAAAACATCTTTGAGATGATTTTATTAAATGTGATGCAATTGGTAACCAAATTGATACAGAGACTGATGAGGTAAAGATTGAAATATGTTAATACAAAAATATAATAAAATATGTTTAGGTATAGATGCTTCTGGTAATACTGGTAAGCAACTTGGTACAACAGGGTTTGCTAGAATTGATATTGATCCATTAGATCCAGGATTAGCATATATTAAGGCTAAAGAAAATGAATCAGAAAAATCTTATTTTACTAGAATTTTACATTATTTAGATTTATTATATAATGAATGTTTAAAAGATAATATTCCATTTATTATTACAGTTGAAAAATATATTGATTATGGTAATGGAGCAACAAAATTTACAACACCACCAACAATTAAATTAAATTCTGAAATTGAATCATGATGTCATAATAAAGTAAAAGTAATTTTTAGACAAAAAGCAGCAAGTCATTTAAAAAGTAGATGAAATAATGATGTATTAATTGCAGAAGGTTATGGAAATTTAGAAGAGTTTAAAAAAAGAAATACAAAACCAAATAAAGATATGATTGATGCTTTAAGAGCATGTTTAGATGGTTATTATTTTGGAGAATCAAAGGAGTTAAATAATGAATGTAGTAATTAGTGGTACAGTAGGAGCAGGTAAAAGCACAGTTAGTGAATTACTTGCTAAAAAACTTAATTATAATGTTATGATTGAACCTGCAGAAACAAATCCTTATTTAGAAGGTTATTATAATGATACAAAAAACTTTGCTTTTAAAATGCAAATTTATATGCTTATGATTAGAAGTAAACAATTAAAAAATATGATTTTAAAAGATAATATTATTTTTGATCGTAGTATTATTGAAGATCCAGTATTTGTAGAAGTATTAAGAGAACAAGGTAATTTTAATGATATTGATTATCAAACTTATTATGATTTTTATAATAATGTTATGAAATCAACATTATATTTTGACCCAGTACTTAAACCAGATTTAATTGTTTATTTAAAGATATCTACTGATAATGCTATTAAAAGAATTAATAATAGAGGTAGAGAATCAGAATTATCTACTGGTTATGATTATTGAGATTTATTAAATAAAAAATATGAAGATTGATATTTAAAAAATAAAAATGATTTAAATTTTTTAGTTATTGATGTTAATAATAAAACACCAGAAGAAATTGTAAAAACTATTACTTTAGAATTAAAAAAAAAGAAATATATTCTTTTGTAAACGGTCTTTTTAGTTTTTTTAAAAATGGTGATTCTTATTATTGTGATATAATAAATAGTTTACAGCAACAAATTAGAAAAATGGAAAGTTATTTAGAGGAGTTAAATAGTGAAAGTTAAAGAAAGAACACCTGTTGAAATTATAAAAATAACAATGTGTGAACATTTAGAATGGTCTAATCATAAAAATACTAGAGAATTTGGTTGAAATAATTGTTGTGTTTGTGTTACTTGTGGTATTGGCTGTGGTGAATATTATAATATGGATTATGGAATGTTTAAATCTAAATCAGATAGAATCCTTTTTATAAGAAAGTTGTACCATGGTAGGGATTAATATAGGGGATATTTGCCCCATATGTCAACAAGGAACAATCATTCCAGCAGGTGGGTGTAATACATGCTCTACTTGCGGAAGTCAGTTAAAGTGTGGGTTATAACCAAAGAAAGAGGAAAATAATGGAAAAGCAAAATCTTATATATAATGATGACTGTTTTCTAAAATTACCAGAATTAATTAAATTAGGAACTAAAGTAGATGCTATTATTATAGATCCTCCTTATGCTATGACTAATAATAGATGAGACAAGCCTATTGATTGAGAAAAATGATGAGAATTAATTAAAGAAATAAGAAGAACTCCACAAACTCCAATTATTATTTTTGGTGATTTTCCTTTTTCATTAGATTTAATTAATTCTAATCGTAAATGATATAGATATACTTGATATTGAAATAAATTAATTGGGACTGGATTTTTAGATTCATCTTATAAACCACTAAAAGTAATTGAACATATTCATGTTTTTATTGAAAAACCATATCAACAAGTTGAAAGTCAAGAAGATTGAAAAAAGTGAGATAGGGTTGCTCAATTTTATCCACAATTTAGTGAAGGTAATCCAAACCACAGCACAGGAAATAAACTTGCAGGTAGTATTGGTACAACATATAAATCTTTTAAAACACAAAATGAAATAAAAAGTATTACAAAAATGGATAGTTCTTTTTATAGAACAGATTTATTAAGAATTGGTAAAAAAGAAACAGATAAACATCCTAAAAATTATTTAGAATTTAAAAAAGTTAAACCTAATAAATATATAAAACAACACCCAAATGAAAAACCATTAGATTTATTAAAATATATAATTAAAACATACACAAAAGAATATGATATAGTTTTAGATTGTTTTGCTGGTTCTGGTTCAACACTTGTTGCTGCAAATCAATTAGATAGATATTTTATTGGAATAGAAAAAGAAATTGAATATTTTGAAACTATTAAAAAGAAATTAGATTTGGAGTAAACAATGAAAAAAGTAAAGTGTTTAGATATATTAAATAAATTTAAGCATACGACAATTGTTACAGTTGAACCAGAAAATCGTATGGGTTATTTTGCTAGAAAAGAAACAGTAGGAACAATTTTAGATGATAAGATTATGAATATGCTTTGATTAAAACGAGAGGTTGTTAATATCAGTTTCTTTGAAGACTATGGTTTTATTATAGGTGTAAGATAGGAGATAAATATGATAAATAAATATGTATTAGATAGTATATTAAATAATATTAGTATACCAGAAAATTGAGAAATAACAGAATTAAAACAAAATAATAAAAGTATTGTTATAAAATTTGAACCAAAAGAAGAAGTGTTTAGTCCCAAATTCTAAAGGATAGGAGGTTTAGTTGTGGATAATAAATCATATGTAGCAACAACTATAAAACTAGATAAACGAACTGAAATAAGGTATCAAGAAATAATTGGTGATACTAGTATTGATAAAGTAAGATTTGCTAGACATTGTCCCATGATAATGGAAGATAATGATGCTTATAAATATATTAATTCTTTTATGTTATTTAATACAAAAGATAATAACCTTAATGAAGAAGATATTGTATTTATATTAGCATTACCTCTTTATAAAGAATCAAGTAATAATAAGAATGAAAGATTATATATTGAGTTTAGTAAATCTAATTTATATAATATTAGAGAAATCTTATATGGTATTTTAAATACAGTTGATGCATTCCAATATAAGAATAGGAACGAAAAATGGATAAAATAATAGAACCAAAAATTAATATATTAGAATTATTTGCTGGAAAAAGAGCATTATATAAAGCATTTTTGAATCTTAATATTAAAGTTAATGTTGTTGATTGTATAGAAAATGACCCTAAAGTAGTAGATATTTCTAATTCTATTTATGGAACAAATTATAAGCCTAAATCAGTAATTAATTATCATTATCAAGATAAAGAGAAAATAGACTTATTAATGGGAGGAAGTCCTTGTCAAGATTTTTCATTAGCAGGTTTAGGTGCTGGAGGTGAAAAAGGCAGTAATACAAGAAGTAGTCTTATTTGAGAACAATTAAGAATATTAAAAGAAACAATGCCAAAATATTATATCTGAGAAAATGTTAAAAATGTTTTAAGTAAAAAACACATTAATGTATTTAATAAACATAATGAATATGTTAAAGGACTTGGATATAAAGTTTATTATAAAATTTTAAATGCAAAAGATTTTGGTATTCCACAAAATCGTGAAAGGGTTTTTGTAATAGGTATTAGAAATGATTTAGACCAAGATTTTGATTTTAATAATCTAGAAAAAAAACCAATGAATCCATTATCTTATTTTCTTGAACCAGATGTTGATGAATCATATTTTATTAAAGGTGGTTATTTAGAAAAGAATAAATATAACGAGTTTATTAGGATAAGCGATCAATCGGTCAGACCGACATTTAAAGAATCTAAAAATGGAATTATTACTTTACCATTATCTAAAAATTTTACAAGTAATAAAGTAGCAACAGGGAAAGGTGTTATTCAAACTTTAACAACTCTAGGAAATACTAAAGTTTTAGATTATTATAAAAATGAAAATGATAAGGGTTTATTGTTTGTTAAATGGGATAAATGGCTATGAAATGTTAGAACTTTAACTGAATTAGAAAGTTTTAGGTTAATGGGATTTAGTGATAATGATTTTTATAAAGCACAAAAAGTAGCAACTAAACAGCAACTATATAAAATTGCTGGAAATAGTATTGTAGTTAATAAATTAGAATCAATTTTAAAAGAATTATTTAAGGAGTATAGGTATAATGGAAATTAAAGATTTAGAACATGGATTAGATGAATTATTTACTGAAACAATAAATGGTATAAAGTATTCAACAAGTGGTGTTAAGACTGATAATAATGAAATTTATATGAATTGTACTTTTAAGCAAATGGACAAAGATGGTAATTATCAACGATGCCAAAATAGAGTATTAAAAACAAATATAGATAAAAACAATAACAATAATAATTATTGTGTAAGTCACCAAGAATTTGTTAACAAAATTAACAGGGATCGATCAAAAGATGCTACTAATAAATTAAAAGAAAATATAATTGCATGAATAAATTTAGTTGAACAACCTGTTCCTGATAATGATGAAAATTTAAGGGGATTTATGATTGATACAAGAAGTTTTTTAAAGAAATTAAATAGGGGCGACTTTGAAAAATAAGAAACAAAAAAAAATGAGTAGCGAAGAGAAATTTGAATTATGATTAGGTTTATTTGTTTTTGGAATGCTAACAATAATATTAATTGTTGGTTTAGTATTAACATTTACAACCAAAGGAAGTTAGGGAATTATAATGGATATTAATATAGCAGACCTTATTGAATCTTATATTAAAACTAGAATAGATAAAATTATGGAAAATATTAAAAATTATGTTGAAAATGAAAAATATGACAGTTCAAATAGTCATTCACCATGTGTTGATTATCAAGATTTAAAATATAAATTAGATAATGGATATTTTTATGAATAAAAAAGAGTAGGACAATAATCCTACTCTTTTTTATTTTAATTGGCTAATATCTAAATTATAAGGAATTGCTAATAATTCGTAATGAATAATTTCACGATTAGGATAACCTAATTTAGTTACATTTTCTTTAAAATTTAGATGATATTTAGTTGCTAGTTCTAAAGTTTCAAATGCTTTATATTTAAAATCATCTGATTGATTTGTTTTATACTTAAGTAAATAAATATTCTTTGTTGTTTCTATCATATTTTATATACCAACTTTCTTTTCTAGTGCTGAAACTCTTGATTCTATATTTGTTACATCAACATTATTAATTCTAATACTTTTAACATCAACATCAAATATAGGAACATCTCCATAAGGGTCTTGGATTATAAAACGATGTTCGTCGTTTTTTGCTTCAAACCATGATACTGGTAAAGTATTATTCCCATTATAATTAGTAATGCCATATAAAAAAAGACCTTTACCATTTATTTGTGATACATTTTGTAGACCTGTTGGGGTTACACCAGTCCCATCAGGGTTTACAGTGTATGGAGTATTTCATGTAGTAATTCCAAAATCTTCTCTAATTGGAGATCATGCTGTGTTTATATATCTATAACCGTCCTCACTAACCATCATAGAATTATGAAGACCAATCTCATTTGAAGCATTTCCATCACTAAAGATAATTTTTGTATCTTCTGGAAGTTTATTTAATTTTATTGATAATTCTTTTGCCATTTATTTTCCTCTTTTCTTTTTATTCTATATCTGTTAGCACTAATGGATATGCTACAGTAAAATCTTGTTTTTGTTTTAATTCTTCTATATCAGAAATATTTATATTAATTAATCTATTATTTTCATTAATTGCAGTTCCATATACTCCTAATAAATTATTAATTATATTAATTTGATTTTGTAAATAGTTAATAGCTCCAACAATTGTTTTATCAGTTGTAGTTAAATTATTATCAGTCTTATCTTGTTTTGCTACAACTTGATCAAAAGTAATATAATCATTTGTACCTCGTCTTGTTAATGCTTGAACAAAGATTGAACTAGTGACATCAAATGAATCCATATCTAACTTTTGAACACCATTAGGAGCAGTTAATTTTGTATTAATACTTTTTTGTAAATTAGTAATATCATTTGCTGTTGCTGTGACTATATTAGTAGTATCATCAGTAACTCTAATATCATTACCGTTAATAGTTTTTAAATTAAGGTCAATTTGGTAATCACCTTTTCCTGTTGTATCTTCAACTACAAAACCATCACCTCCTGTAACAGAGTTAACACCACCAGAACCTCCTTGAATTTGTATATTTCCACCACCAATAACTGATAACCCATTAATAGTTTTAATGTTTGTTCCAGATATTAACTTATCTTGCTTATTAAAAGTAGAACTATCAACATAATTTATATCTGCTTTGGTTAATTCTAAATTATTTACATTTTCAGTTAAAGTAGAAATACTATTAGTATTAGTATTAGTATTTCCACCAACTTCATTAATAGCACCGACAATTGTTTGTGCTGTTGTTAGTAAGTTATTATCATTAATGTTTTGTTTGTCATCAAGTTTGGTATTAACTAAATCTATTTGACTATCAACATAAGTTATATCTGCTTTACCGTCTATATTAATGTTATTAATATCTGTAGTTAATTTATTAATTTGTTTATTAGTAGTATTAATATCATCTGCTGTGAATAATTCACCATTATCATAATTTTCTTTTAATAAAATATCATCCATTTTTATTTCGCTTTCTTAATTTTATATACTAATAATAAAGATTTTAAACCAAAAGGTAATGCTTCTTTATTTTCTATCTTTATTTGTGATGTATATGATTTTTCACCTTTTTTAAATCTTGTATTATATTCTGTATTATCTCCAAGAGGAGAACCACCATCAATAAATAATGATTTATCTAAAAAAGTTCCTTGTTTTAAATTTAAATTACCTATTATTGCATTATTAATATCTTGGTTATATTCATATGGGTTAATACTTTTTAATCCATCTTTATATCAAGTTAAAAATGATGTAGTATTAAAATAATTTTTAGTTTGTTTAATATGTAATTCTTTAAATTTCTTTTTATTATGGACTAATTCACCTTGTGCAGATAATTCTTTAGTTAAGATAGTACATCTAATAGGATAATCAATAGAACCATCAGAATAAATTGAATTTGCACCATATTTTATAACTTTATTATTAGAATCTTTTATATCAATTTTACTTGTTATTTCTTTTTCATCTATTGGAGTAAACCATTTATATAATATACCAGCATTTGTTAAAGAATAAACTCTACCTTTTAAAGTATGCATTTGATTAAAATGAAAATTATTTTGTGTTGTATGTTGAACTCAAACATCTCTTAATGAATAATAATCTAATATTTTAAAACTGTTTTTATTGTTTGTATTTCCAACTAATAATCAATAATTTTCACCAAAAGAAACTGATTTAGAAAAATTAATATTATCAAAATTAACTAATCCTGTTATTTTTCTATCTATTTTTCTAATTTTAATAGTATTATTAATATCCATTCCAGAAGAACTAATTTTATATATCCCATCATAACCTAAAAAGAAAATACTATTTCCTACTCCTGTAACACTATCTGCAAATTCAACTCCATAATTTGGATTTCCAATTTCTATATAAATTCCATTTTCTCTAAATTGCATTATTCAAATTGTTTTATCTGTAAAAATTAAATAATTTTGTCCAAAAGGAACAATTGTTTTAATAACTTCTTTTGATAATCTATTTAATGAAATTGTATTTATAACTGGAACATATCTAGGATTATAAGGTTGACTATATCAAATCATATTAGGAGCAGATTCAGCACCTCAATAAAACATTTGGTCTCTAATTGATATAGCATTAGTACATTGTTTTATATAAGGCAATAATTCTAAATTTAGTTTATCTTCAATATTACTTACTGGTACTAAACCAAGTGAATTACTATCACTAATATCTATTGCTTCATATTTTAAAGATAAATTTAAACCAATAGGGTTATCTTTATATGCAGTAGGAATAAATTTAAGTGTTGTATGTCCATTAAATGCACCATAATCTACATGATAAATTTCTAAACTACAAATAATTTTAATAAATGCTGATTTTTTATCTTGAATTTTTTGTATTGCTGTTAAAAAATCTTTATTATTAATAATTCCAAAGGATGCGTTTTTTGAATTAAATGTGTGTTTATTGCTGTATGTTGAACTACCTGTGTTTCAAGACATACTTGGAGTATTTAATTTTCATCAACCCTTAGTTACATAATCTTCTCCTGCTGTTGCATCTCCTGGCATTTTTGTGTTTGTATCTTGTCAAACTTCAATTCTTCAATTTGTTAAATCTAAATATCCTAATTTAACAATATCAGCACCAGCAGAATTTATTGTTGGAATACATGTTAAAGCCCCATTAAAATCTAATGAATCAAACTTATCTGATGATCCAGATAACTTATCTAAAATAGTTTTTATAGGAAATTGAGTTGCTCCTCCTGATGTTGAACTATCATTACCGTTTTGAGCTTGTGGGTCACCACCAAGATAAAAATTAGGTATCTTTTGTATATCACCAAATTTTGTATTCAATAATGATGATGATATTTCTGTAAAAGGTAAAATTGTTGCATCTTGATTTGGGTTTGTAATTACATAATTGTTAATAGTTTCTGGTTGATTAAGGTTTTTTCAAGTAAATTCTCAATTTTTTGTAGAAAAATCACTTAATATTGGTAAGGTCTTATTTAAATCTGTATTATTATCAGATGTTTGTAGCCCTTGTGGTGCAACTCATCTTCATTGATATTGTCATTGACTTACCATTTCTGGGTCTGTATAGTTTATACTAGAGCGTAAATTTGTAGGATAAGTAGAATTTACAGGATACTTTGTAAAAATACCAGAAATTGTTTTTATTCCTTTATTTCAAACCATTCAATCTCAATTTCATATATTTTGAAAATCGTAAACTAATTCACTTTGATTTGTTATTGGTAATAAATCTTTTCTTAATTGATTTGCTAATAAATTAGAATAATTATCTTGGTATTCTATTATACTTGGTTTATGTGGAATCATCTCATATATTTGTCCAGATATAATATCATTATAAGTAATTTCTAATATACCAAAACCTGTTGTAGCATATATTTTATCATTATATGTTGTTAGAGATACTGCTTTATAATAAACATTATCTAAACTATTTGCATTAAGAAAATAAAAATTATTTTTTTCTATTTCAGCAATAGTATATGCTAATTTATCTTCATTCTGTTTTAATCTATATTGATATACAGGGTCTTTTGGATCATTACTTTCTAATGAATCCACATCTATATCATTAATAATATTTCATTCTATGAATAAGTATTTTTCTGTAGATATTTCATAATAAATAAATCATAATTGATCTTTATTATTATTATTATATTTATATGCAATTAAATAACCTGTTAATTCAGCATTATTATAAACTTCTTCATAATCTATTACTTCAAAAGAACTTAATTGTGCATCTGTCGGTTTTATAGGAAACTCAACCTCTACAGTAAAAGATAATCCTTTAATATCAGTATAATTACCTAAATTTGTTTGAAAAATTTGTGTATTAATAGTGCTAGAATCTGCTGAATCACCAAAAATTAATGTTAAAGTATGTCCATTATTATCAGTATATATTTTCGCAGTATTTATATTTTCTGTAGGGTTAAAACTATTAACAATAAAACTTCCTGATATTACGGGAATTATAAAATACTTTGAGTCTAATTCTTTAAATCCCAGATAGTTGCCACCATTTAAGTTGTGTATATCAAACTGGTTTGGGTTTAAATCTCTTTTAAAAATACGATCACTGTTATTATAATATGTAAAATAGGTTGGACTTAATACATTATATCTAACCCCATCATCTTTAGTATCAGTATAAACATTTAATTTTAATACTATATTACTATATTTTATTAACCTATAAGCATTTAAAAATTCTATTATTTCATTTAATGGTTCTAAAGCATTGTTAACAAAATCAGAATTATTAATATTAGTTAAATCTATATCTACTGTTTTTGTCTTTTCAAATTCTAAATCTTTATTAAAAATATACTTAAAATATGAAGCATCTTTAAAATCTAGAACTGGAATATATCCAGTTCTTTTTTTAATAGAACCCTCTTCAATTAAAGTTATATTTTCAAGATTTCTATGTTCTCCATCTTGTAATTTATTATTTTCATCAACAATATTGATACCGCCAGTAAATGCATCAATTTTTTCATATATTTTATTAGAACTACTATTTGGTTGGTATACTCCCATATTATTAACCTACAAATCTAAATAATTGGAATTGACTTGGTTTTAATTTTGCTGGTGGGGTTGATGTAAATCTTGAATCTATTACAAATAAAGTCATAGCATCTTTTATAGCCCCAACACCAGAAATTGGCTTATTAACATCTCTGTATAATGAAACTCCTTTATATCCAATATTAATTACTGATGGGTTACCTGCATTACCGTCTAATTGGTCTATTAAACCTGTTATTAACGGAGTTCATCCTGATTGTAATGTAGAAGATATTCTAAAGTCTATTCTTATTCAAGATACATTTGTATCAAATGCTAATGGATTTGATACATTTCTAGATGTGTCTCAAGTAAAAAATAAAATATAATCATTATCAGGAGTAATATAAGGGTTTCCTGTTCCTGTAGCTCAATTATTTACATCTACAATTTCTCAATTTCCATTTTGTGCTATTTGACTATATGTTATTCAGTTTACATTTTTTTCTATTATACTAACTTGGTCTGCCATATTATTCTCCTTAAAATTTTAAATCTTTATTACTTAATTTTATTTGTCTAAATGATTGTAGTTTTGGTTTTGTTGGGATTGTTGTTTGTTTCATTTGATTTAATAATTGTTGTTTTGTTTGTATATTTATTCCCATTGCTCTTAATTGTTGTCTATATTCTGTTAATTTATTAATTTGTTCTCATAAATATGATTGATGTAATGATGATAAATTTTGTTCATATCAAATACTATTTTTTTGATTATAATCATTTGGATGACCTAATAATTCACCAAAGGTTTTACCATTTCCTAATGGTAATGCTCCTAATGGAATATCAAAAGGTTGAACTAATAATTTTTGTATTGGTTGTCAAAACATACCTTGTAAACTTTTTAAAGGTGTTGTTGTATCTTGGTTATTTATATTTTTACCAGTAATTGATTCTAAAACTAATTTATAAAAAGGATTTAATCTATTTAAGATTTGTCCATTACCACCAAAAACTTCATTTAAGTCTTGGACTGGTAACCCTAGTTTTAAAAATTTAACTTTATCACCATGAATTAATGGTAATCACATATTATCTTTTACTCATGTTGGGTCTTCATCTGTGTTATATCCTTGTGCTTCATTTCAATCATTGAATATTTTTGCCATTCTACCAAATTTTTCAGGTTGATTAATTAAAGTTCTTACTTGGTATTCTAGGTTTTTTCTACTTCATGTATAAAAGGGAAATATTTTTCTCATCGTGTTTTTTTCAAAACTTGTTAATGCATTATAATCAAAAAAAGTAGTTCTTACAAATGATTGTGCTAATTTTTCAGGAGTATCTCCTTTTAATCCCATTTTTAAAGCATATTTAGGGTCTTTTAAAGAAATTCTATATGTTGCTAATCTAACACCATCATCCATTGCTTGAGATAAATTCATATTTGCATGGAATACTGTATCTCAACCTTTTTTAAATTGTGAGTTTTTAGTAGATGTTCTACCAAGTTTATTTAGCATTTCTCAATAATCAGAATTTACTTTTGATTGTCCTGTTATTCCATGTCTTAATAAATTTTTGTATTCATGGAATAAATTATGTTCATTTTCTGGTAAAAAACTTTTTGTAAAATTAAAGAATTTTTCTTCTGTATCTAATATTTCTTTTGTTGTTTTTAATTGTGTATTAATTTTATTTGTGATTTTATGAATGTTATTAATATCTCTATATGCTTTATTTAATTCTGGAGTCATAACACTCATAGGAATACCAGAAGTAACTGTTTGTGATAAGTTCCCAAACATATTTCTCATATGATAACCTGGTGTAATTAATACTACTTTTTTTCAAACACTAACCATATGATTTAAATAATTAATAATAGTAGGTGCTTCATTTTTTACTCTTACTAAACTTTGTAATTGGTCATCTAAACCAACAGATATTAATAAGTTTTTATCTTCTTTAAATGATTCTAAAGTTTTTTCAAATTGTTTAAAATCTTTTTCTGGAACTAAATCTTTAATTCCTTCTAATCTATTAGTAATTTCACTTGTTTTAATTAATTTTTTACCTTCTGGAACAACTAATTTAACTTCAAAACTTACTTTTTCTATTTTTGTTAATTTTCTAATATCTCCAGTTTTAATAGCAGATTTCATCATTGCAGCAACACTTAATGATTCAGGTAAAACTCTTAATGTTTCTGCCATACTATTTAAAGGGTCTGTTGATAATAATTTAAATCCTAATGCATGATTAGTTTCTGGAGCATTTAAAAATCATTGAGAATTTAATACTTTACCTGGATCTAAACCAGAATATAAATGTTTTTCATTTAATAAAAATCCTGTAGTATCTAAATTCTTTTGTATATTAATTAATTTCATATATTTTGCTAATTCAGGATTTGTTACATTTCTTAAAATATTATATTGTGATAATACTGATGGGTCTAAATCAAATCTTTCTAATAAACGATAAACTTCACTGTTTAAGTATGTTAAATCTTGAACATATTTTTCTGATAAATAACCTTTAAATGGTGTTAATTTATATGCAGGTAATTCTACTTTTGCTTTTAATAGTTCATCTGTTAACTGGTTTGCAACTTCAAAAACATTTTCATGTGTTAATCCATCAATTTGTTTTCAATCAGTAATTGCTTTACCAATAATACCCTCTGCTAAAACTTCTTTTTCAATTTTACCTTTTAAATATGCTTTTAATCCTTTATTAATTTCTTGATTAATTATTTGTTTAACTTGGTCTCCTGCTTTAACACCAGAAAGTTTTTGATATTTACTTGGAGCAGTAATAATGCTTTTATTTTCATCTAAATAAGTAATATCTTTAGGGTTTCAATTATCTCTAATTTTAACCATAACTCCTTTACCTTCAGCATCATATAACATAGATCTTACAGTATTAAGTTCATTACCTTCCATTAATTTTTTATATTCTAATCTAATAACTGGGTCTTTAGATAATGCCATTTTTTGTAACATTCTATCTAAATCTTTTGCAGCAGTTTTACCATAATCTCTTAATTCTGTTATTTCAAAATATGATGATGCTACTATCCCTTTAATACCTAATTCTTTTGCTAACTCTTTAGGTATTCCTTTAGAAATATCAATTAATTCTGTTGCATCTATTCCTTTTTTAGCAGTATTTAAATTCTTTTTTAAATATTTAACTCTATTTTTTAAACGATTTTTTTCTGCAATTTTATCACCAGTATAAGCATTTAATTGTTCTTGTGCTTTATTTAACCTTTGTTCTGCTTTAATAACTGCATCATTATCAATTGTTTTAATTATTTTTCCATCTGAATTTCTTAATGTTCTTCTAATATATTTTGCATTTAATAATGGGTCTTCAATACCAGAAATATGACTAAATGATCTTAAGAATTGTTGAATTGCTTCTGGGTCATTAACTGATATTGGAAATTGTCCATTATTTAATGCTTTAATAACTGTATTTAATGTTTTTTCTGCAGGATTTGCTAATAAATATTCATGATAAATTGCTTCATTTAATCTTATTCTAACTTCTTCTTTAGTTAATTGTTGTCATTCTGTTGTTTTTTTCTTTCAAAATGAACTTATTAATTCTGCTTCATTTTTTATACTTCCATCTGGATTTAAAACAGCACCAGTAGATTTCATTGCTTCTCAATCATCTCTAAAAGATTTATTTTTAGAATCAGTTATAAATTTAAGAAAATTATTTTTTGCTTCTTCAATATTTCCATTATAATGAATATCTGCTCATTTTTTAAAAGTATTTTCTGGATTTTCAATTCCTAATCTTTCAACAATATTATCTAATTCTTCTCTACCTTTTTTAGCATTTGGAAATACTTCCATAAAACTTTTTGAACCAGGTAATTGATTTGTATGAACATAATTAAAAATATCATCAGCAGCCTCTTTTGTTGTATCTAATAAATGATTAATTCTAGCATAGGCTTCACTTGTAGTAGTCATTTTATCTGCTTCATATTTACTAAATAAAAATTTACCTTCTTCACTAGTTCCATACATTCATTTAAACATTTTACCAAATTGATTTTTAGTAGATATATATAAATTTCTTGCAGCAACTCCTAATTCAGTTCCTCTAACATGTTCTAATAATTCAGATACAACTGGTAATTTAGCCACACCAGAACCTGTTGCTTTTAATCCTTTAAAAATTGCTCCTGCAGGAATATATGTTAAAGGGTCTAATCCTATATCTACTCCTGCATTAACAATAAATTTTGTAAAAGTATCTAAATGAGCATTTTCTAATCCAAGAACTTGTGTTCCTGTTAAATTTTTACCTTTTCCTTTAGTAATACCTTGAACTAAATCATTTAAGATATCACCTCCACCTTTACCAGTTTCTAAATCAAATACTGTGGCTTTAATAGCATCTAAAGGTCTAGTAACAATATCTAATGTTCCTCTTAAAACACCAGCATGTTGTTTTGTATCAGAATTAATTCCAAGTATTTTTTCCATTCAATTACGATTATCATATACTTGTCCTGCAGCCGATAAAGATTCTTGTAAATTATTATATTGTGTATCTAATTTATCTGTAGTTACATTTGGATTAACTACTTTTGGTTTCATTTCTCCAAAATTATTAGAAAACTTTTTAACTGTATAATTTGAATTTACTTTAAAAGTATTAGCCATTCTTATCTTCCTGTTTTTTATTTTCTGATGGTTTATGTGGTCAACAAGCACATGTTGTTAATGCTGTTGTTAATGTGCCTATTGTTGCTACTTTATATGGATTTGCTTCTGGGTTTTTAAAGTCTGTTAATGCATAAAAACATATACCAATTATACCTAAAACTGCAACTAGTCTTAAAATTCACTTAAAAAAACCATGTCAACTTAAACAGTCTTTAAATAATGGTTTACTCATTATAATCCTGCTGGTCTCATAGACTGAGGAATTCCTAAATCATCAAAAGTTTTTCTTCATTGTAGTTTTGTAATTGATACTTCAGATGTTCCATTTTGTCCTAAATAATTATTTAAAATACTACTTGAAACATATCTACCACCACCAATAAAAGCACCTCTAGCAACACCTCTAGTAGCAGTTCCTAAACCAGACCTAAAAGCACTAATAACTTTACGAGAACCAATTTTATCACCAACTCTTGTAGTTAATCTTTGTTTTGCTGCTAAACTTCTCTCATATGTACTTTTAAATTTAAATGAATCAAAAAGTTTATTTTTCATTTTTAATACTACACCTGGGTCTGTTGAATTTTTAATTTCATTAACTGATTTTCCAGTTTCTTTTGCTACTTCTGATACTGTTTGTTCTAATTCTTTATTTGGTATAATTCTTGATGAAACATCAATAACATCATCTACTGTATTAGTTTGTCTTATTGAATTTATTCATGCATCTTGAACTTCACTAGGAATTCCTTGTCCTGCCTTTACAGGACTATTTCTTAATGCTGTATCTAGTGCAGGAAATTGTCTACCTGTTGTTAATCTATTTGTTCTTACTGAATTTGATAAATCAAAATCATTTGGAAATGGCTCAACTAAATCTGTAGATAATTCTCTACTATTTGTTGTTGCTCTAGTTGTCCCATTAAATAATGCTTCTTCTACAGGTTCTGCAAATCTAGTTTCAAATTGTTTTTCAACAATATTTGTTCCTCTAGATATTCCAGTATCTGCACCTATTCTTAATGCACCACTAACTTCTCTACCTACTAATGATTCTGTTGACCTTAATGCTGATATACCAGGAACCATTGAAAATCCTGCAAATAATGTATCAAGACCAAACTGAATTCCATTAGCAGCATTTGGATGATACCCTAATTGAACAGCACTTGTTGTTGCCATACCAACACCAGCAGCAATATCTAATGCAGCTCCTAATGGAGCAGTAAATGGAATAAATGATAAAATTGTTCCTAAAGCACCAATACCACCAAAAATAGCACTATATTTTCTTCTACTTGCACTATCTCTAGCAGCAGCATCATTCATATCTGATTGATATAATTGATTTGCTTCTTGTTCTGTATATTGTTGTCTTAATTGTGATTGTGTATAATCTGCTTGATTTAATTGATCTGTTGCTTCTTGTTGTGTCTGTGCATAACTATTAGCAGTACCAGAAATTGCTAAACCTGCATCTTGTTGTACTTGTACTTGTTGTCTTAATCCACTAGAACCAGTAAGTCCTAATTGTTGATTATATATAATACCATTAACACTATTATTTAATTTTCTACGAATATTTGCTTGGTATTGATTATAACTTAATCCTTGGTTAACTTGAGATTTATAAATATTTTGTTTAAATAATTCTGCATTTTGAAAATTTACATCTTGTAATAAATCTCTTTGAACAGCACCTTGTACTTTATTTTTATAATCTGTAAATAAATTGTTATTTCTAGCCATAATTTTTTCCTTTATAATTTAAATTATTTAAAAATAAGTGTTAAATAATTTAAATTATAAAGGAATAATTTTACTTATTCCTTTACTGTTATGTATTTTTAATAACACCTAAATTACTTAAGTTTTCTTGAAAATAATTAGTTCCTATTTTAACATCATTATTTCAATCAATGTTTGTTTTATCACCAATATAGACTCTAGCATCTAATTTTGATAATTTTGCATCAATTTTGTCTTTAATTTGTTCAATTAATATTTTAGGTAGATAATATCTTTGACCTACAACTAATTGAATAAATACATCTACAAATTTAATACCATTTCAATTAAAACTAGTTCTAAAACCTTCTCAGAGTCCAATATCTTTTTTTAATTGGTAATCAATCCAATAAATATCTAATCCTAAATCTTTTCCATTTAATTGGTATTTATATGCTTGTTCAAATAATTTAGTTCATGGTGTTGTTGGGTCAAGAAGAATGTTTTTTATTCCATCTCTAAAAGCAAGTTGGGTTGCTCACATTTCATAACCAATTAAAGTTTCTTTACTAGCACCAGTATGTGATACTTTTACACCATATTTTTCTTTTACTTCTACTGGAAATTTAATATCCATAAGCAGTATGTTCTCCTTTGTATATAAATAAGTAGGAAAGGTTTAAATCCTTTTCCTACTGCTTATATTTATTATTTTTTATTATTGTTTTTTGCTGTTACTTTTTTTTCTTCTACTTGTGATTCTACTGCATTTTCTTCAACAGTTACTTCTTGTGTACTTACTGCTGTAGCATTATTAATTGCATTTACAACATTAATTTCACCAGAAGTAATCTTTGCAATAATTTTAGGGTCTAATTGTGTCATTAATGAACCAATTACTTTTTGTAACCCTGGATTAATATAATCAACTGTTGCCTTTGAATTTGAATCTGCTTGTTTTTCTACATAAGTATTTTGATCTGTTGGGTAAGGTTGTGGATTTACTTTTGTAATATCGTGTATATTTGACATTTTTGTATTTGCTCCTGATGTTTTATGGTCTTCATTTTCATAGTTATCTGCTGTTAAATCACTAACTAATAAAAAGTCATTTGCACCATCTTGCAATCTTGTAAATGTATATCCACTATATCTATTTGTCATTTTTGTTCTTTTAAAAGTTCCACCATCTTCAGTTCAATCAATAGTTACACCATATAAATTAATAGCATCTTGATTTTCTAATGAATAATGTAGTGCGACTAATGCTTCTGAACGAATACATACTAATCCAAATGCTTTCTTTCATGCCATTGTTGCTGTTTGGTCTAATGGGTCAGAAGAACCTGCAGAACCTAATGGTTTTACAATAATTTTTAAATCTCCACCTTCAAGTCTTACTTCTTTATAGGCATCATTACCAATAACGAATGCTACACCTGCTTGGTTACCAGCAGCACTTTTAGCAATTTTAGCATTTTCAATTTCGTAAATTGCAACATCTGTTGAAACTAATACATGGTCATAATTATTGAACATTGATGGATCTGTTGCATAATTTCAAGATTTAAATTCACCATCATTTCTTAATTGATCGATCCCGTCTACTCCAATAAGTACAATAAATTTACCATAAGTTGGATGTGGTTTTACTTTTAATAATTTCATATTTTTAATAACTTCACGAATATCATTAAATGTTAATTGTCCACCTCTTTGAGCTTTCGCTTTTCAAGTGTTAACTCCTGCACCTGGTGCATTAAAGTATACACCTTTATCTGCTAATTCATCAATACTTGTTGCCCCATTTGCATAAGCATAACTAGCAGCACGATACATAAATTCACGAGTAATGATATCAAATGATTCATTAGCACTTCTGATTAGATCAGCACCATATCTTACAAACATTGTATTTCTGTTTTGTTCCATTTCAATGTCTGTTGTTTGCATATAAGCACCAAAATGGTCATATGAGTAGGTTCCTTTTTCTGAACCACCTACAAGTTTAGTTGGTAATTCTCCTTCTCTTAAAGGGTTAATAACTACACTTAATGGTCTTGGACGATTATAAACAAGTTTTGCAGAACCTGCATTTCTTGGAGCAGTTAATACTCCTGTAGCAAATTTTAAGTGCATAAAATCTGTTTGTCTAATCATTTCTAAATTTAAGTTAGTTCATATTTCTGCTACTAAATCTCCTTCAAAGTTTTTATTATTAATGAAGAAGTTTGTATTTCCATCCCCTAAATATGTTGGGTTTGGTAATGCTGAATTGGGTAGGTTTGCTCCATATGGGTTATCTCTTCCCGGCATTCCTAAATAATCATATAATCCTGGCATTTTATTTCCTTTCTTAATATGCCTTACTAATAACCTTTAATTCAACTCTTTTATTTTCTGAATCCATAAATTCTTTTACAATTTTTTGAGCTTGTGATGTTTGTCCTTGATTTATATTTTGGTTATATTCTCCTGCTCTAATGGTTGCAGATTGTTGTTTATTTATTAGTTTCGCATCTCTGTTTTGTTTTCTTTCTAAAGCAGCAACAAAAGTAGATGGAGCGTTTTTCTTTAATTCTAATTCAATTAATTGGGGTGTTGTTACATATTTTGATAAATATTCAATTCTACCCTCTAAAGTATTAGGTAATCCTGCTTTTGAAACATCTAAATTATTAATAATTCTTTCCATTTCATTTTCTGAAAAACCATATTCAGTACTAATATTATAAATATATTTTCCTGTTTCTTTTCTTGAATCTATACTTGCTTTTTCTTGAACTGAGTTTTTAACTAATCCAATTTCTTGTTTAATTTCTGCTTTAAATGAATCAAGAATTTGTGTAAATTGATTTAAATCAGGATTTGTTTGTGTTTGTGTATTATTTATTTCTGGTTTAATTTCCTGTTTAATTTCTTTTTGACTTTCTTGATTTGTTTTTAATTGTTTTATTTCATCTCTTAATGAATTGATAACTTGTTGCATAGTTTTAAATGCATTTTGTTCTTTATTATTTGGGTCATCTAAAAGTGTAGTGTTCTCATTACTTTGTACTTGAGTTTCAACATTTTGATTTTCATCTAATAAATTATTTTGTGTATTATCCACTAGTTATACTCCTTTTTTATTTCCGTTTTCATTTTATAAGTGTTATCATTGTGTATGGCCGAAAACACCATACTTCTAGTATAATACGATTATACCATAAAAAGACTTAAAAGTCAAGTCTTTTCTTAAAATATTTTATTTTTTTTTTAAATAAAGCAACTGAATTCATTTCCACAATGGTCAAAATCTTGACATCCAGAACAATTACAATTACAATAATATCTTTCTTTCATATTTGCCTTTCTATTTTTGATATTGAACCATTAAATCTAATATTAAATCTTTATGTAATTTATTATCTGATAAAAATAAACTATATTTTATTTGATATGTATCTACAAAAGTTAAATCTATACTTCAGTCTGAATTATTATTTGGTACTTCAACAATATAATCAATAATTATATTTTCATATTTTTTTAACAAATTATATCTTGTTAATATTTGTTTAACAACTTCTATTAAATCTTTTTTTCTAAATGCTTTAATTCTTGGATAATATAGAAAAACAATATGATAGTCCAGAACTTTTTCAAGTTCTGTTCTATAAGGTATATTATTGTCCACCTAATTCACTTGCTGCATCTATTGCACCATTAGATACACCTTTCTCATTTTCTAATATTGAAGCAGGATTATTTCTAATTAGTTCATTAACAATACTAATTTCTTGTTCTGGAGGTAATGGTTGTTGAATATTTTCCATTGCTTTTTCAGCATCTTCTTGACTTACTTCACCAGATGCAACATATGCTTGTAATGTTGCTTGTTCTTGTTGTGCTTTTAATCCAACTTCTACATTTTGATGAATTAATTGAACAATTTGTGATGCAATTGTTTCATAATCAGTATCTGTTTGTAATTGTAAATTAGCAATCATTTCATCTTCATTTGGTAAATGGAAAGCACGAATAATATCAATGGCACTAATTGCACCTTTTAATTCAGGGAATTGTAATGTTCATTTATATAATTCTAAAATTAATTGTCTTTCTCTTTCTAAATCAATTACTGATGTTGCTTTAATTTTAATTTTACAATTTTGAGCTAAACCTTTGAAATCATCAACATTATAACTAATTGCTTGATATTGTGTTTCAGATGATGTTTTATTTTTATAAATTAATTGTCTTACTTCAGTTTGTTTAGATTGTAAAAATTTAACAACTAAATTTAATAAACCTTGATAATATTCTTGTATTTCTACTTCTTGAACTTTAAATGGTAAATTTGCTGATTGAAGAGTTTGTTGAACAGCAGCAGAACCAGCACCAGAAATAGATCTGTTACCTGTTGTTGAATCTGTTGTATTCGCCATTGTGTTCATATATTCTTTTAAAACTTGAATAAATCCTAATGCATCTTGTGATATTGTATTTAATTTAACAACCTCTAAAGTCTCTTTAGGTAACAAATCAGTTTGATATGTTTGTCCCGGTGTCATGCCACCGTCTCTTGTAATTTGCTCAATGTTAATCCCTGCCTTTGATGCTAATAATAAAATTGGGTTTGCTGCTTGAATTGCAGTTAATTTTACTAATGCATCTTGTTGATTAATCATTTTTTGTGCAGGTAATAATAACTTAAGAATACTTTGCCCATAAGATTCATTAGTCTTTTTATATGCAAATAAACACTCAAAAGGAAATGAATCAATACCAATATCTTCAATTGTTTGAACCAAATATGGATTTGTATCACCAACAAAATAATTTAAACTAATTTTAATTTCATTTTTTTTATTTAAATATTTTTTATAATATCTATAATATGGAACTGTTTTATTATATTCAGATAAACTTTCATTATCAATAATATTTTGACTAATATTATTTTCAGTTTCTCCTATTTTTTTATTAATTTCTTTCATTTCTGCATTTGTTAAATTATGTACTCTTTGTAAATTTAATAAATTAATTTCTTGAGCAACAATAACATATCTAGAATCTTGTCAATTAATTACACCAGGTTCTAAAAAGAATGAAAATAAAGGAACATAATATAAATTTAAATCTCCATCATTATTTTTGTTTTTATTATATTCATCTCAAAATACCTCTACAACACCAGTGCCATAAATTATATAATCTCAAAATACTAATTTATTAATACTATCAGTATCTAATTCTTCTCAATAAAACTTTAAAATATCTCTAAATTGATGTACTTTTAAAATATATCTTACTAATTCCATATTTTGTTTTTCTTTTTTATCTAAATCATCAGGACTATCAGTAATATTTAACATTTCTTTACTAACAAACCCAGGAGTAACTGTAATTCCTTCAGAAGTATTATTTGTTAATACATTTGAATATTTAAAATTAAAAACACTAAATAAATGATTCATAGTACTTCCATCAATAATACCTTTTAATTTAGGATTTACTACTTTAGATGGTTCATTTCATAAAAATGCATCAATTTCTTTTCAATCTTTTTCAAATCTATTACGATAAAATTTAGCATAATCTTTCATTTTTGAAAACTCAGTTGTTAAATCTTTTTTACTTGGTAACCCAGAATAGTTTTCAATTTGTTCATTATTATCCATTATTATTTACCTTTTCATATGTTGTATTTGATACAAACCCTGATGCTAAATCTCTTAATGCATTTACATAAATAGACATTTGAGATGATTTTTCTTTGTTCTTTTCAATATTATTATCTGTTACTACAGGAGTTAACTGATAAATTAATTCTTTTAACTTATTATTTTCTGATTCTAAACTATTTATTCTTAATGTTAAACTATGTATCATAGCATCAATATTTAAAATTGAATCATTTAATTCAAGGTATGCTTTTTCTATTTTATCTATTTTATCTTTATATTCTTTTAATTTTTTTATCATATTGTTCATTTATCCTGTCTTTTTCTATAATAAATATCTGTATATATATCTAATCTATAAGGTTCTGGAACTAAATGTTTATATTTTTCCGCATAATTATTATATGTTGCTTCATATGCAGTTCAATTTGCTTCATCTTCTTTAATTTGTAATTTTCAAGATAAACCAGTAGTAATAATAATATCCATAATAGATGGAATTCCTGTTAGATATAAATCTTTATTAAATTCAGTAACTGTGTCATCTGTTACATTTTTAGTATAATCATCTAAATTTTCATTAATTGTTGTAAATTTTGCAGACATTCTTAAATTTAAATCACTAATAACAATATTTAATGTTGGAATAAATTCATCTAATTGATCAAAATTATTATCTGTTTGAGAATAAACTCTTTTTTGTAATTCTTTTAATGTCATTTTTATCCTTTTCTAATTTTTTGTCATTTACGCTTTAGTATAAATAAAATTAAGGCACTTGTAAAACAAAGACCATTAACTAAAATTAAAGGAATCGCCATAGGATTATTATTAAAACTAAAAGGAGCAATACCACTAGTAGAAACAAACATTGATAATATTGTAAATGATATTCATATAATATTTGAACTCATTTCAAAAATTAAAGTTAATCAACTTAATTGATCTGCTTTTTTCATTCTCATTGTTTTAATAACTTGTGGAAAATAAATACTTGCTGTTCCTACTGCACCAATAGCACTACCCATTGCAACAAAACCACCAGCAACCCCATTACCACCATTTCTAAAAGTAATTCCTGCTGTAATTCCTATAATGGCTAATCCTATAACACCAATAATAAATCATAATATATTTTTTTTAATAAATTTTAACATTTTTTCTTTCACTATTCAATTTCCTGTTCTATTAATTATTTTCATAATCAGATAAACGCTTAATATAATCAAAACAACTTAATGCTTCTTCTGAATGATTTTCTTTTAAACATCTTTCTGAATAAGATTTAATATTATTTAATATATCATTTAATAGTTTATTGTCTTCTCTTAAGATTCCAATATCTTCCTGATAACCTATAATTTTATCTTCATGTTCCATTATTGTATTTATTAAATCATAGTTATCTTCTTGTAAATCACTAACTTTTTGCTCTAATTTTTTATAATTATCAATAATGAATTTAATTTTTTGTAATGTTTCATTTTCTTT
>Ga0153960_1000055_pt1 | contig 44071 bp, 35 predicted proteins | sample TSFL044MetaG_FD_102274 | JGI IMG/M metagenome (GOLD analysis project Ga0153960, IMG submission 102274) | Attine ant fungus gardens microbial communities from Florida, USA - TSFL044 MetaG | ecosystem: Host-associated > Fungi > Mycelium > Unclassified | place: USA: Florida, Withalacochee...
AGTTTTCAAAGATCAAACTCATTTTCGTTACTGTCGTCGTTCTCTTCAGCAACTCTTATATAATATCATTTCCGAACCAACTTTGCAAGCATTTTTTTAAGTTTCTTTCGAAGCTTATTTCATTCGCTTGCCGCACCGTGTTTCTCGTGTTTTCTTGGCCGGATTAATAATATATCATGTTCTAATTCTAATTACAACCCTTATTATAAATTAATTTTATTCACAACATTTAGTTGATCTATTCTCCTATTTATAAATGCACTCCAGCGGTTGTTAAGCTAACGGAATCCACGTACCGCCCTATGAGTTCTATGGGAGCTATATTGGCTGTAATGCCAGCGTCTAAGCTCTAATGAACAGTTCATCTCGTTGGTCCGAGAAAACATTTGTTCACTAGTGTCACTAATTAATTTAGCTTCATCTATATACTGCTTTCTTTCATTAAGGTAATGAGATCGTTCAGTGATCTTTTCGATATTCACAAAGTCTCGTTAAGAGTCATTTTTGCGTATTAATGTAATTCATATATGCGCGTATCTTTATACCAACATAAATCCCTCTTTCCTTTATGTATATACATGTTAGGCACAATTCACTTTTCAAAATGAAGGGATCTTAATCTTCTTGGCATTTAATTTCCCCAATTTTTAATGAAACTACCCTTATGAATTTGCGCATTTTTTTTAATAACGAACACAATAATGAAAGAAATGATGAAAATTTTGAAAACCTTGGTACTAAAGCATCATTTTCATTCAAAAACTAACATTCGCCTATCCCTATTACGATATATCACATGGATACAACGCACCCAACGTAGAGCAAACACGCATCCAGATGCTCACAATTAAAAAAAGGAGTGAACTATGTTGTTAGATAAGATAAGGTGGAGTACTCTTCCCTTCTTTGCTAAAAATCTCGTTATTTCATTCGGCAGCATTACGCTAATTGGCGTTATTTTAATTACAGCCGGATATCAGTTTCAAAAAAGCATTTTGATTCAACAGTTATATGATCAGGCTGAGGTAACGACGCAGAAATGGGCTGATGACCTGGATACAAGCAAGGTTCTTGAAGCAGCGAATGAGAAAAGCTATGACGGGACTGCCCAAAAGGTAATTCGAGATTATCTGGATTCCATCCATGAACTTTATCCCAATATCGCCCAGGCTTATATTTTTGGAACGGAGTTGGAAAAGGGAAATGAGACCTCCATTATCGCGATTCCAACCAGTCTCGTAGAGTCCTTCAAAGAAGGCAATATGGCAGCAGGTACAATGTACCCCTTATCCTCACAAATTGTTGAAGCTCTTGAGGATATGAAAGTAGACAGTGAACCCGGATTCAGTAGCTTTTATACCGACGATTATGGCACTTGGACAACAATTATGTATCCCATCAAGAATGCCGAGGGCAGTACGTATGCCGCAATATACTTTGATGTTGATGCGAGCGCAGTTCCAAAAGGACTCCATAAGCTGATTACATACAGTAGTATTTTCCTTATCGGTTTCCTGATCCTGTTTATGGTACTGCAGTATATTCTATTGAAGAAAACACTTAAGCCAATCCGTGACCTTATGAAGGGGATTGAGACTGCAAGCGCAGGCAATCTGGATGTAATCATCCAAACCGGACGGGATGATCTGGGAATTATCAATGAAAAATTCAATACGATGATTCAGCGATTCAATGACACGATGTTCAAAGTCCAAACGACATCCTATCATCTCTCTGACTCATCCAAGAAATTATTGGATATTTCCGAGAAAAACAGTGATAATATCCAGATGATCAGCAGCAATATCCGGGACATCTCTCACGGCCTTCGCTCCCAGGATCAGGCCAGCGTGGAAAGTGCCCGAGCAATGACAGAAATGTCTACCGTTGTGCAGACGATTGCCAGCAGTTCTGCAGATGTAGCGGATGAGGCATTAAGCATGGAACAACGCTCCAATTCAGGCCATGAGATTATGCAACAAGTGGTTGAGCAGATGAGACTGATCTCCGGTGCTGTGAAGCACACGTCGGAATCTATACAATCTTTGGAAAGCCGCTCCAACGAAATTAGCAACATCGTAAATATGATTACGCAAATCGCGGATCAGACTAATTTGCTCGCCCTGAATGCTTCCATTGAGGCAGCTCGTGTTGGCGAGGAAGGAAAAGGGTTCGCGGTGGTTGCAGGGGAAGTACGCAAACTCGCTGAACAGTCCCAGGATTCTGCCAAACAGATCCGTACCTTAATTGACGGCATTCAGCGCGATATCCTTCAATCTGCCGAAGCCATGCAGCTTGGCTCCCAAGAAGTGGAAAAGGGGTCTCAAGTCACTATGGAGACGGGGCAATTCTTTGAAGATATTTTGACAGCTACGAACAAAGTCGCTAACCAGATTCAGGATATCTCCAGCTCAACCGAAGAAATATCCGCCAGCACGCAGGAAATGTCTGCTACTGCAGATGAATTGTCTGCGAGCGTCAGCAAAGCAGCACATAGCAGCAAACAGATTGAGCAATCCATTGCCGAACAGGAGTCATCGATGGCTTCCATTGTTGCTGCCTCTGATGAACTCTCGGCTGTATCGGGCCAATTGCAAGAACTGATCTCCTTTTTCAAAGTAAGAGCTAACTAGGCCTCTATACTAAGTACACAATAAGATCAGTAATAATGAAAAACCAAGATGTTCGAGGGGTAATTCCTGCGTCTTGGTTTTTTTTATTCGTTCATTATGTTGCGCTTGCAATGAAATAAAAAAGAGACCATCCCTGTATTCAGGTCAGATCCCTTCTCTACTCTATCTCGTGCCCATTTACACGGACTTGTCACTTGGCGTTTCGGCATCGGTTTTATTCTTCGTACCTTTACTTTTATAAGGCTTCGGGGCACTTTTCGCCCGGTTAGCGGCGGCTTGCCAACGATTCCAGCCTTTTTTGCCAGTACCGCGGCCGGTGCCGCCTTTTCCTTTTGCTTTGCTCATGTTATCACTCCAATAATCCTGTATATGCTTAAAAATGACCGTCCTCGGTAACTTGTTATGCAACCCAGCCCATCTTCTTCACTTCCAGCATTTCTTATTATAGCAAAGATTGACGTCTTTACGTTCATTTCCATAAGTCAGGCTTACAATTCAGCCTTTGCATTACCTGTGGAGTTAACTCCTGTTAACACCCGCAGAGATAACAGGAAACAGATCGCCAGAACAACAGCTGCTGAAACGTAAGGATAGTTGATATTCACATCAAACAGTGCTCCCGCTACAATTGGACCTGCGATATTGCCCAAACTTGTGTAGGCTGAGTTCAATCCGGCCACAAAGCCTTGTTGTTCTTCCGCCAGTTTGGACATCTGCGTACTGATTGCCGGACGCAATATATCCATACCAAGGAAAACGATAAACGTTACGACAAGAATCATCCAGTAGGTGTTCACAAACAAGGTTAACAATACAAATACGGCTACAAAAAGCAAGCAGATCGAAATGACTTTTTTCTCACCAAACCGATTTAACAGCCATCCAATCAGTGAGACCTGCACCACGGCTCCCGCAATGGAACCAAACGTAATAATGAATGCAATATCCTTGGTGGTGAAGCCAAATTTGTGATCCACAAACAGAGAAAAGACCGTCTCATAGTTAGCCAGACCAAACGCCATAACAAATACAATAATCAAACTGAAAAAGTAAGGCTCCCGGTACGAATGCAGCAACTGGGAAACCATGCCCGGGCTTTTGACCTTCGGTGCACCCGCAACAGGTTTGGTTTGCTCTCCGGTAATTCTGGTCGATTCCGGCAAAATAATTAACGTAATGATGGAAGCCAGCAAACCCGCAATACCTGCGGCATAGAAAGGAATCCGAATACCAAAGTCAGCGATATATCCACCGATCCCCGGACCAATGATAAATCCTGTAGTAATTGCGGCATTGATTAATCCCATGCCTTTACCGCGTTCTTCTTCTGTCGTAATATCTGCGGTATAAGCCATTACTGCCGGGAAGATCATCGCTGCACCGATCCCTCCAAGCATCCGGGCTGCAAAGAGCAGCGATGGTGCATTCACAGCACCAAACATAAACTCCGATACAGCAAAGATTAACATGCCGCCAACGATAATTTTTTTACGTCCCAAGATGTCAGACCACCGGCCTGCAACTGGAGAAAACAGAAATTGCGTGAAGGAGAATGCTGCTACCAGCAAACCAACCGTGAACCCGGTGATATGCAGTAGATCCATGTACGCGGGCATAATAGGTACCACAAGACCTATACCTGTAAAAACGAGAAAAATATTAAACATTAACAGCAGCAATGCGCCCCTGTTCCGTGTAAGTAATGCCATGATTCCATCCTCCGTAATTGTCAAAATGTTGCCTTAAGCTTAAGCTTTATTTTTTGCTATTCCATACAAGAATACGCTAGCCGCTTGGCGGTACAAGGCCAGAGCCTGTTCTGGCTCCATTCCGCGCGACAGCTGACTAAGTCCAATAATGGTACTTTCCAGAATGAGAGCAAGATTGTCTGCGTTGTCCGCCTTGAACTCTCCACTCTCTATTCCCTGTTCCACCAATTGTTTGTTAAATTGAATATGCCGCTCAAACATCAAAGCTATGCGTTCTTCAATATCATTTTCTTTCTTTTCCCCGGTAAAAAACTCATCAGCCGCCTTCGTTAGCGGGTGATTCATATCATCGAGGATTAGTTGTTCAGCCAAGCCGTAGATCTTCTCCGTAGAAGTATGATACAGATGCTCCTTGGCAGCCCAATTCTCTTCCCATTCCCGATCCCACTCATCAATCAGATACAGAAAAAGGCCTTCCTTGCTTTTAAAATGGTAATAGATATTTCCCTTGCTGCTGCCCGTCGCTGCCACAATATCTTCAATGGAAGTTGCTTTATACCCTTTTTGCACAAAAAGAGCTCTTGAGGCATCCGCAAGTTTCTTCTTGGTCTGCTCGGTTTGAATTTGCTTTTTATTCATACTCATCCATTTCACTCCACCTCTTGCATACTGAACGTTCGTTCTGTATTTTAACAGAACCATCAAACTTAAGCAATCAAAAAGGAGAATCGGCTTGGCGCCCATTCTCCCTCCACAACTTTATTTTACTTTTTTTCCTTGGCCATGAAGTATTTTCAATTGTCCATTTTCATAACCAACTTGATACGTAACTTTATATTTCGTGGTGACCAATTCACCGTCTTTTCGTTCATCCGCTGTAATAACTGCAGTGACCTCTATTTCATCAGTTGACTTATCTGAGGACGAAACTTCGGCAATGGTCACATAACTGGTGTTGATGTAACCTTCACGGAACTTGGCATAACTTATCCCGCTCTGCCACTCACTGCCAAGCAAGGTATACGCGGTAACATAGTCGTTCAGATTCAGGTTCATATAAAATTCGGTCACCAGGCCCTCCGCTTCCAATGAAGCTGAGTTTGATCCCGCTCCCTGATTGACACTCGTCTGAACGGCCGTTTTAGACGATGACGGTTTCTCAGACCAGGCCTGGACCTGCTTCAACACGCTAGTGATGGGAATGCTGAACCCGATTCCGCCTTCCTGCTCCACAACGGCTGAATTAATGCCCAGTACTTCACCGGTTTCTGCACTGATCAGCGGGCCACCGCTGTTGCCGTGTGTAATGGGCGCTGAGATTTGATACAGATTGCTATAGATATACGGGGCAATTTCGAAGCTGCGGCCCACACCGCTGATAATGCCTGTAGTTACGGTGTTCTCCAGACCTAGCGGACTGCCCAGAGCAAGAATCTCATCTCCCGTCTCTGCTTTGGATTTGGCGATAGGCAGCGGTTTAACTTTTTTCAGATCAGGCACCCTGACGACAGCAACATCCGTCTCTTCCCCAATCCCGATAACGGTTCCTTTATACTCCTCATGATTGAGGGTTCGAATCGTTACTTCTTTTGAGCCCTCCACCACGTGGGCATTGGTTACTACATCCCCCTGATCATTGTAGAGAAAACCGGAGCCCAGTCCACTGCTGCTCTCAATCGTAACCACTTTCTTCTGACTGTCTTCAATAATCTGTTTACGTGTTTTCTTCACGGTTGTCTGGGAGGACGGTTTAGACGTTGTGGTTGCCGTTTCCTTCGTAGTGACAACAGCCAGTCTTGGCCCTCCATCCTGCAGTTGATCTGCTGAATACTGATGAATCCAGAACACACCTCCTGCTCCCGCTCCAATAATGATTGCACTGGAGATAATCGTACTCCATGTTCGTTTGGCCATTCCAACCTGTCCTCCTATTCCAGATACCACGTTGCGTTCACTACAGAAACTTCCGCTTCCTCGTACACACCGTAATAATACGTTTCAAAAAATCCCTGATCCCCTACTTCAAGCCAGCTTGGATATACATCCGCATAGGTTTGACCAAGGTATGCCCCGTCTGAGCTGTAGATGTCCAACATAACCGTTACGGAAGAGATAGGCCGAGTGGCATTATTCACGATTGAGCCGCTGATATACAGGTCGCCATACATATCAAGCGTCGCTTCTACGTCTACAATGCTCACCGCTGCTGTGCGGTTTTTCAGGTCTTCTTCTGCCGCTTGTTGCTCAGCAAGTTGAATTCGTTCGGCTTCTGCTTTTTCAAAAGCCTTCTTCTCACTCAGCACCCGTTCGCGATATGCTGTCAGTTTGTCATCCTCGGGCGCGTAGGACAGCCCCTGATCAACGGTTTGCAATGCAGCCGTAAAATCCTTTTTCTTCACTTGCTGTTCAGCTTGCTTATAGCTAAGTCCAGCCAGCTTATCGATAATTTGTTTCTGAACCGCCTCTGCTTCCTTGCCTTTCAATTTCGATACAGTGTCCAATTTCTCAGCAAGTGCCTGTACGGTTGTTAAACTATCGATTTCTTTCTTCACCTTCAGGACAGCCAGTGTCACCTTGTTGTTGTTTAGAGTCGTCCGCACCTTGGCAAAAACCGGTTCTTCTCGCTCTTTCAACACTTTTGCTACAGCCTGAAGCGTCTTGTCGCCGGCAGCAAGTTTGCCCGTTTTCAAACTTGTCGCAGCTTTGTTCAGCTGATTCATCAGATTGAAAGCTTTGGCTGTAATTTGACGATCCTGCACAAGTCCATCCACGTTTGGCCGTTTCGCAAGAGCCGAATCCAGAAGTTGAAGCGCCTCCTGATATTTTCCGTCCAAGGCCGCCTGCTCCGCCTGTTGATGCAGTGATTTTACCTCCGCATTGATGCCCATCTCCTGCTTGTAATAATAAGTCAATAAGGCCCCCATCACCGCTGCCAGAAGCAGTGGAATAATCCAGCTAAATGCTCGTCCTTGTGCCGTGTTGCTCTGCTTCGGTGCAGACTGATGCTGTCTGGATAACTGATCTAATGCTTTTCCCGTTCCACTTTCCAGACCAACCGCTGTTTCTGCCCAAATCTGTTCATCTGTAGAGCTTGAATCTTTTAATTTCGTTCTACACTTTCTACATGTGCTGTCCCCTGAACTGCTTTTGGTCCCACATACGTGACAATACACCCTGATCCCTCCATCAAAGAACGTATGTATACTATGCTATTTTTACATGAATCGACACTTATCATATAGTAAAAAGGTAAATTGCACCATATGTTATTCGGATAAATCCGGTGTCTATTCCTCCAAATCGAAATGATTATGTAATTATGTATGATTCAACGCAAAAAGTGCCTCCCTGTTAATTAGGAAGGCACTGACTAATCTATTCTATTCTTGCGTAGGAAAGCTGCTTAGATCCATATAGGAAACTTCCCACAGATGATCATCCGGGTCCTGAAAACTCCACCCATACATAAACCCATGATTTTGAGGATCGTTATACGGCTTGGCGCCAGCATCTAGGGCAGCTTGGACAATCAGATCGACCTGTTCACGACTATCCACTGACAAGGCTACGATGACTTCTGCCGATTCCGCTGCATTGGATATTTTTTTCGAAATAAAAGATTGAAAACGATCCTCCACCAGGAGCATCGCATAGATGTTGTCTCCAATGATCATGCAAGTCGCAGACTCGTCTGTAAAATTCACATTGAACTCAAACCCTACTTTGGTAAAAAAATCAACAGACCTCTTCAAATCCTTAACGGGCAAATTAACAAAAATCTGCTTAGCGCGAACAGCCACCATCGATCACCTCAATCTAATAGAATGGATTTCACCTCAAAATAACATCTCGCGTATACGCTGTCAATTCATTATAATAACGATATTCCAAACTGTGAGGTGACACGGATGTCGTTCCGAATCGTTCGAAGTAATTAGCCGTCGGGCTGGGTCAAAACGCGTACCAGCTAACATGGGATACGTCTGCCCTTTTGAGCCTGTTCGGCTTCTAATCGTAACGATTTGGCACAACATCTGTCTAGGATCAAGAACTCACATTGGAGGAATCATATAATGAAGAAAAAGATGGACTATACTACTTTTTACGAACGTATTGGGCGATTGAATGGCTGGGACTTCAGCTCCCTGAAAGTGACTTCTGAGGGCATTGGATGGAACTTCTACGAGGAAGTTACACGCTGCACCCAACCGTCTGATCTATTGCTTGATATTGGCACAGGTGGGGGAGAAGCTGTTCTTTCCATCGCTGATGCTGCAGCACTATTATTGGTTGGAATCGACCTTTCCCGGGGAATGATTGAGACAGCCCAGCGTAATCTTAAGGCATCTGGTTCCAGGTCGAATATCCGTTTTGTGCATATGAATGCAGAGCAACTGACATTTCCGAATCAATTCTTTAATGTGGTATCCTCCAGACACTGCGACTTCTGCGCTTCAGAAGTATTCAGAGTATTGGCCGATGGTGGTGTATTCCTTACCCAACATGTCAGTGAAAATGATAAATCTAATCTCTCAGAGGCTTTTGACCGAGGACAGTCCTTGGGGGTTCAACCAGGCACATTAATGGAACGATATAAACGTGAACTTCGGGAAGCGGGTTTTCAAGACATTGAGGCATACGAATATAATGCAACAGAATATTACGCCACGCCTGATGATCTGCTTTTCCTGTTGACCCATGCACCGATCATTCCCGATTTTGGGGAGAAGCAATCCGACTTAGAGCGTTTCCAACAGTTTGTTGAGCAAAATCGCTGCGATAAAGGGATTCGAACAAACTCGGCACGTTTTATGCTGACTGCTCTGAAATAAACTGAATTTATATTTTTCAATAGTAAGCTACGAAAAGGAAAGGCCCAGCCCCATTCACAAATCATAAGAATGGGGCTGGGCCTTTTAAAAATCTCTATCTATTTTGATTATTACTTCTATTATGAATTTGTTCTTTTATTTGTAAAGCCCATTCAGGAAAATCTGACACACATTCTTGCAAGCCATCTTGATTAGCCTCCAATATAATTTCTCCCGTAAGTTTACTGTTATCAATAACAGTTAAAATATCTATAAGATCCAAATTCTCAAGCAAATTCCGAATTGAAGTTTCATGACGAATAAGAATATCTTTGTCAGAAATGTGATGACCTCCATTTCGGACTCTGATTGCAACCCGCTCCATATTCAACTCAGGATTCCCTAAGCCAACATAATACATAACGATTTGGAAACCTCTTTCACGGGCTTCTCGCATTAAACGTATTGCATACCCTCCGGATAAAGTGGTTTCCATAGAAAAGTCCCAATTGTTTTCTATACATTCTCGGGCAAGAAGAATTGCCTGTTTACCAGCAGATACTCTAACTGTTTCAGGAAATTGAGAATTAATCCTTCTAGCTAGAGCGTCAGGATCAATATTAACGTTTGTTCCAATACGATCAATGATCAAGTTCCTAATTGTACTTTTACCACTTCCGTTATTACCTGCAAAAACAAACATTGTAGATCCCATCATCTATGCATCATCCAAACTTGGCCCATGAGATATAGTTTCTTTTACTCCATCAGCATATTCTTTTATAATCTCTCCATCCGAAGTGCTGTAGACAACATATGTTCCATGTATTTTAGCGTCGAGCCGTGCTCTTTCACCTGTTAATTTAATGATTTTTTTTATATCCTCATTTGATGACATTAACAACACCTCCACAACATTTAACATATCATGATTAATGCATATTTGCATCTTGAATAATTACTGCGTTACTCCCTTTTTCTCCAGGAAAGGCTTTAGTTTATCCAAAACATAATGACTGCCGCCTCTTCCGTTCACTTGTTCAATGACCGCGGCTATAAGGAAGGACGGTGATTCGGTATCAAACACCACGACAAAACCGTTCTCCTGACCTTTTTCCCCTTTCTTAGCCTTTAGCTCGGCAGTCCCTGTCTTAGCCGCCAGTCCCTCAGAAAGTGAGTTCAAGGAATGAGCCGTTCCTCCTGATCGAGTCACGACCTCACTCAATGCATCCTTCACCGTATTTGCCACTTCAGGCGTAATCACAACTTCCGGTTCGGCAGTTTCCTTTTCCTCTATCAGTACGGGCTTCACCATTTTCCCTTCATTAATAAAAGGGGTGAAGGAGGACGCCAGATGAATTGGCGACATCAACATTTCTCCCTGTCCATAGGATGTGTCAGCGAGCAGCACCTCCGATGACAGATCGAGATGAGCCTCGTTTGCATACTGACTTGGTTTCAAATACAGTTCATCCAGTCCAAAGTTGTCTCCAAAACCGAACTTCTGGATGCCATCTATAAACTTGGCGCTGCCCATCTCAACGGCTTCCTTCGCAAAATAAATATTGTCCGAGTAGACCAGCGCATCAACCATGTTCACCGGGGATACACTTTTTACACGCTTCACATAGTAACCGCCCCAGCTCTCATCCTTGCGCCATTGCAGACCAGAGATATCATGCGATTTGTCCGCTGTAGTAACTTTCTCCATCAGTCCTGCTGCTGCTGTAATGGCTTTGAAGGTTGAACCTGGTGCATAACGGTTTGTGAATCGGTTGATAAAAGGAAGCTTCTCATCTGCTGAATAGGCATCCCACTCTGCCTGCGTCAGTCCTGTAACCATCTTGTTCGGATTATAGGCGGGCGCACTTGCCAGTGCCAGCAGATTACCATCCGTTGGATTCATCAGCACCATTGCTCCGGCGTCACCACCACTCGATAGTGTCTTATACAACTTGCGCTGTTGCTCGGAGCTGATCGTCAGTTGAATATTCTGTCCATCCACTGCATCCTTGCGAATAAGCTCAGAGCGAGTGTTTCCAGATTCATCGGTGATTTCGATCAGGCCACCTCGTTCGCCGCGAAGCTGTTTCTCCAAGGATTGCTCCAGTCCGGCTTTGCCAATCCAATCTTCCGCACGATAATAGCCTTCCGTATCTTTCTCCAAATCTTCTTTGGTGGCCTTGCGCACATAACCGATTAAATGAGCCGCAGCCTCACCAAGAGGATAATATCGAATTTCCTTGGATTGAACCTGCACACCAGCCAGTGCTGTAGGCACCCGGGAGTCTTCTGTTGAAGCAATCGGGACAAAATATTCCGGCTTTACCCATTTCTGTGCAAGCGCGGTGTTGATCATAGCTTCTGTTACTTTGTAATGCTCCGCGATCCGGGCGATCATCGCCTCCGGATTCTCTCCCAGTTTCTCAGGTATGATGCCCCATTCATAAATATTCCCCTTTGTTGCGAGGGGCAGCCCTTCACGATCAACAATGTCTCCACGTTCAGGGAAAAGGGTTCTCACCCGAACTTTGCTTCCTTTGACCATGTCGGTCAGAATCATGGATGGCTTCCAGTTGATCCGCCAGACTTTTCCACCCTCCTCAAGCTCTTCACGCACCAGTTTCAGTGTATGTGTCTCGTCCACTTCCCCCAGGAAGGTCGTTAACTGCAGACTGTAGTCCACTTCATAGGCATCCGGGTTTTGGCTTTTATTTCCGTTTTGGTTTTTATTTTGATTATCCGTGCCATCCGTTGTCTCTTCGATGACTTTCGGTTTCAATTCTGCCTTAATTGCAGAAACCTCCATACCCGAATAGATCGCGTTGTATTTTTCCACAAATTGCTCACGGCTCATACCGGACTCTTTCAATGAAGCAGGCGTCATCAAGGTATACAGTTGATCGAATTCTTTCTTTTGCAAATGCTCTATGTATTGATTAACGGTTACCTCAGGCTTTACTTCCTCTGTTTTGTTATTCTGCATGTATAAGTACATTCCGATTCCACCAGCAAATAAGATGGGAAGCAGTCCATAAATAATTTTACGTTTCGATTTCATGATCATATCACCTCTAATATACACTATAGATTTCCAGCCCCAATTATACAATGGAACAAATCTGACGAATTTATCATTAAAAATAGCCGAAAGCTCACATAATATGTTTAAATAAGGAGAGCGAGATTACAGTAAAGGAGCCCGATGATGGAAATCAGCTATTTTTTACTCCCCAAAGCCGAAGTGGCCTATATCAAGTCTTCCGCTTCCATGAAAGATGCGATCGAGCAGCTTGAATTGCAGCATTATACCGCCATTCCCGTGATTGACCAGGATGGAAAATATGTTGCCACCCTGTCCGAAGGCGATTTGTTATGGAAAATGCGGAGCACCCCCGGACTGACATTTGAGACGATGGATCAGGTCCAGGTGCACGAGATCGACAACCGTGTATATAATGAATGTGTCTTTATTAAGGCAGAAATGGAGGATATGCTGACGTTGGCAGCAGATCAAAACTTTGTGCCTGTGGTGGATGTGGACCGTGTCTTCCTCGGTATTATCCGTCGCAAGGATATTATTGAGTATTATACGCGCAACATCTCCGACTAAATTTGAAATGAATATATGCCTTTTGCTGATTACATGGGCAAAAGGCTGAAACAGAAATGACGAGTCCTTGGGCAATATCACTAAGTTATTTAACTTAATGATATTAGAACCTTAGGCTCGTCATTTTTGTGCTTTTAGATAACATTCAAGCCCACTTTCATTTATGCGAAAAAAATAAATAAACATATTGCGCAATTTTCGACATATAACCACAATAATTATTATGATACGACAAAATTAACCATCAAAAATTAAACCGATGGCTCTATATTTAACGAGGTCCTATCTCTTTTTTCAGAATTTGTTCAGAATCGTTTAGTACAATGATCACATTCTTTTTATCCGATAGGCGGCACTACTCAGAAAAATCAGGAAGAGGTATTCACTTGAACTACTTAAGTACACGCAACAAGATACTTGTCACAGCTACTGTGATTATGTCTTGTATTTACGTCATTTGGCGTACATTGTTCACCATTCCTTTCGGACATGGCCCTCTCGCCGTAACCGCAGGTCTTTCCCTCCTCATTGTCGAACTTATAGGTATGTTCGAACTGGCCGTCCATTTTTATAATATGACCCGGCTCGAATATCCCGAACTTCCCGTTATTGACGAAGCCTTATATCCGGATGTGGATGTATTTATCGCAACTTATAATGAACCCACTTCACTTCTGTTCAAAACGATTAATGGCTGCCTGAACATGGATTATCCTGATCGCTCCAAAGTACATATCCATCTGTGTGATGACTCCAATCGTCCCGAGATGCAGGAACTGGCTGCGCACCTGGGCATTAACTACGTTACGCGATCGGAGCATATACACGCCAAGGCGGGTAACCTGAACAATGCCATGAAGCATACGTCCTCCCCGCTAATCGTCACCTTTGATGCAGACATGATTCCAAAACATGATTTTCTGACGTCGTGCGTTCCCTATTTTCTGACCGGAGAAAAAATTGGTTTCGTGCAGACACCACAGAGTTTCTATAATCCCGATCAGTTCCAGTACAACCTGTACTCCGAGAACCGGATACCGAATGAACAGGATTATTTCTATCGGGACGTGCAAGTGGGACGCAACAAATCCAACTCCGTCATCTATGGCGGAACAAATACCGTACTCTCCAGACAGGCACTGGAAGATGTGGGCGGTTTCTACACCGGTTCCATTACAGAGGATTTTGCTACGGGTATTGAAATGCAGAGCAAAGGGTATCGCTGCTTCGCCACCAATAAAGTACTTGCCTCCGGACTTGCTCCCGGTGATCTGAAAAGTCTGATCAAACAACGTCAGCGCTGGGCGCGCGGTTGTATCCAGACAGGCAAAAAAATGAATCTTCTCTTCAAAAAGGGACTTAGTTTTGCGCAAAAACTGAACTACATTTCTTCCATTACCTACTGGTACTCCGGGTTAAAACGACTGCTGTACATCATGTCACCCATACTGTTTGCCGTGTTCGGCGTTCTGGTTGTAAAATGTACCATTCTGGAAATTCTCGTGTTCTGGTTGCCGATGTATCTGATGACCAACACCTGTTTACGGATGTTATCCGGCAATATTCGGACCACCAAATGGACCAATGTATATGAGACTATTTTGTTTCCTTCCCTTCTGCCCGCCGTCATTCTGGAAACTCTGGGCATCACGATGAACAAATTCGTCGTTACCCGCAAAGACGGTGCGCAAAATGATGATCGGAACTATCAAATTAAACAGATGATTCCTCATCTGATTCTGGCGGTACTATCCATTATCGGAATCGTTAATTGTATCCACTGGACATTTAGCCAGGGAACAATTGGTTTCCTCGTTGTGCTGTACTGGTTATTGATTAATTTCTACAATATCATGATGTCGATCTTCTTTCTGGCTGGACGCAAAGTGTTCCGCAATCACGAGCGCTCAATGGCTGCCGTGGATTGTACGCTCACAACGGAAGGGGAGAACATCTCCTGCATCACTCACGATCTCTCGGAAGGCGGAATTTCCGTTACGCTGGATACACCGAAGTACATTCCAAGTGATATCGAGATTGGCATTAAACTGGTGAATGATCGATATTCAAGCGAGTTTACGGGCAAGGTGGCACATGTCGCTTCGATCGGGAATCGTTGGAAATACGCTTTTACGGTTAAGGATATCACGGAACAAGAGCAGCGCCAGCTGCTGCACATCATCTATGATCGCGAACCTACACTGCCTCAGAAGCTGGACAAGGATATCAGTACATTTGAAGATATTCGCCTGAATTTTGTACGTCGGAGTCAGAGTGAATTCATGTCCAACCGGAAGCTGGCACGAATTGCGCTAAATCGCGAATTGCCAACGGCAGATCATGGAATCGTGACATTGATGGATTTTAACTATGAATTCGTCCTGGTGGAGATGGAGCCTCATGATTTAGCCAATGAGATCCAACTTCCGCTTAGCGAAGACATCTCACTGGACTGCGTGTGGGTACAGTCTCTGCGTAACAAACGAGGCAATTTGTACCGTGTGACCAATATTCGTGAAATTGCTCGCAACCATCAGATGCCAACCTTGGAAGCTCTGCTGAAACAGTGGAATAAGGAACATATCCAGTTGGGTAAAACAGGCCCTACATCCCAGGGCAAAAACAACATCTCTCCAGACGAACTGAACGAGATGGCTTATTTATAGAGGGGAGGCAAGAAAGCATGATTAAGAAGTGGAAACAACTGACACTTGTCGCCAGTCTTGTTGTGTTGTGGAACGTGTATCCCATTCAGGCTGTTCAGGCAGAGCAGCTCAAGGTGAGTGAGAATAAACTCCATGAATGGAACAACGGAGCCAAGGTAGACGCCAGCGTTGATAACCAAGGCAGTATTCAGATTAAGACATCCTCACAGGGGCTCAAAAAAGGATATTATTCGGCCTACGTCTATGAGCTGCAGAATCGAGACTGGTCAGGCTATGGGGCTTTGACCTTCTCCATCCGCAATGAATCGGACCGAAAGCTGCCTCTTAATATCGTACTGACCCGAGCGGATAAAACCTCCCTTACGGTGTCTGATGATCGAAACGTCATCGTAGTCGAGAAATCAACCGGACAGGCTGAACTGGTTCGCCCGGTATCCGGCCTGATTGCATTGGAACAGGGGTTTGTCGGACAGATCCGCATCCCCTTTTCCAGCCTAATGGTCCAGGACAAGGCAAGCACGGCAGGTCAGGTGAACTTGGGTAAAGTCATTGGGTGGGGCATTACAACCACAATTCCCGAAAATGCCAAACTGAGCTTCCGCATCGGCAACATCAAGCCATTGTCCAAGAAGCAAGCTGTGGTGGAGAACGGACTCACCACCTTGCAAATGACTGGTGACGAACGTGTGGTGAAGCCCGTAGCTGGTGAATCCATTGTCCAATACGGTGTTCAATCTTCCTCAGAAGAAACGCCCGATGTAAAATTCCAGCTCAACACCCCCGTACAGGGAACATCCATTACACCGGATGGACTGCTGACGCTGCATACCGATGTCGATGCTGAGCAGGCCACCATACGTGCACTTGTGAATGGCAAATGGAATCTGACAAAGACCGTCATGCTGGATCGCTCTTCGGCCATGAATGTTCAGGAGAAAGACGGGACGCCACGTTCTATTCCTGACCCATCTGAAGTTACCAAGGTGCTTAGCCCTGCGGACCCACTGATGAAAACATCGGTGGGATGGTTTATTCGTCTCTTGTTAACAGCTGCCGGAATCCATGGACTCGTCCTCTACTGGATGTGGAGAAGACAACGGAATGCCCAAGGCGCCAGAAAGCGACGTTCCCGCAATGATCGACAAGCACGGCGACCTTTTCGCATGTAAACGAACCTTGCAGACCAACTCGCATCCTTAGATGCGGGTGTTTGTCTGTTTTACTTGAGCATGTTGCATCAATAGATACAACGTGTTCCCTTATATGATCCTCAAGGAGGAAAGGCAGTGCTCTTTTCCAGTGTAATCTTTCTTTTTTATTTCCTGCCGCTTGTGCTGGGGCTGTATTACATACTGAGATTCTCGGTTACGGCAAAAAACATGCTGCTGCTTGTTGCCAGCCTGTTCTTCTATGCATGGGGTGAACCGTGGTTTGTCCTCATCATGTTGGCCTCCATTTGTTTCAACTATATTTTCGCCCTGCTCGTGGACAAGTTCAGGGAACGACGGAATGCCGCCTATACCATCATTACGTTGATGCTTATCGTCAATCTGGGTATGCTGTTCGTCTTTAAATACATGGCTTTTGCATTGCGTATTGTGAATGAGAATACAAGTTTTGGCTTAAATATCCCGAATATTGCGTTACCGCTAGGGATCTCGTTCTTCACCTTCCACGGAATTTCCTACGTTATCGACGTGTATCGTGGGCATGGTGCCGTGCAAAAAAACCTCTTTTATGTCGCGCTGTATATCTCCTTCTTCCCTCAGCTCATTGCGGGGCCAATTCTGCGCTATAACACAATTGCAGATCAGATGGTTAACCGAAAGGAAAGTTGGGACAAGTTCGCACTGGGCTGCTGCCGCTTCATTGTGGGTCTTGGTAAAAAAGTGCTTTTATCCAACAGCATGGCGATTGTCGCCGATCACATCTTTAGCATGGGGGGCACCTCGGATATTCCGGCAAGTCTGGCATGGCTTGGAGCCATCGCTTATACGTTGCAGATTTATTTTGATTTCTCAGGATACTCCGATATGGCGATTGGTCTCGCCCTCATGTTCGGGTTCAAGTTCGAAGAGAACTTCAGATATCCGTATATCTCCCGGTCCATCACTGAATTCTGGCGCCGCTGGCATATCTCGCTCGGTACCTGGTTCAAGGAATATGTCTATTTCCCGCTCGGGGGATCACGTGTCACCAACAAGGATAAAATGATTCGCAATCTGCTCATCGTCTGGGGACTGACTGGCGTGTGGCATGGTGCGGAGTGGACATTTGTAATCTGGGGACTAATTAACTTCGCATTCATTGCGCTGGAGAAAATCTCTAATTTTGATAAAGGTACACGCTTCAACCCACTTCGGCATCTCTATGCCATGTTTATTGTGGTCATCGGGTGGGTCATCTTCCGTTCACCGGATCTAATGCAAGCTGGCAACTATCTGGGCAACATGTTTGGACTGTACGGCAATGGATTCTGGAGTGATACAACCTGGATGTTCCTGAAAGAATACGCGCTATTCTTCATCCTGGGTATTCTGTTCAGCATGCCGATTGCCCCGCGAATGAACAAACTGATGGTCGACGGCGCACGTTTCAGCAAACCATTGGAGCTTGTTTACCCGGTCACGATCATCGTTTTATTCCTGGTCTGTGTATCTTATCTGGTCAAAGGTACATACAATCCGTTTATTTATTTCAATTTCTGAGAGAAGGCACAAGCATGCACAACTTTTTTGCCAAAAAGAGAATCACGGCTTTCCTCTTCATTCTCGTGCTCGTGACATTCTCTGTTCTGAACATCATTCAATCCTTCGGCCCGATCCAAAAGACGCTGGCTTCAGCGGACTACCATTATTCAGATGCCAAAGAACTGATCCACGAACTGGATGACGACATTAATGAACATGTCTTCGATAAATTCGGCTTCGTAGAAGCGTATGGGTACATGCAGTCACTCATGTGGAAGAACGAGGAGAACAACTTCGAGGTCGTAAAAGACATGGAGGGCAAGCTGCACTATACCTACTTCGCTACAGGGCCGACGGATACGAAAGATCTGTCGGATCGGGTTGCTGCGCTGGGAGCACATTTGGACCCCAAAACTAAGCTGACCTATGTGATGACACCAGACAAATACGTACGTGGTTATACCCAGTTTCCGGAAGGCATTCCTTACAATTATAACAACGAAACAGCCGACGGCTTTCTGACCAATCTCAAGCAGGATGGCATCGATACGGTGGATCTGCGTGAAGGTCTGTTGGAAAGTGGCATTCCGGCAAAGGATCTCTTTTTCACCACAGATCATCACTGGAAAATCAAAACTGCATTCTGGGCCTTTGGCCAGCTCGTGAATCATCTGGACGGCATATACGACAAGCCGCTGGACCCGGATCATTATTTCACGGACTTAAATAACTATAATGTGGTCCCGTATCAGGATATTTTCATTGGGTCACAGGGTCGAAAAGCGGGGAAATACTTTGCGGGTGACGATGACTTTGACCTGATTTATCCGAAGTTCAAAACGGACTATTCCTTCTACTTCAAAACCGGCGAGACGGAAGCCACATTGAACGGCCGCTTTGAGGATGCTCTGCTTACGACCTATCCGCTGAATGTACAAGGAGCTACCTATGATCTAACCGCTGACAAGTACTTTACGTACCTGTACGGAAATCAGGGAATCGTTCATGTGGTAAACAAAGACAAACCGAACGGACTCAAGGTACTGTTCATCAAGGACTCTCTCGCAGTGCCGATGATCTCCTTCCTGTCGACCGTCGTGTCCGAGATTTACCTGATTGATCCAAGGTATTATACGGGAGACATCGTGAATTTCGCCAGCAAAACCGAACTGGATCACGTCTTTGTGTCCATATCACCGCAGGATCTCGTAGATGAATTTTTCCCTTACGGATCGAAAGATTAACCATATAAGGAACTAAAGATTATTTACACAAGCACTCCGATGACAGAATAACCTTCCAATCGCTGTTATCCCCAGATTTTTTTCATCCCTTTTCTCAAAGGGAAAATCCGGTGATAAAGGCGAACGCTTCGCTTTTTCAGGTTTTTTCTGTCCTCTCCGTTTCTGTGTAAATGTTTAGTTCAACCTATATAGATGAAGGATCATTCATCTAATAAAATCGAAAGAAAGGGTACCCGACAGCCATGATCGATCTGGCAGACAGGGTACCCTTTTCTTTTTGTATTGCAATAGAATCAGTTTCGTTCACGCTTCGCCTTCTGTTCCTTATAATATTGCAAAACGTCACGCGAGCTGCCTTGAAACGCTCTTTCCTTGCCATATGCATACGCCAGGTCCAAATTAGCAAAAGCTTCATCATGCTGCCCTAGCCTCATGCAGACTATACCCAGTTCAATCCACGGGCCAGTATTAATATCCGAGCCACGTGTTTGCAGTGCTATTTCAGCCCACGGCTTCGCCAGCGCGTACTGCTCCATGTCCATATGTGCATTCACGTGACAGGAAGCAATCCAGCTTGCCATTTCCCAGTCCGTCTTCGGCTCGGGCAGCATCCCCCAAGCTTGATCATAATAGATCAGGGCTTGCTCATGCTGCTGCGTTTCATCCAGAACATTGCCTGCTTCTACCGTTTCAATAATTTGTCTCTCCAGTTCGGGATGCTCCGGCGTCAAATCTTTCACTCCGTAACCTCCTCCTCCAGTTCGAAATACCATTCCAGAAAGTTATTGAAGCTCGCCCATTGCGGTGTACTTTCACCGCTCAGGAAACGTTCGATCGATTCACCAAGCTCCACCAGAGCCACATCTCCCGTTTGGCGGTTATAAAAGAATCCACCCTCCCCCTCAAAGCTATCCAGCGGAATGTAGGCTTCTGGCAATCCCAACGTAAGTTGAGCCACCGTCATGTCCTCCAAATATACGGTGTTTTCCATCACCCAGCAGATCTGATAAATCTCCTGATGTCTGCTGTAAAAGGTCGGACCATCATCAGCATGCAAATAAAAATGTGCAAAATCAGATGCAAGATCAATACCCAGTTTACGTAAAGCTTCTTCATACTCTGCTGGCACATCTTCATGCCACCAGCCCTGATTTTGACAATAATCAATCACTTTATTAGATAACATATTAAGCCTCCTAATGAATCGAACATGATGCAGCCATGATGAGTAAACCTCTGGTACTAGTTTATCTGTACCTATATAACGATATAACCTAGCCTGTTATGCGTTAAATCACGATAACGGTTTAACAGGTATCCATACTTGAGGAGGAAGACCCTGACCTCGGTACACCTCAAGTTCCGGAATTCCCGCATGTTTGTAAGGAGTGGCTCCGAACCATTCGCTCATAATATACTTCCACAACCGCTGTATCGCTTCTGGCGCCAATTCATCGGCTTCAAACACCATCCAGTGGGACGCGGGAATCTCTATTGAAAACAAACCCTCAGGCACTTCCCCGGAGTGTGAAGTTGCGATCCAGTATTCCATTTGACCGCTGTGTAATTCTCTCTGATCTATACAAATGCCGACCAAACCGGACACGGTCCCGTTATTAAACTCGTTTAAACGATCTTCTATTCCGTCCGCCAAAGCTTCCTGCCACATCTTTGGAATCTCTCTCAAATTCTCGCCATCCACACAAGAGAACGTTCTTTTAATACCTACGAAAGTTAAGGACTGCTGTTCAATCAAGTTATCTCTCACATTCATGGAATGGGCTCCTTTCAGAATGAACGAATTATTAGTATCTAATCGAAACGTGCCTACGCGCTCGCATTGCGCAGCAGTTCCTGAAGCGATTGTTCCATATAAAATATATCCTCCCGGGCTTTACTATAAATACTGTATCAAAAGAGCAAGACGATTGGAAATAGGTTCATTCATATCAAACCTCAATTTCCTTATTCTGGTGCAACTTTACTTTCATTCTATCGTCTAATGATTAACTAACAACGAAGGAGATGACTATGCGAATAAGTTGCAGTCCAGGTTTCCCAGCACAAAGCGTTCCTGACTTACTTCGGATCACCTGTGCTCTTTTTGAATATAGGTTCTGTTTAACAAAAAAATTAAAATTCAGGGGTGGTTACATGGATTTTCGAGAAGAAACACCCGAAGAAAAAAGAGAACGTTTGAGACAAGAAGAATTAAAGGGAAACCCCATGGGTACGTTTGGTGATGGCATAAATCGTGCTCAATTTGGAAGCTTCGCAGATTTAGTTGGCGGTTTGGGATGGAAAGGTACTGGAATCCTCATTATATTATTGGTGATAGGATATGTAATTTATAAATTAGTGTTCTAAATAAGGATAGGGATAACTATGCATTCGTCGCTACGTGAATAAATAAGCGTATTCAAAACTTTCCATCGAATACGCTTATTCGTATGCAGAAAATACTCAACCATTTAAGCACTCAAGTCTTTCTTTTCTTGCTTTGCCACCAGCTTCTTGTGCTCCCACTTCTCAATCCAACCCCCAACCCGGATGAAAAAGAAAGCTACCGCCATCGAGAAGGTCACAATTCCGTAGAAACCGGCGCCCGTGCCAATACCGACTCCACCTGCAAATAGGATCATCGCTGCCGATGTCAAACCTTTCACTTCAAATCCGGCCTTCATAATGAGTCCTGCTCCGAGAAAACCAAGGCCCGAGACGATTTGAGCCGCCAGACGCATCGGGTCCATCATCGTTCGGTTATGCAGCTGTCCGTACACTTCAACACTCTCAATGGATACGATTGTAATCAGTGCAGAAGCGACCGTAACAAATGTATACGTCTTTACGCCCGCCGGTTTGTTCTTATGGGTTCGATCGAATCCGATTAACAGCCCGAGCACAGCACTGATCAGAATTCGAACATAATATTCAAATGGTACAGAATTGCCCATCCAGGATGTAAACGTTATCATATTTATCCTCACGACATCCGAAACTCATTCTTGCTAATTCTTGATCGAGGAACAAGAGTTTCTTTCTATTATTTTGCTAGGCACAATCTTGTTATTCTCGTACGATCCCTCCAAAATTCCCAGCTTATGCATGAGCAGCCTTACCGACTGAACACCCAGCTCAGATGGTTGCAGATCCATTCCCGTCAACGAAGGTCTTACCTGATGCATCATGGACTGATCACCGCAGATGACAAATAATGAGATATCTTCCGGCACACGAAGACCCGCGTCGTTGATGGCATTAAGAGCGCTAAATGCAGTACGGTCGTCATCTGCAATAATGGCCGTAACCCTCTCCGTGAGGTTCTTCACATTATGAAGTGTCTCATCATAGCCGTATTTAATATACTTGTCTGAATGAATACCCGGTTTATAATGGATCATTCCTGGCTGGATCATCACACCATGCTCCTGCAGTACCCGGACGAACTCTTCCGATCGCTCAATGGAAACCGTCATATGCTCCCCGGCGTTCAGAAACATGATGTTCCGATGCCCCAGTCCAAGCAAATAATCGCAAATATCGTGCATCACCTGTTTATTATCATTATTGACGGTAGAAACACCCTGGAGTCCCTTATTAATGATTTTGCCGATCGTGACGAACGGAATGTCATGCTGATACAGCAGATTGATCCGGTCATCCTCTTCTGTAGGTCCCAGCACAATGGCCCCGTCAATAGGATAGCTCGCAAGTGAAGGTGTCTTCACCTCTTCGGCAGCAATCATGTCCAGAAGCACCCGATATCCGTAATTGGAAGCTTCCAGAATGACACCATTGATAAACTGATTATGGAACACGCTGAAAAAGAATTTGCCGTGCGGAATCGTAAGCCCGATCGCCATTGTTTTCTTGGTGACCAAGCTTCTTGCAATATGATTCGGTACGTAATTCAATTCCTTCGAGATTTGCAGCACTTTCTCGGTTACCTTTTTGCTCGTCGGCCTTTTCTGGCTGAATACGTTGGATACCGTTCCCTTAGATACACCCGCCAGACGGGCTACATCATCAATCTTTGCCATTAGGAACAACCTCTCCTCAACACTAGTTCGATTTCGTCCTCGCGAGTTCAAAGATGACTGATGGTATCGTCAGGTTCATGTCGTTGGTTAGGATGTCCTGGATTGCACTTCATCCTCAGTCTCGATTGGAACGCCGCGAAGCTGAAGCTGCTCTGCATAATGACAGGCAGCAAAATGATTATATCCTACTTCACGAAGTTCAGGAACGTGCTGGATGCATTTATCCGTCTTATACGAGCATCGGGGATGAAAATGACAACCGCTTGGTGGATTGGCCGGATTCGGTACTTCCCCCTCCAGTATAATTCGTTCTTTTTTAAAATCCGGATTCGGTTGGGGCACGGCTGACATAAGCGCCTCTGTATAAGGATGCTGAGGACTCGAGAACAATGATTCCGTTGTCGCCAGTTCCACAATTCTGCCCAGATGCATAACCGCTACCCGGTCGGAAATGTTCTGTACGATGGAAAGATCATGCGAGATGAAGATATATGTGATCTTGAATTGCTCCTGCAAATCTTTGAGCAGATTGATAATCTGAGCCTGAATCGAAACATCCAGCGCAGAGACCGCTTCATCACAGACAATCAGTCTCGGTTGTGTAATCAGCGCACGCGCAATGGCTATCCGCTGCCGCTGTCCCCCCGAAAATGCATGAGGGTAACGTTTCAGATAACTCACATTCAGACCTGTTTTCTCAGCAATTTCCATCACCTTCGTCTCCACTTCAGCCCTGTTCAGCTTAAAGTTCGCAATCAGCGGTTCGGCGATAATATCGAATACGCTCATCCGGGGGCTGAGTGAGGAATACGGGTCCTGAAAAATCATCTGGATATCCTTGCGATATGCCTTGATCTCTTTGCCCTTCAAGTTTAGGTAATTCACTTCTTTTCCATCTTCCGCATGATAGACTACACTGCCTGAAGAAGCATCCACACCTCTGACGATACAGCGTCCAAGCGTCGTTTTTCCACACCCGGATTCTCCGACAATACTGAGCGTCTCCCCTTCAAGGAGTTCAAATGAAATTTCGTTCAGAATATGAATGGGTTTTGGCTTTTTGAACAGGGCTTTTTTGGATTTGACCTGAAAGCTTTTGTTCAGGTTGAGGACTTCAAGAATGGGTTTGGTCATTATGCTTCTCCTTCTCTCTGGTCCGCGTACAAGAAACATCTGACCATATGTTGGTCGGAAATCGCGGTTTTCGGTACAGCTTGTTGATTACATACGCCTTCTATCCTGTCCTTGCAGCGATCATAGAATCCGCACATCGGAGGCATGTTGATCGGCATCGGAACAGAACCTTCGATGGAATCCAGCCGTTTGCTTTTATTGCCTCCCAGTCTGGGCATCGATTTAAGTAACCCTTTCGTGTAGGGATGCTTCGGATTGTTGAAGATTTCCCTCATTGGAGCCTGCTCAACAATTCTCCCGAGGTACATCACCGCAACCTCATCACACATCTCGGCAATAATACCCAGATCATGGGTCACCAGCAGAATGGCCATGCCAAATTCCGCCTGCAGGCTTTTCATAAGTTCCAGTACCTGAGCCTGAATGGTCACATCGAGCGCTGTCGTGGGCTCATCCGCAATCAGAATTTCGGGGTTACAGGACAATGCCATGGAGATCATCGCCCGCTGACGCATACCTCCCGAGAATTCATGCGGATATTGATCGAAACGCTTGGCCTGATCGGAAATCCCGACTTTGCTAAGCATCTCTAACGCGATTTTTTTGGCCTCTTTCTTATTCCTCGTCTGATGAATTCGGATCGCTTCCATGATTTGATTCCCGATGGTATACATCGGAGAGAAGGCCGTCATCGGCTCCTGAAAGATCATCGAGATTTTGCGGCCGCGGATGGAGCGGATCTGCTTGCCTGTCGGCTTAAGAGACAGAAGATTCAGACCATGGAGATTCGATTCCGAGTCGGAATTGTAAGTGATGGTTCCACTCGTTTCACATTCCTTGGGATTGATGCTGATGATCGATCGACTCGTGAGGCTTTTGCCGCAGCCCGATTCCCCAACGAGCCCAAGGGTTTTGCCTTTGTATATATTGAAGTCGACTCCATCCACGGCATTCATGACGCCATTTTCCATTTGAATCCGAATCTTCAGGTCTTGAACGGACAGTAAAGGTTGCTCCTTATCAACAGCTTGAGTTGCCATGCTATCCCCTCGCTTGCCTAGTATTTGGACAATTATTTTTTGTACGGATCAGCCGCGTCGCGCAAGCCATCGCCGATGAAGTTATAGGTCAATACAGTCAGAATGACAAAAGCGAGCGGAATGAGCTTCCATGGATACAGGGCCACATTTTCAATTTTCTGCGCCTCCTGAAGCAACACACCCCAACTGGTTGCCGGCGAACGAACGCCAAGTCCGAGAAAGCTCATAGCCGTCTCCCCCAGAATCATGCTCGGAATCGCCAAGGTTGTTGCCACGACCAAATAACTCATGAAGCCTGGCAGCAGATGTTTGACGATAATCTTTGCGTCTCCTACACCAGCGATCTTTGCAGCTATTACATAATCTTCATTCTTCAACGAAATGAACTTGCCTCTGACCACCCGTGCAAGATCCGTCCAGCCAATAAAAGCGAAGATGATAACGATGTATAAATACATGGTCACGACCGGAATACGTGGCGGAATTGCAGCAGACAGTGCCATCCACAACGGCAGCGTCGGAAAGGAACGGATGATTTCGATGATGCGCTGTATCATGGAATCAATCCAGCCGCCAAAATAACCGGAGATGCCTCCAATAATCAAACCCAGAATAAAGCTAATGCCTACGCCGACCAGCGGGATGCTCAGTGAGATTTGACTGCCCAGCACGATCCGGGAGAACAGGTCACGCCCCATACCGTCCGTACCAAGCAGGAATATCCGCCCTGGCTCATCTACAGCGAACAAATGCGTCGACATGGGGATCAGACCAAGAAACTTATATTCTTCTCCCTTCACAAAGAACTTGAAGAAATGCTTTTTTTCGGTATCCGGGACAAACATTTTACGCAATGTTTCGGGGTCACGCTCGCTCTTCAATTCATATACAAACGGCTTGATGTGAAACTTGCCGTCCGCGTCGACAAATCGAAGTCCCATTGGTGGAGCATTCACGTATTTGCTGTCATAGCTTTGCAGCCCATACGGCGCGATAAACTGTGCGAACAGTGCGATGATGTAAAATGCGCCCAGAATGTACATGCTGATCCGGGCCAACTTATGTTTCTTGAATTTCTGATATATCAGCCGCCACTGCGAGCTGTATACAGTATCTTTGGGTGCTGCTGTAACAGGGACTGCCGGCCTTTGACCTTTAAATAACGGTAGTGGTCTCATCATTAGGATCCTCTGAACTCTGTACGTATTTTGGGATCAAGCCAAGCCAGCAAAATATCGGAAATCAGTGTTCCGAGAACCGTCAGCAAAGCCATGATCAATAAAAAGGTTCCAGCAAGATACATGTCCTGACCGAGCAATGCATTATGCATGACTGGCCCTTGAATCGGCAGGTTCAATACGATTGCTGTAATGGTAGCGCCGGTAAAGATGGAGGACAGTGACCAGCCAAAGGTACTCACAATAGGATTCAAGGCTGCACGTGTCGGATACTTGAACAGGATTTGCATCTCTGATAAGCCCTTGGCGCGGGCAGTAATAACATTCGGTTTGTTCAACTCGTCGAGCATTTGTCCGCGCATGATCCGAATCAGATCCGCAGTACCCGAAAGTCCGATAACAATAACCGGAATCACCATATGCTGCATTAAGTCTTTTACCTTGTCCATGGACCACGGCGCATTCACGTATTCGTTGGAGAATAAGCCGAGCAATGGATTACCGAACCACTTATAGGAAAAGAACATGAGAATAATGGCTAACAAAAAGTTGGGCGTTGCCATTCCGATAAAACTCAGGCCGGAGAAAAAATAATCTCCCGCAGAATACTGCTTTACCGCCGTGTAGATCCCGACTGGAATCGCGATTATATAATGGAAGGCCATTGTCACGAGCGAGACGACGAGAGTCAATCCCATATACTGCTGGATCACCGCCATCACCGGTTTGTTATAGTTGAACGAGAAACCAAAGTCGCCATGCAGAATGATTTTCTTTACCCAGACGAAATATTGTTCATAGATTGGCCGATCCAATCCCAGATTCGCCCGCATGTCATCCATCTCAGCCTGGGTCATGATATCGCCGGAAGCGGACATCTTGGCCGAGTAGGAGGATACGTAATCGCCAGGTGGCAATTGAATAATGTAGAAGACGATAAAGGAGATCACAACAACAACAGGAATGGCCAACAGGATTCGTTTTAAAATGTATTCAAACATCTATTCCTCTCCTCTGCACCGCGTGAATGATACAAAAGGAAACAATAGCAAGGATAATCCCCTCCTCACTATTGTTTACCTGAATGCTTCACCAGCTATTGCTTGATGAAAAATTGTGCCGGATGGCCTTGACCCAGCGAGCGATACTCATCGGACCAGATGAGATCCGTAGGGATGTTATGAATTTTATTCGAGGCAGTAATCAGCACCGGAGTTGGTCCCGCATATCCGATTACCCACTGATTCTTCTGGTGCAGTTTCACGATCTCATTGCTATACTGATTGATTTCATCCAGTGTCTTGCTTGCTTTCACTTTTTCCCAATACTCAAGGATTTTAGCGACATCCCCTTCAGGCTTGACACCTTCCTTGCCGCCAGATTGGCTGTATAAACCGTAATGGCCAAACCATGGTGTGATAACACGGAGCGGAACCATGGTATCCGGTCGGAAGGCTACATTGACAACAGAAATATTCTCGGTAGTCATCGGAATCTTGTTGGCATATTTCATATCAAAATGAGTTCCTCCGTCAACCACTTTCAGGTTCGTTCGCAGCCCCATATCCTCGTAGTATTTCTTAAGCAATTCAAGGAATGGTGCTGTATCGGTCGTGTTCTCAATCACCGTAAGCGTCAGCTCGGAACCATCAGGGTTCAGACGGAAGTTGTCTTTATCCCGCTTGTTCAAACCTAACTCGTCAAGAATTTGGTTAGCGCGTTCAGGATCGTATTCCGCCCATTGCTGGGCCCATCCTTCCTGATAGCCCATTACGCCTTCCGGTACGGAAGCTTGAATGGGTTCTCCCAGTCCACTGGTGACAATCTCAGACACCTGGTTACGATCCACCCCAATGGAGAGTGCTTCCCTGAACTTGATGTCCTGGAAAAGTTTGCGGAGATTTGGATCTTCCGTAGTCTGGTTTAACTGTATTCCCGCGCCGGACCAAGCTGGTTGTGTCCAAGGGATGATACGGTAGTCACCTTTTTTCTCATTCTCTTTCAGCACCGTAAAGTCTTTGGAATCAAAGATCACCAGGTTGTAATCACCGGAAAGCGTTCCAAGTACCTTTTGGCTCGGATCTTGAATTTTAGTCGCTACAATCCGGTCAATATACGGAAGCTGTTTGCCTTCTTTATCTGTTTTCCAGTAGTACGGGTTGCGCTCCATGACAAACTGATCGCCATTAGGATCATTGGTTGGCACCCATGCCCGGAGTGTAGGAATCTGGTAATGCAGCCAGTCCGTATACCCGGTTTCCATCAAGAATACTTTGGGATCTTCATAACCCCATTGCTTCGTAATCTCCAGTGTTTTGGCATCCCCTACGAACTCAGGAAGGATGGTTTTGTGAAAGTGTGCAGGAGCAAAGAACCACTTGTTATCGATGGCCACACGTTCCAGGAAGAGCACACTTGGATATTTGTGAGTTACGGTAAACGTGTAGTCATCTACCTTCTTCACTTCAGCCAACGCTCTATCTCCAGTAACAGGGTCAACGGAATAATAAGCGTCATAAATCTTTTTGCCAAAGGTCTCTTTGGTCAACATATGCTCCCAATAAAAGAGAACATCATCCGCTGTGAAAGGAACACCATCGGACCATTTCATGCCTTCCCGCAAATGGATGGTGAATACGGTGGAATCATCATTCACTTCATAGCTCTTGGCTACGTTTGGCTCAACCTTGTTTCCTTCCTTGTTGAAACGAAACAGCGCTTCCTCTGTCGGTTGGCCTATTCCCCACTTATCAGGAACACCAGTCCAAGGCATGTTCCAATCTCCACCATATTGCCCGATTTCCTCGACGACCTCTTCAACCATAATGTCTTTGGAAGCTGGCAGGCGCTCAGCCAGGGCAGGCAATTTACCTTCATCGACAAGCTTTGCCAGCATCGGGGCCTCTTTGGCACTGTTGTCCGTAACAACAGGTTCTTTCACTGTCGATTCCTCATTTTCGTTGTTAGACGAAGATGCAGAGCATCCCCCCAGTATTGTCGTGATTAGGACAAGAACAATTAACAAGTTGCTTTTCCTTTTCAAGCTAAACCCCTCCACGTTTGGATTTGCTATTAACTTGCCTGTTATGCTCTGTTGGCGCTCACCTCCCTAACGAAATAAACCCTTTATGTACATATTTAGATACAATTAAACCGGTTTAATTTTTATGCAACAGAGGTTCTCAATCGGGAAAACATCTCGTAGAATTAAACCGGTTTAATTGACATATAAGAAAATGTAAACGCTTTATTTGTATATAATACATGGATGACTACGTTCAAGCAATAGGGATTTTACAAATAAATTCTGTTTTTTCAAAATCATTTCAGGAACAGTTCCGAACAGTTCAGATCTGCTCAAACAACATCCTCACCCACAAATCCAAGTATAGGTTCCAATTGTACTAGGATTATTATCCGATCATCAATTTTTGGTAAAATTCTACACCAACTTCTCTTATTTGCGGTTTGCAGCTGTATTCAGTCGAAAGCGGAATTTGGCATCCTCGCCGTACCACATTGGGAAATTGGTACCCCAGATATTGTTATGCAGATTAAACTGCCATCCGGATTCAAGCGAAACAAACGAGTTGTCGAATTGCAGCAGTCTTCTCTGTCCAGGTGCGACCAAAGCGGAATCCAATGCTTCAATAGAGGCCTGACCATCTGCGCCCTCATAGAATACTCCCTTGTCTACAGCATGCAGATTGCGGTTGCCATCTTTTACAACATTCAACGGAGAGATTCGTCTTCCAAGCTTGTCCATCATCCACAGATTGGGGTTATCCACCTTAAGTCCGCATCCAAACCAACTGGCCTCTGGAAGACGATTCGCTTCTTTTCCAAACCATTGCAAGCTAACCTCTACCACTCCTGCCTGTGAAAACGTATATACCAGTTCCAGTTCCTTGGGTGCTCCGTACAATTCATGACTTTCTGCTGGCATGGACAACCGGAACCCATACGTATCGCCATTAGCATTGCCTGACTTGTGCATATCGGTCACGATTGGCAAGTATACCTGATGGCTTGGTAGTGGGCGCACAAATTCAAAGCCAGGTTTGCTGAAATCAGCATCCGCCCAAGGATGTGTCACAGGCAGGTTCTGCATATAGGTACGGAAATACCTGTCGTAATCCTCCGTCCCGAAGGTTTCATAGGCATAGGCTCCGAACGGTTGCTTCGCGTCCACCCAATTCTTTTCATTCTCGTCCGTCAGCTGAATCAGTGCACCATTGTTATTGAAGGCCAGCTGGTATCCGCCACTGTTATAAACTTGATGGCTTGCCGCAGATCCAGTACCGGAAGATATACTTTTAACTGGATTTAGTTGTTCAAAAGCTTGCTGCGCTTCTTTTTGCTTGTCTTCACTCAGGCACGCCACAGCCGTGTCCAAATATCCCCGCTGTTCCGCCCAAGAACTCTCTATCATGGAATAGGTACGACGGCTCGTCTCCGAAGAGAATAGTCCGCTGGAATGACTGTCGAACTCATCCATGGCGAAGGCACCGATATATTGAAATTTTGCAGGAATATCCTCCACATCGACGTCGTTCATTTCCCGTGCCCGGTTGAAGTCAGGCTTGGCATAATTCCGGAAATCCGGAAGCCATTTCTTCACATCAAGTCCCCACGTATGTTCCACAACCAGCAGCATGGCATCACTCATGCCTTTATATTCAGCGCTTGCCGGATCGATCCGGCCTTCGGTCAGCCACTTGTCTCTTAACCGCTGCAACTGGCGGAATCGGGCTATTTTAAGCGGGTCAGTACCTCCTCCGTGAATCCAAGTATCCCCGAGCTCTTCACGTACAACAGGCAATTGGTCCCGAACCTGATCAAGGTGCACCGCAAATGCATCAAGAGACGAAGCCATAATCTCTGCATCGGGGTATCGTTCCTGGATATGCTGAAATTGTTCACGGATCTCTTCTGCGCTTGGCGGTCCGCAATTGTCGCCCGTATGGGCAAACAACAAGATATCATCGATACCTTCAATTTCGACTGCCTCTCCGTAGGTGTCCGCATAATTGACAATGATCTCACTGCCATCCGCTGCCTGCCATCTGAACAGTTTAGGCACATCCGGGCGCATGGAAGCTGGATTAACCCCAAGATGCATATACCGGAGACCCGCTTCACTCATCAAAGGCACCATGGACAGGGTATGCCCGGGTACATCGGTCATTTTTGCTGCAATGGTCGTTTTGCCAAATTGTTTATCCAGTTCCAATCCGATAGACAATCCGTAGCGAAATAATGAGGGGTCCATCAGCTCGGTGTGCGTCGTGAACGGTAATCCATGCCATACGATATGACCTTTGCGGATCGCCTGTTCCATAGCCTGCTTGCCCTCTTCGGACGCATGATTCAGATAGTGGCGGATCAACCAGGAACCTGTGGTCCATATGAATTGCTCTCGTCCCCCCTCTGCTTCCAACTGCGCGGACAGTGCGATAGCTTTGGGCACATACTCTTCCATGTACTGCTTTACGACGTTTTCCGCCAAGTGTGTAAATCCGATATCCAGGTGAGTTTTGAAAACAACATGTACTTTTTTACGGGTAGTCATCGTTGTCTGAGCCTCCGTTGTTAGATTCACAGTTAATACTGTTTATTTGAACAATAAGCATGGGAGACCCGCTTCATGTGCAAGCGAGTCCCCTCGTTAATCATCGCCTAATCTAAAATAACATCATTCGTTAACGCGGCTTTTTCCTGCGGTCCTGTTGGTCCTCCTGCAAGCAAAGGCTGACCAAAGAAGGAGCCTTGGGACGGATTTCCGAATTTATAGACAGACAAGCTGTTCGGATTGCTGTAATCCCTGTCCAGCCATGAAGGCCAAGCATTTCCCAGCCCATTGCCTGTTCGGGTATTCGGATAATACTGAAAGGCCTGGATATTGTTCCAGGTATCCCATGCCGTTCCCTGATTCGTCACATCAATCAACTGGGTCACGACGAGTTCCTGATAGACATGATTGCCAGGATCTTTCCACATCCCATGGGAACCAAACGCGGAATATGCGACAGGATGTGTATTGTTTACTTTGTCCACTTCACCCCAGGAGTAGGTTGTACCGAAAGAATGCGCGCCATAGTAAACTTGAACCGGCTTCACATAGTTACTGTTCTGATCGGTGAACTTGGCCAATCTGACCGTGACCCGCTCCCAGTCTCCGACATGATCTCCCACTTCTGTGCCAAACACCGTTTTCCCAAGATCATAGGGACTGAACTGGAAATATACCAGATCGACATTGTTATACTCCTTCTCCACCCAAAACGCGTAGATCGGCGCATTAGCCAGATCGCCCGTAAAATACGGCAGTTTCAGGGTATATGGATTCAACTCCGTTTTGGTCTTGAATTCATATAAGCCTGAACCTGGATTCACATAGCGATCCACATAAGGCAGGGTGTGTTCTACGGAGGACGGAAAATAAACTTCGCCTTGGGCAAACCAGATTTTAGGAGCAAAGGTTTGCAATATTTCACGCTTGGCTGTGTCACTGTAATCGTTCCCCGGAACGGCAACCGATGTGGCGTCGAGCGGCGAGATGGCTTCAACCTTCAGGCTCGATACCGAATCATTGATATCTCCCCCAACATAGATCGCATCTGCGGTCAGAACCTTGGAGTATCCAGCGAAATTGTAGTCTTTGTACAATGTGACCTTATACCCTGGGGCTACCCGAAGTGCAGAGATGGCATCATTGCCTACTCCAGCCTTCAGTTCATCCACATTATAGCTGCCAATATCAAACTGCTGCTCAAAACCTCCATAAGGCGAATTGGAATATGCGATAACTGGTTTATTAGGGCCTCCGATTTTCTCTACTTTCAGACTGGAGGTCGCGTCATTAAAATCATCAAGCCATCCCGCATCGCCGGTCAGCGTTTTGGTATCACCGGAGAAATCCTTGTCACGATACAGGGTCAATCGATATCCAGGAGTTACCTTGACCGAAGATATTTTGTCGTTGCCAACCACGTTAAGCTGATTCACATTGAACTGCCCAATCCCAAACGGTTGGGAGCTGCCCCCAAAATCTCCATCCTGGTAAACCGTTACGGCATTGTCCTCTGCCGCCTGCGCAGGCTGCGCCAGTGGAAAGAAAAGAGATACTGCCAAGAACGAAGCTGCAAGCAAGGATTTGATTGTCATATTCGGGCTCCTCTTCGAATAATGATTTCGTTTATTGCCAACGTTCATACGTTCATTTCTTTTGGCTCTGCAGGTCATTTCCCAGGATGTATGGTAGCGCTTTCCGGAAGATCCTCCCTTCAGGCTTGAAAGATATGTGGCATACCTTCACACTAATATATGTCATTGACATATACAATGATATAAATGTAAATTTTTCTCCAAATAAACTTCGTATAAATACAATTTTTTACATTATTTTTGCATAAAACGGTGAGCTACATAACAAATTGCGTATTATTGAGTTTGAATATGATAAAACCACCTTATGTCACTGACATATAAAAAACCTCCCTTATCATTAAAACGTGTAAGGAAGGTTTGAAAGCCGGAACCGCATCAACATTTATTGATTAAGATTACGTACGGAGCTTCGCTCGATGATGGTTGTGTTTACCTTGATGGATAACGCCCCTTCTCGGGAATTCTCCATACGTTTGCACAGCAAATTCACTGCTGCCTGTCCAAGCTTCTCTGTAGTTTGTCTTGCCGTAGTCAGTGGCACGGGCAGCAGACTCGCCAACTGGATGTCGGAAAAACCAATGATGGACAGTTCCTCGGGTACCCGCTTGTGGATGGCTAGGGCCGTGTACAGACAAGAAGTTGCGATATAATCATCCGCACAGACAACGGCTGTCATTGCGGGATTACTTTGAATGAACTCCTTGAGTTGCAGATTCGCTCCATTCAGGTTGAGCATGTAATCCTCTGCGCAATCCAGGCATATATTGTGACCGTTGACGGGAAGTGCATAGTCCAGCATGGCCTGCACATAGCCCTTATAGCGGTCCTCCCGGCTCGTCACTCCATCAAACGGCATAGAGATATATCCAATTTCCCGATGTCCTCTATCGATCAAATATTCCGTCAAGTTGTAGGCTCCCTGATAATGGTCGTGGTACACACAATCAATATTGACCTCACGGAAGATTCGATCGATGATCACCAATGGATAATTTAGCAGATTAAGCTCCAGCACCTTCTCACTGCAGCGTGTTCGTCCCCTTGGAAACAGAATAATTCCATCGATTCCTTCCTCGTACAACTCTTGTAGGCAGAAGCTCTCATCCTCTTTATCCGTAGTGATCCGAATGAGCAGCTGGCACCCTGATTTACGTGCTTCCTGCTCGACAGATGCAATAATTCTGGCTACGTAATCATCCATATTGGGGAACAGCAGGGCAATTTTTCGCTTCATAAGCTTCTTCTCTGTAGTTACATTCCCCGATAATGACTCCTTACCCGGGCCGCCCAAATAATCACCCGACACAAATGTACCCCGCCTCGCCAACCGATAGACAATACCTTGCTTCTCCAAAATTTGCAGCGCAAGCTTGGCTGTCATCCGACTGACAGAATACAGTTTGGCGAGCTCACCTTCCGATGGCACGGGATCATGTGGCTGCAATTTCCGGTTACGGATTTCTTCCATCACCAAATCGGCAGTTTGCAAGTACAACAACGGTTTCCGATGTGGTTCTTCCATATGAACACCTACCCCAGTTCCGGATTTTACGATCATTCTATCATTTTCTCATGTAAAAAAGTAAAAATAGCCCGTGGGCAGAAGGTTGAATGACATTCCATCCTTCTGCTCACGGGCATACAAGCAGACATTTATTTAATTATTTATTGACTTCGGCATTTAGTCGTTCAATAAGTTCAAGCAACTCCAGCGGTTCACCAACTGTGTGAGTCGGACGTTCTGTTTCATCCACCGGCTCATGGGGATAACGCGGCGTCCAGCTCTGAAAGATGCTGGTGATGCCAAGTGCGTTGGCTCCCTTCATATCACGACTCAGGTTATTGCCAATCATCACTGTTCTTGAAAAATCCCCTTCGGACAAATCAAGGGCACCAATTGCTGCCTTGAACATCCGCGGGCTTGGCTTGCTGGCTTTAATATTCTCCGAAATAATCATTGCGCTAAAATAATCATGAAGTCCATGCTGCTTAAATACGTTCTTGAAGGATTGTGCATCGCCATCAGCAACCAGGGCCAGCGTGTACCCTTTTTCATGAAGCTTTTGAATCGTGATATCCGCACCCGGAATCAGATCCGCACTCAGAACAATTCCTTCTTCGTCCCGAATCTCGGTCGATTCATCAACGATGGTATCGCCGCTGTCAAAAAAGATAATTAACTTTTTGTCATCCATGTTCGTTATGACCGTCCTCTTCATTCAATTGGTGAAACGACTTGCCGGTTTCCACTTGACCATGTAATCCAACATTGATGTTTTAATAAAAAAAGGTATAGCGCTTAATCTAATGTTACAATGGAGACGAATAAAAAATCAATCATTATTTCGTTGCGGTCCCACTACTCCTTCCCTGTACTCCAGCGAGTTGATGCATTGTCATCCTGCAGGTTCGCCGTCACATCCGAAGCATTGCTGGAGGAGGCTGTAATCTTCCACCCAGAATCATCGTCCAGTGAATTCGTAGGGGTATCCGGCAAGATTCCCTGTCCTTTATTGAGCTGAGCAGCCGCAATTTCAGAAATGGACCACCAGTTGCTGGAGGAATCCTGCAAGGCTACTTTGACATATCGGGCTGTCTGCAGAGGGAAAGACAACGCCAAACTAGGTGCTGTACCGACACCGCTGGTTACCGGATGCCCCCAGTCCTGTCCATCTTCGGAGACATAAACAGCATAGCTGTTGGCATAATCACCGTAATTCGTTCCTGAATTGATAAAAAGAGTGTCGAATTGTTCCGTTTGTCCCATATCGACTTCAATCCACATTTTGTCGGTTTGGGCAGTGCCACTGGACCAACGGGTTTCCAACTTGCCATCCAGCATCTTCTCAGGCCCATCGCCGCCGGCGCTATTGGACGCCTTAGCAGTCCAGTTCGAGCGGTCTAAATAGCGGACACCAGCAGCGGGTTCCGGACCAGTAAGAACGGTTACTTGGGTCGGATCAACCGAGACAATTGCTGAAGGATATACGGTTGCCGTCCCCACCTTGCCGTTTGCATTATAGAAGTTGACGGTTTTATCCGCTTCAGATGGGTTCCATACCTGAGCAGTATACTGTGTTCCATCGAAATATACGGATGCTGCCGGATCGTCGGCCCATATATCCGTGGAACGGCTTCCCAGCGAGGCCATACTGTGAACGAACCAGTAGGTGTTGAACACTTCATTCTTCTGCATATCTTTTGGGTTCCACTTAGCCAGTACGGCTTGCGGTTCGCTCAGACTCTGGAACGGCCAGATGAGATGCTGCCACACATCCTCAGTTCCGTTGTTGTCTTTAACCAACCCATCATACAATGCTTTGGCTTTCTCAGGCTCCCGCCCATAATAAGTCATCCACTCTGCCGTCGGCAGCCAGTGAATACCGTAAATATGCTGAGGATTTCCTGAGAAGAAAGTTCCATACAAGTAGGAGCTGCCATAGACTTGTCCTACAATCTCATGAGGATATTCCGGGAGCCATACATCTTTATCATAGTTGAACCAATATTGCTCTACGGCTTTCTCTTCAAGAGTAAACCCCCAGATTCCGGCGTCACGATAGGTATCGTTTCCAGTAAGCTCACCCCACATATATTCGCCTACCCAACTGAACAACGATTCTCCACCAGCTTCGAGATTATTGCCACTCCGGTTGTCCGCATAACCGCCTGCCCAAGAGTGACCTTCATAAGGATCAAAGTTGCGGAACCATGGAAACTCGCTGTCCGTACGCGATGGATTAGCATAGTCACGGATAAGTGTCTCAACCATAGGTCCATAGTCTGTAACAAACTGCTTATCGTATTGCCCCAGGACAGCAGATGCAAAGACGTAATAACCGTAAGTAAAATGATGATCCGTCAATCCCACATTCATCCCAAAGCCGCTATGGTATGGCATAAGTGCCCCCCACTCCGATGAATAGTGGAAGTAGTAGGAATGCTTGGGTTCATCCTCGGAGTATGTGTACCAGTCTGTCAAAATGGTTTTGATCCAGCCTAAATAGCGGTCCCTTCTCTCGGTATCGCCAATCTGGTCGCTAATCAAGGCTCCTACGGATAGTGGATGCAGCTTCTTGCCCTGCCAGTAAGGATCTAGCATCATGAGCCCCCCGGCCATATCTGCATCGAGCATATCTAGATAGGCAATAAGCTCGGCACGGGAATAGCCGGAATCCTCAGGCTCCGCAAATTGTGGGACAATTCCATTGAATCGATCTGTGGTCGTAAAGGTATTTCCCTTATGCACCTTCAGTTCCCCACGAATGGATGGGTACGATAATCCAGTAAGCGGCGTGTCTGTCGTTTTCCATTGATGAGGCAATAGGGCTTCAAGCGTCTCCGAAGAGAAGCCTTGTCGTTTCAATTCGGTTACAGCTGTGAAGCTTGTATTCACAAGTGCTTCCACCTGATTGTAGTTATATTCCACTCGTGTATCGGTGACAAAGGCATACGCGTGCTGATAATACAAATTCAGGTCGCTGGCAGAAGGCAGGGTTGCGATCGACAGGTAATCCCCTTCTTCAAGTTTAATTTTCAGCATGCTGCCCACTTTTGTGAATGTCGTACCTGGAGGAACGAAGACCCCATAATTACGGACAAAGGTCTGTGGCTTTGGCGCCTTATCTTTATTGGTCACTTCAATTCCGATATGATCACCGGTCCAAGTTTCACCGTCCTCAAGTTGAAGAGGCTGACCTTGGTCATCAAACAGGCCTGTTATTGCAGGTGACTGGAGAATGACTGCATCTGGATTCTCAAAGGTATTGTAAATATAAGGAGAACCTTTGACAAAGGTTGTCTTGATCTTGGCTGTCTCGTCATCACTCAGTATGACACTAGCTGAATAATCACCGTAACCGGAGATTTTGGTCGTCATACCTGCTGGGCTGATGTTATTGGTGGTGAGGTAGAGGTCGGGATCACCGTCCGCATTCATTGAACCTCCATCGCCAGAAGTATATCCGGCCCCCGGGTTCAGGATAGCCAAGCCTTGCTTGGTATAGCTGTTTTTGAACGGAAGCGTAACCAGGCTATTACCGTCGCCCAGATTGGAAATCAGAATACTCTGCCACCAGTCATTTGACGGAATGGGAGTTTGGATATCAGCAGTGCGATATTTCGGAGATTTCGGCTCCAACTGCGTAATATCGTTAATCTCGTAGCTTCCTGCACCTACCTTGACTGCAGAAGGAGAAAGAATTTCCGGAATTTCATACACCGGCTTCGGGTCCCCTTCGCGGTATGAATGTACCTCGAATTCAAAAAGCGAATAGCCATGCTCTGTGGAGCGGCCGTATCCGAACATTCTCACATAGCGTGCATCAGCATAGAGATCTATGATTTCCTTTCCGCCCGAACCATTCATCTGACGGTATACCGTTGTCCAGGTTTTCGCATCGTCGCTTACCTGAATATCGTACGCACGCCCAGAGGCTCCTTCCCAATTCAGAACAACGTTACCAATTTCAGTTTTCTTACCCAGGTCCACGTAAATCCATTCCGTATCGGTATGCTTGGAGGACCAGCGTGTATCATTTTTACCGTCGGTCGCATTATCCTTCAGATAATCTTTCTTCTGCAAATTCTCCTTGCCTTGCTCATCTATCTCCTCCGAGGAGACCGTTACAGGTTTGTTCAGGGCAATATTGGGTGCAGCCGGCTTCGGGGGCAAATTAACTCCACCCGTTCCGAATACCTGGAATTCAAAAATTGAAATGCCATAGGCTTGCTGCGATCGTTGCGTGCTATATAACCGGACATAGCGTCCTTTTGCTGAAAGTTCTTCGTCTGTCTTTACACTTTGGTTGTTCGTAGTGGAATAAACGGACGTCCAGTTCTTCTCATCTTCCGACACCTGTATTTCAAATGCTTTGGAGTAGGCATTCTCCCAGTCTATAGTGACACGGGAAATGGAGGCACTTGCTCCCAGATCTATGTAGATCCACTGAGGGTCAACACCCCAGACACTTTCCCATCTGGAATCCTTGTTGCCGTCAACAGACAGGTCGGGCGTGTGATCACCCAAAGATGAGGAAGCATACACGGGACGGTCCAGTGATAACAGATAATCAGTCCCCTGTTCGGCTTGCTTATGTACTGCTTGCGCTCGCACTAATTGAGGCTGCAGGTTGAGGGAACCTGTAACTGCGAGCATGCATACCAACCCTGTGCAGATTGTCTTTTTCAAACTTTTTCTTTTCCCCCTGTGGTGCGAAATCAAAATAACATCTCTCCTCTATTCAGTAATATAGTCTGCCTGGAAAAGCATTGGCTTTACTAATATCGGATGCATTTTTGAATTTTTAATATTGTTTTTATTAGGTTTTCTGGCTGTTTCGAGCTAAAATTTTCATGAATATGCCTGAAATACAAGTATTGACGACGCTTTCATTCCAGAAAAATACTTTTTGATAAATAGAGCAGGAGAACTATAAAAATATGCCAAAAGGCCTCACTGACCGAACGGGTCAATTATGAGGCTTCTTGGCATGCTTCTAATGATTCTATTTTGATCTGTTGTTCAAACTGCTTTGCTTTTACTGCAAGATTGGTTTGATTTTTCTCTCTATAGGCGCAAAACGAAGCAAGTGAACCTTTTCCCTGATCCCCTATTTTTGCGAGCAAAAAGCCGCAGGCTATGCCTGCGGCTTTAAAAATTCTGGAAGTGATCATAGGCAATGAATATCAAGACTGTGTAACCACCATTCGCTCTACGGTCTCGGTATTCTCCTTATACCAAACCATAACGACATCTCCCTCTTTCAGATCAGACACCTGAATAGATGAATTAGCATTTTGGTTGTTGCCTGGGGCACCCATACCCACGCCTTCCGTGATATCCACATCCTCACTGATGCTCAACTTCATTTCAATGCCCGTATCTTTCATATCCATGCTTCCACCTCTGGAGGCGCCTGGTTGTCTTCCATTTCCATTAGTCGAGCCTGTGGATGAGTTGTCCTGCACCTCAAGTAACGAGATCGTGACGGTATTCCCTGTGGCAGAGATCACTCTGCCTGTAAGATCGGCATTCATCATCCCCCTCATATCGTTCTGACCGCTTGTTCTGCCATTCATCCCTTGCCCTCCGTCCCTCTGTGTTCCTCCATTCATGCCCGGGCCACCGCCATTCATCATTCCGCCACCGTTCATACCTTGTGCAGAACCGGTATTCGTAATGTTCTGGGCAGTAATAACATCACAAGCAGAGAGCAAAACTGAACAGGTTAACAACGAGAGCATAGCCGATGTGAGATAACTATTTTTTCGCATACGGATCACCTTTTTCTCAGGGAAGGACGTTCCCAGCCAAGTTTTCTATGAAACATGAAGTTATACGCATCTTTGAATCCCATGTACGACAATACAATCAACAGCGGATATACGGGGTAGATATACCTCGATTTAATCTCCCACAGAAAATAGAATCCAATAAATCCGAGAATAACCAGAATCAAAGAGACTTCGTCATACCGCTTTCCACGAATCCCACCGACCAAGCGAATAAAAATAAAACAGTACATCATGAAATTCATCACATAAACGATCCAAAGCACCCCCGTCCGGTAGACGGAATCTCCCTTGAATAAGACTGTTACCGCATTGGTATAACTGTAGGAGCCGGCAATTCCGCCACCTCTTCCGCCTCCCATACCCGAGAAGCTTTCGTTGCCGATGCCATATCGATCCATTTGGTAGGTACCTTCGGTCCAGGTCCAAATGATCTTTTTGTAATACATCTGAGCCAAGTCACTTAAGCTGGCTTCCGACAACTTGCGTTCAATCTCCTGTTTGTACAGTTCTGTACTTTGAGCTTTATTATAGTTGGCTTCTCTTTGATAGATCTGGTAGCTCTCCATGTTGTCCCAGAAGCCGAATCGTTCCAGATTAATACCCATGTTCAGCCACATATAGACCGGTGCCGAATTTTCCCCAACAGGCTCACTTACAACACCTGAAGATTTCAAGACCGCATTCTGAGTCCACCCTGGGACGTTAAACAAAATAGCCAGCACGAAGATGGAGGCAATCACTTTCTTGAATCCAATACTTCGCATATTCAGCAGGATAGTTAATATAGCAGCAATCAGAACAATTACGCCAATGCTTCGGAAGTAGTTGCCAATCGAGAGCAGAATGGCGGCAATGACGATCGTCTGCCAAGACTTTTCACGTATAAACCGAATCAAAAAGTATAAACAAGACGTCAGAAATGCCGTAGCAATTACATCGTTATAGATCAGGTTGTTCAGGAACAGGGATGGCAGATACGTCGCTGCAAAGATCAGAACCCCGTAATCACGTTCCGCGGACTTATGATTTAACTGTTTATAAATGAGATAAATCATTAATGTCGTTACCGTTGCAAACAAAATATTGAACAGCTTGATCACCAGATAATTATCCGGGAACAGGTACAGCAATGTTTTTAGATACAAGACGGTAGAAAAGTTGAACGGGAACATATGAAGATATCCGCCCGTTTCGAACGAAGAATAATCCTGATCGTAGAGCATGTTCATCGCGAGTGAAAGCACGGTCTGTGAATCATCCGTAGGCACTCGTGGAAACACGAAGATAATTATAATTTGAATGGCCAGAGAACACAGCAGCACCACCGGAATGACAACCTTTGGACTGTATTTGTTCAGCTTCAGGCAAAGGCGATATAACACGACAACCGATCCAAGAAGCAAAGCAATCACCGGGATAAAAATACTCCACTGCTGTGTGCCCAGAATCGGATTATCTCCATATAAGGTGTAGTTGTACTGCGCCCGGACAAACAGGGACGAAACGATAAACACGCCGACAAAAACAAGCAGAATGAAATAAAGCGACTTATGGATCACCTTAGACATGCCAAAACTCCTTTTCCAGTACAGGATTCGGGAATAGTATAATGCCTCTACCTGAAAAAAGACTGAATATAGATTCGTGCTTAAGAATGCTCATTAAGACAACAAGGAATATGAGGATACCTCGTCGAATAAGAAAAATATGTTAGTTGAATCGTGCCTGTTTACTGTCACCGACACGAACATAAAGCTTCGGCCTAGTAACTGTAAAGTTAGATATCCCTCATGCGCAAAGGAGAATTGAAAATGAGAAAACTCGTTCTATTTCTGCACGCATCGCTTGACGGTTTTGTAGAAGGGCCGAATGGTGAAATGGACATTGGCTGGGTTGCCTACGATGCTGATCTGGAGAAACACGCAAAAGAAATTCTGAGTACTGCCGACACGGTCCTTTGGGGGCGTGGGACTTATCAGATGATGCACAGTTACTGGCCATCTGTGCCTTCGGACCCGTCAGCTTCGCAACATGAACGGGATCATGCTGAGTGGATCGAAAAGACAGCCAAAATCGTTTTTTCCACGACGTTGGAGACCGTTGAATGGAATAATTCAAGACTCGTGAAAGAAGATATCGAGGAAGAGATCAATAACCTCAAACAGCAGCCAGGCAAGGATATGGTCATCCTCGGCAGTCCTAGGTTCGCACACCACCTTATGCAGCTTGATTTAATTGATGAGTATAAAATTACGGTTTCTCCCGTTCTGATCGGTAAGGGATTGCCATTATTCCAAGGCCTCAAGGAGAAGATCGATCTTAAGCTAATCGAAAATAAGACCTTTGATTCTGGAGCCATAGGTCTCGTTTACCAGACGGTAAGATGACCTTGTCACTTAAGGTGATTACGCTAAAAGAAAGCTCAATAAGACCAAGAAAGCAGCTGATCAACGTGATCGGCTGCTTTTATTCAACTAACGGGCAGTTTTGCTGAATAGATCTGCTGAGTAGTGGAGCATCTGGCCTCTCACGTTTGGTTGCGGACAAGAAAGATTAAAAATCGTAAGGTTAAAGGAGATATCCGGCAGATACGATTGCGATTAAAAACTACCCGTGACGCACATGCGTCATGGGTAGTTTTTAATCATTTTCATACGTTCAGGAGGGGGCCATCGTGAAATGCGATGTCCTAATCACTTCGTTGGACAGACAGAGTGGAAAGAAAGAGTTTTGTGTAAAAATGGCCACCGCCCGGGAACGGCCTTTCTTCATATACATTTCCGAACTGACTTACTTGACCGGCCCCATCCAGGTTGAGATCGTCTTCTGCTGGTGCGGCAACGGCGG